>Ga0209345_10001754_pt1 | contig 25197 bp, 24 predicted proteins | sample Cruoilmetagenom7_FD_187294 | JGI IMG/M metagenome (GOLD analysis project Ga0209345, IMG submission 187294) | Oil polluted marine microbial communities from Coal Oil Point, Santa Barbara, California, USA - Sample 7 (SPAdes) (version 2) | ecosystem: Environmental > Aquatic > Marine > Oil seeps ...
CTTAGGATCTCGGGGGATCTCGGGGGATCTCGGGGGGTCTCGGGAACTGGAGCTTCTGTTATGTTCGATCCTTTATATGAACAACTGAAGAAATCGTCCGTGCGTGATGTGCGTGCGAGCATCCGAAGTGGCACATATATTGGACAAACCGCGGGGTTGGCGGCGGGCAGACTTCAGGCCAATCTGGCCATTCTCGAAAAAGATCACGCAGATGATTTCTACGAGTTTTGCCAACTGAACAAGCGGCCTTGCCCTCTTGTGGGTTTGTCGATTGTTGGTGATCCGCATATGCCGGAGCTGGGCGGGGAAATTGATCTCCGGACGGATGTGCCTGGCTACAATGTCTATCGATATGCAGAATTGATCGAGCAACGGTCGGATATTTCAGACCTTTGGCAGTCCAATTTTGTCGGCTTCGCACTTGGTTGCTCGTTTACGTTCGAGAGGGCGCTGAGAGAGGCAGGAATCACATTGCGCCACATTAGCGAAAACAAGACGGTGCCGATGTTCCGTACGAGCATCGCCCTCAAGGATGCAGGGCCGTTCGGTGGAGGTATGGTGGTTTCGATGCGGCCAATCCAAGTCGAGAAGGTTGATCTCGTGTTTTCCATCTGTGGTGGATTTCCACATGCGCATGGTGAGCCCGTGCATGTAGGAGAGCCTTCCAAGATTGGGATTGCGGATATTGGCGCGCCCGATTGGGGCGATGCGATGGAAATCGAGCCGGGCGAGGTGCCGGTGTTTTGGGCATGTGGGGTAACACCGCAAAATGCCCTGGCGCGTGCCCGTCCGCCGATCTGCATTACGCACACGCCAGGGCGGATGTTGATTGCGGATGTTGCTGAGACTGACCGGCCCGATCTGGTAGTTGCTGAAAACTATCGAAGCAGCGCACTGAGTTGAGCCCATGGTGCGGTCCTGAGTCTCGGGTTTGATTAACTCGTGGGTGATGGATGGGACGCGGAGGCGCCACACGGCTTGCCATCGGGGGGCTGAGGTCTCAAGAATGGTGATGCGTATTTCAAGAAGACGAGCACCACATAACAGGAGGACGCCCGTATGATTAATATTGTTGCGATCATCACGACCAAGCCAGGTATGCGAGAGGCAGTGTTGAAAGAATTCAAAGCAAATATGGCGGCAGTGCATGCTGAAAACGGCTGTATCGAATATGGCCCGACAATCGACACTGAAGGTATGGGGAAATTCCAGACTCAGTTCGGCGCAGACACGTTTGTTGTGATCGAAAAATGGGAGAGCGTCGATGCGCTTAAGGCGCATGCCGCGTCACCGCATATGGCGGAATATGCAGGCAAGGTGAAGGACATGCTTGAGAGTCGCGTGATCCACGTTCTCTCGCCTGCGACGTAAGTCTGGGCGCAAGTTTTTGCTGATGCTGAAACATGAAATGGCCGCCCTGGAATACAGGCCGGCCATTTTTTTTGAGATTGATGCGGATTGAGTTGAGCCACTGGTTAGGAGAGAGTGGGTCTCTTAGAAGAGACATTATTACAATAACGAATTGGTCTCTTAGAAGAGACCGGCATCATGCATCTCGCGGATTTCGTCGGCGCTGTAATCAGCTTCCTCTAAGACTTCATCGGTGTGTTGGCCAGGGGCTGCAGGAGCATGATCCAACGTGCCGCCGCCATGAGCGAGTTTGAAGCCAGTGCCGATCATTTTCATCGGGCCATAAGGGCCTTCGACTTCCTGGATGACGTCGCGATGCGCAAGCTGGGGGTGATTGATCGCATCTTCGAGAGTGTTTATGCACGATGCAGGCGCACCGGCTTCGGATAGGCGCTGTTCCCATGTTTTTGCATTGGCGCTGGCAAAGGCCGTTTCGATAACTTCGCGAAGGGCAGCCTCGTTTTCGATGCGGGTTGGCCAGTCGATAAAGCGGGGATCATTGAGGATATCTTCACGGTCAATAGCCTTGAGCAGTTTTAGGAACTGGTCTTCGGTGTTGACCGCGAGCAGGATGTGGCCATCCTTTACAGCGAAGAGGTTGGCGGTTGGAATGCGGCTAACGGCTTGGTTGCCGAAGCGGCCTTGTTTAAGCCCAGCCAGGGTAAATTCACACATTGTGGGTGAGAGGAATGTCAGCGTTGAGTCCAGCATCGCAACATCGACCATTTGGCCTTTGCCGGTTTGGCTGCGCTGATGGATGGCGCTGGCCATGGCGAAGGCTGCCGTTAAGCCGGCCACCGCATCGCATACCGCGAAGCCTGCACGAGTTGGTACGCTGTCTTCGTGCCCTGTGATCGACATGATGCCTGAGGTCGCCTGGATGCGGCCATCATAGGATGGTGTGTTTTTCTCAGGGCCGGATTGGCCAAAGCCAGAGATCGCACAATAGATCAGTCTTGGGTTGATTTTTGATAGCGCTTCATAGCCGATGCCCATCCGATCCATGACGCCGGGACGGAAATTCTCAGTGACGACATCGGCCTTGGCGGCTAGCCGTTTTATAACCTCAATTGATTTCGAATCCTTCAGATCAAGCGATATGTTGCGCTTGTTGCCGTTTACCGCGCACCAAATTGGCGCCATGCCGCGGTCCGCCCATTTTTGTGATCCGGGGAAGGCGCGCATGTTTTCTCCGCCCTTGCGTTCAACCTTGATCACATCTGCGCCGAGAAGCGCCAATTGGTAGGTTGCGAAGGGACCGGCAAAGACCTGCGTGAAGTCGAGAATACGGATGCCATCAAACGGTTTTGTCATGATGTCTTAGCTTTCAGGCTTTGGCCTAGATGCCATCTTCGGTGCGGCGTACCTTGGCGATTTCTTTTTGTTGGAGGAATTCCTCCCGGCGGCGTTCGAGTTCGTCGGCAGGGATGCGTTCGACGTTGGAATAATCAAGCTTCCAATCAGGGTTGTCGCTCCAGCGGATGGGAGATTGCCGGGTCGTGCGGGAACCGCTGGCACTTTCGAGAACTTCAAATGCAAGTTCCAGAGTTTGGGCTTGAGACGCTACATCATTTGGCTGTCCGGCGGGATTGCCAAGGGGGAAATCGCTAAACAGAAAGCGCGGGACGCCGCAATTTTCCACGATATCCTTGGCGCAACCCATGATGACTGTGGGGATGCCGTTGGCTTCCAGGTGGCGTGCGGTGAGGCTGATTGTTTGGTGACAGACGGGGCAGTTGGCGAGCAACACCGCAATATCGGCACCGTCTTTTTTCAGGCGGGCCAGCATGTCGGGACAGTCTTGTTCAATTGTGGTTTTGTGGCTGCGATTGGTTGGCGCGCCATAGAGGTTTGCCGTGATGGAACCGATGCGGCCTTCAGAAGCCAGGCGCTTCAACTGAGAGAGGGGGAGCCATGTGCGATTGTCTTCGGCAGTTGTGTTGTCACGATCAATGCCAACGTGAGAAATACGGAGATCGGGCTCAGGGTCGAGCGGCAGTGAATAGGTTTTATAGAACTTTGCTGACGAGTTATAAGGTGCGCCAGGGCCCTGGTCACCCTTGTCGGATTGGAAGGGGGCGGCGGTGGAGATCAAAGCCACGCGAGATTTGCTCAGTGGTTTTTTGAGAGGTGTGAAGGGAACGTCCACATACTGGGCCCAGCGATAAGGCCGCTCGTATCCGAGGGCCTGATAATAGGTGCGGGTGCGGTACATGTAAGGCACGAAGGTATCATGGCGCGGGGCAAAGCCCATTTCGGCATCAAGATTTTCGGGCAATGAGTCGTTGGTGAGCTTGCTCATTGATTAGTCATCTCCCTGCATCATTGGCATCTTGTGTAGTTATGGGCTCTCGTGACCAGTTCGATCAATGTAAATGTTGGGGCTACATTACACCATCGATCGCTCGTCGGGGAACCAAAATGGCGGTCGGATTTTGCATAACTGTCCAACGGCAGTGAGCGGCGTTGATGGATTGGAAGTTTGGGGGACTGTTGGGAACCTTGATGAGCTTCGAGGACTGCAATAGTTGGCCGCGGCTTCTCAAGTGGTTTTGCGGGGCTTGAAGGTGGTGCCTTTCTGGTCCTGCAAATAGAGCTGGTAAAGGATAGGCTCGAAGATCGTGTTGACAGGGATTTTGATTGGTGGGGGGGAGACGTCTTTGCCGAACACTTTTGAGGCGCGGAAAACTGCGTCGGTCAAATAGCGCGTTGGAACGCTGATCGGGTTTGGTGTGCGGCCCGCGGTTTTGGTGGCCATATTGAAGCCCCAGATGCCGAATGCTGGAATTGAGAGATGATAGCTCACGGTTTCCGGGAACACCTTGGCGAGGGTTTGTCTAATTGACCAGTAAGTTCGCCGCGCGAAAAACGGCGAAGAGCTTTGGGTGACGATGACGCCGTTTTCGCTCATGCGGCGCGAGAGCATGGTGTAGAATTCCTCGGAGTATAGTTTTGCTATAGCTTCGTTGTGGGGGTCGGGGAAGTCCAGGATTACACGATCATATAGTGGACCGGGTTTGTTGATGAAGACGAAGGCGTCGGCATTATAGATGCGGACGCGCGGGTCCTGCATGGCGCCTTTGTTGAGGCGTGTGAGGGGGGCAAATGCCTTGCCCATCTTGGTCATTGCAGGATCTATGTCGACGAGATCTATGTGCTTGATGGATTTATGTTTGAGGATTTCGCGGATGGCCAGGCCATCACCACCGCCCATCACCAGGATACGGTCTTTTGCACCAGGGTAGGCGAGCGCTGGGTGGACGAGTGCTTCATGGTAGCGGTGTTCATCGGTCTGAGAGAACTGGAGGTGGCCATCAATGAACAGGCGCAGATCGCGGCGGCGCGTGTCGCGGGTTACGATCAGGTTTTGATACTGGGTTTGCTTCTTCCAAATAATCTGGTCGAAGTAGAGATGATGCTGCGCCAGGCTGGTCAGCCACGTGCCGAGGAACAATAGCGTTGTCAAGAGGACGAAAACACCAATTACCAGAGCCATCATGCGCGCGGCATTCCGTAGGTATTCGCGCAGGTATATGACGTTCAACAATGCCACGCAGACATTTATCAGTCCGATGGCAAAGGATGAGCGGACGAGACCTAGGCCCGGCAGCAGCATCAGGGGGAAGGCAACCGAACCAATGAGTGCGCCGATGTAGTCGAGTGACATGACGTTAGCGATTGATTTTCGCGTGCCGCTCGATTGCGTGAGGATGCGCGTAAGAATTGGGATTTCAAGGCCGACTAACGCGCCGATCGTGAGAATGAAAAAGAACATCACGAATTGGTAGAGCGTGGGTGCAAAGGGGAAGGCGAAAAATAAGGTGATACTGCAAATGCCGCCGATCAGCGCGAGGGCTATTTCGACGGTAATGAATGTCGCGATGAGGTTGCCGGAGATGAATTTTGAGAGATAAGACCCAATGCCCATGGCGAACATAAAAAAGCCGATGGTGATAGAGAATTGATAGACGCTATTGCCGAGCAGATAGCTTGAAACAGTACCGATGATCAGCTCATAAACGATGCCGCAGAGGGCAACGATGGCAATTGAGATCAAGAGGACCAGGGTGTGACCCGGGGTCATGTCTTGGTAGAGGTTGTCGCCGTCGGAATTGCTGGCTTGACTGCTTGACCGGCCACCGGATTGATTGGCGTTATCGATTGCGGTCATCGTCATTATTCCTATCAGGACATAGCTATTTCAAGAGTTTGGAGCTCCGATTAGCTATGCCGTTGATGATCACGCTCATCAAGCTCATCAATAAAGGCAGGGCACTGTCCGTCGAATACTGGCTACTTGCCGCCGAAAAGACCTCCTGAACGGGCGCGTCGGCGGGCACGAGAAGGCGTACGAGCGCGCGTGACTTTACGGTTATTAAAGTGGTTTGGGCTGATGCCGGAGGAGCGTTGGCGGCTCATCATGCTGCCGAGCAGCATGCCTGTAAGGAACCCCGTGCCGCTCATGCCGCGGCCGGTTGAGCGACCAGAGTTGTCAGTTGCGATGATGCGCTTGTTGGTGTGGTCGATCTCAATTGTGAAAAGGAGTTTCTCGGTGCTATCAACTTTGCCATTAGAGTTGGCGTCTGCGAACCCCTCGAAGGAGGCGCCCTTTTTTAGGCGGGTAGCTACCGAAGAGGTATAGACGGCAGGCTTGGTGTTCAGGACACGTTGAAGGAAACCATTGAGTTGCAACATGTGCCGGTCGCTAACTTTGGTTATGCCGTTTTGTTTTAAGTACTTATCGTACTGCGCCAGTGCTAGGTGTGCGCGTTTCGTAACCAGGTTCATGTTTACCCCGGATGTCGAACGGCTACATGCTGAGGCGGCAAAGGCCATGCCGATTACTACGAGTATCGCGATTGTTTTGCGCATTGTTTGCATTCCAAATGTTATCGAAGAGCCTGCCAACGGTTGGCAGATATGATGGCAAGAGATGGTTATATTTGATTTATTTGCAACAATTTGCATTTGCCGCTGATTCATCAAACTACGCCAAATCGGATCTCGCTGCTAGGTGGTGCACTTAACTAGGTGGTGCACTTAAGATGTCAACGCATCCGGGAGAGGGCTTGTTTGAGAACGATCATGTCCGATCGGGCTGGAGAAATGCTTCATCGAAGTTGCAAAATTCCAAGTTCCTGGTGGATGTTGGGGGCAAAATAGTCGAGCAGGCGGCCGCGATGTTCAAAACCGGCGGCTTGTAGTGCGGCGCCAACATTGAGGCACAAATCTGAAGGCACTGCGGCGACAAGAACTCGAGCCTTCTGATTGCGGGCTTTCTCAATCATGGCAGGCAGGTTTGTATCGATGGTTTCCGATGGGGTATCCGTTTCGATTTCTTCCCATAAAAGTGCCAGGCCCTTTTCACTTTCCGATGCAGGTTCAACGTCAATAAATCGTAATACACCGCCACCTGGGTGCTCATTGCGCGAGGGAGCAGGGACCAGCTCCAATCCATAGATATAGCGGCTTTCGCCCTGTCCATGGTAATTGGGCAGCATGACTTCGAGATTGGCTCCTAGTTTCTCGTAGAAGGCGCGTGCGTTGGCATAGATGTCTTCGCCTTCGTCCTTGTAGTCACTGGTCGAAATGAAGAGTTTGCGGATGCCGTCTGCGCGCAATGCATCGAGCAGGGCGCCGATTAGCTGTCGGCCGTGGCCTTGGCCAGCGTGAGCAGGATCGATGTAGGTCCAGGATAGCCAGACTATGCCATCGGTTTGAGGGTCGAGGGTCGCGCCGGTGACGCCGATTACTTTTTTACCCTTGGTGAGGACGAGCATTTTCTCGATGTCTTCGGCAAGGTCTTCGCGGGCCTCTTCGAAGTCGTCTTCATCATAACCATGAATGATGCGCAGGACGGAGCCGAGATCGCTTTGCTGCATCGCCCGAACTTGTGGGGCGCCACCGCCGCCAAACATCGATGAAAAGACCATTCTAGTGCTCCCCCCTCTTATAGATGCGCTGTCTCATATTCATATGCTTGGGCTCATATGCTTTGGGAACTTTCTTTTATCCAGGATTTGTCTGTTGGGCAATTTCAACGCCGGGGCTGAGTGCTGTGCCGCGGTTTTGTCGGAATTTCTATGATAGTCTACACAATTGTGCCGGATATGCGGTATGTTGAGGCTTCTGATGCTTCGTTTTTGTAGCCATTTTATTTCTGTATTGTCCACATTGGCGATTGGGGTTCGTGAAGCGCCATTGGATGACATTGTTTTCCTGATTGACTTTAGGAGGTGAAGCCGAGCTGTGAAGAAGCACCATCAAGTTGCGGCTCTGCCGGCTCGACGTCGGCCCGATGGTCTGCTTGAGGTTTTGCTGGTGACGAGCCGGAATACTGGTCGTTGGGTGATTCCCAAGGGGTGGCCGATGGCTGGCCTTATGGACTGCGAAGCTGCGCGGCAGGAAGCGCTTGAGGAAGCTGGCGTTACCGGAAAAGTGGATCGGGATATCGTTGGCACATTTCCTTATTGGAAGCGGATGGAAGACCATTTCAGTTTTGTGGAAGTCGACGTCTATATGCTTAAGGTTAAAAAACTGAAGCGCGATTGGCGCGAGAAGAGCCAGCGCACCAGGAAATGGATGTTGCTCGAAGAGGCTGCCGAAGTAGTGGTAGAGCCTGGGCTTATTGCAATTTTCCAGGAATTAATCGCGCGTGAGAGCCGGCGGCAATCATCATCGGTACGTGAGGCACCGGCTTCGGCAAATTGATTTTTTTGTTTGGCTTGTTTCGCCCGCAACTATTCCTCACTTTAGGTGGGGTTTGAGTTCCGGTCGTTTCATAAGAAAAGCAACTGGGACGCAGCACAATATGATCACTGTCAGCAATCGGTAATCAGCGATGTAGGCCAGCAGCTCTGCCTGGTTAGTGATCATGCGATTGAGCGCGCGGAGGCCCGCGGGCACAGATGGGTTTAATGCGTCAGGCACACCTAGATGCCTTAAGCGATCGTTGAACGGCGATATGTGTTCGCTTAGCAGTGCGTAGGATATCTGCGTTTGGCGCGAAAGAACTGTCGCTATAAGTGCGATGCCGAGGCCACGGCCAATATTGTTGAGCAGTGAATAAAAAGCTGTGCCGATGTCGCGCTGAGCATCGGGTAGAGTCGAAAATGCCACCGCATTCACAGGCACGATTAATAAGCCAAACGCTATGCCTTGAATGACGTTGATAACGATGATCGTTGTCTGGTCCATGTCGGTGGTGAACAATGAGAATGACCACATGCAGCCGGCGGTTGCCAGCACGCCGGTGGCGATGACTTTTCTCGGGTCGACGATCTTAATCAGATGACCCACGAAAAGTGCGGCGAACATTGTGCCCAACCCGCGAGGGGCCATAAGCATGCCGCTGTCGATCATGGAATAGCCGCCCTGGTTTTGAAGATAGGGAGGAATGAGGACCAGGCTTCCAAACAAGATGACGCCAAATAATATTCTCAGGACGATGCCCGAGATATAGTTGCGGTCAGTGAAAATGACGGGGTCGATGAAGGGGGTGGGAGAAGTGAGCGAGTTGATTATGAAGACCCACAACGCGGCAATCGAAATGAGGCTCAAGACGATGATGGTTGGTGAGTTGAACCAGTCTAGCCGCTCGCCGCGATCGAGCAGGAACTGAAGTGAGGCAACCGATATTGCCAACATGATAAAGCCGAAATAATTGAATTTTCGCCGCTTGCTGCCGCCGGTTCTTGGCACCAAAAGAGCGATCATTATGAAGGCAAGGATGCCGATTGGCAGATTGAGATAGAAGGCCCATCGCCAGCCGAAGTATTCGGTGATGTAGCCGCCGAGGGTTGGGCCAAAGACTGGGCCGAACATGATGCCGATCCCCCAATAGCTCATGGCGATGCCGAAATCTTCGCGTGGGTAGATCGACATTAATGCAGAAAGAGCAAGGGGGATGAGGGCGGCGCCGAACAGGCCCTGCATGAAACGATAGACAAGGATTTCAGGGAGCGTTTGAGATTGGCCGGAAAGTAGAGAAAAAATCATGAAGCCGGTAATGGCCACAAGTAGCAGTCGCTTGCGCCCGAAGATGCCTCCGAGTGTGCCCCATAGTGGGGTCATGATAGCGACGGCGATCAAGTAAGAAGTGAGGATCCAGGCGACTTGATCCTGTGTTGCCGACAAGGTGCCCTGCATTTGGCGTAATGCTATCGACAGGATCGAGGTGTCAAAGACTTGAAGCAGGGGGGCGAGGATAAGTGCGATTGTGATCAGGCGTAGCTTGAGGCCCGTGGGGTGTGGGCTGCCGGGGGAGGCTGGTGTGGTTTGTTGTGCGGTTCGCGGGGGGGCACTCATATTAGCTGCTGCGCCCATTCGACAACCGCGTTGGCGAAACCTCCAAGTTTTCGTTTGTGATGGGTGTCGATTTTTACCCGAACACTCATGCCAGCACGTAAAATGGGGCCAGCACGCAAAACGGGACCAACACGCAAAACGGGGCCAGCAGGTAGAATTGAGCCGGCCGGTAAACCGGGGGTGTTGCGAACAGTGGGATCGTTGTGATTGCGAGGTTCGAGCTTCAGGCGCAGCGGCAGCCGTTGGACGACTTTGACCCAGTTGCCCGTGGTATTTTGCGGCGGCAGGAGCGCGAATTCAGCGCCGGTGGCGGGGGAAATGCTCTCGACCGTTGCGATCCAGGTTTTGCCTGGGTAGGCGTCGATACGGATTGTTGCGGTTTGGCCAGTACGGATGTGGGTGAGGTCGGTCTCGCGATAGTTTGCCTGAACCCAGACCTTGTTGGTGCCGACGATTGAGAAAACGACGTCGCCGGATTTCACATATTCGCCGCGTTGGAGTTCAAAATTCGTAACGATGCCTGCAACCGGTGCGCGGATTTCCGTGCGTTTGAGTTCCAGTTCTGCCTGTTTTACGGTTGAACGTGCGGTCATGACGGAGGCATGCTTAGAGGTTGGGGTGTCGGGATCGCCACCGAGCTTTGCGCGGACGCGAGCCATATCCTGGGTCAGGACGGCAACGTGATCGCGCGCATTGCGCAAATTTCTAAGTGCGCTATCAAAATTGACTTGGGCTGCGATTTTTTTGATGCGCAGTTGTCGCTGACGTTCAAATTGCTGGTTATGAAATACGATATCCGTTTGGGCCTGCTTCAAGGTTGCGCGTTTTTGCATATAGAGAAAGCGCAGGGCGCTGACCTCTTGCATGGCGGTGGCGAGTTTTGCCTGGGCTTGTTCGAGCGCGATCGCAAATGGTTCTTGATCAATACGAAACAGTAATGTGCCTGGCTCGACGGTCTGGTTCGCGTGGACCCATACACGTTCGACGCGACCTGAGACGTCTGAACTAACGGCGATCTTGTCCGACTTGAGGTAGGCGTTGTCGGTCGAGATGTAGCGGCCGCCAGTGAGATAGAGGTGGAGGCCGAAGACGAGAGCTACCAGGGGGCCGATGATCGATAACAGAGCGAGCCCGATGGCACGGCCAAGCCGCCGGGGGATAAAGCGCCTTGAAATGGGAAGTCTTGATTTGGTTTTGTGCTCGGTTGCACTGTCGGCTGCAGTGGTTTTGGGCGGGGGATGTTCTGGATTGTTGGTCATGACTTTGGCCTCCGTTTGGAGGAGAGGTCCGGGCTCGACGGAGCCGCTGTTTCCAGCTTGGGTGAGGAGGTGTCGTCCAACGTGTTGAGATTGCCTTTGATATGCAAAAGCAAGTCGATGAGTTTTTCACTTTCGGATTCGGGGATGCCTTTGAGTGCTTCACGGCGGGTTAAGTCGGAGAGTTTGCGCATCTGGTCCATGAGTGGACGAACAGGCTTCAACAAATGAAGGTTGCGGGCGCGGCGATCGGTGGGATCCTGGCGGCGCTCAATAAAGCCCTTGGCCTCAAGGCGATCAATGTGGCGAGCGAGTGTGATGGGTTCGATTTCCAGGATGTCTGCAAGTGCTGCCTGAGTGATACCTTCGCGGCGACGGAGCTGGGCCAGCACGCGCCACTGTGCGCGAGTGAGGCCTAGTTCGCGCGCGCGCGCATCAAAGCGCTGGCGAAGTAATCGTGAGACGTCGGCCAGCAAAAAGCCCAGCGAGCGTTTGAGATACTGTTCATAATCTTCCATGACTGGCTCATTATAAGCTGGCTTATAATGAGTTGCAAAGTGTTTTTGTGTGAGCTTGGTGAAAAGCGGGGCTGATTGTGGGAATGGGGCGGGGTAAGCTAACGAAAATGGCAAGTATGGACGATGTTCCTGCTTGAGTTTGACCATAATTTCTGAACGCATACCGCCTGGCAAAATGCCGCGATTTCAGTGCGACGGTTGCGGCGGCGAGCATACGTTAAAGTCAGTAGTTGAGGTATACTTGAGGGAAAATCGGATGAAGATCGTGGCTTACGTAATTTCTGCGTGTCTTGCTGCAAGTGTAGTTTTGTTTGGTGCCGCCAAATTGGTTGCGCAAGGCTCGAATGATGGGCGGCATATGGGCCCGGCTGAAGGTCGTGGCATGCCGATGGGGCGCGGAATGATGCGGGGTTCTCACCACAAGGGCAATCCTGTCCGTCACCGCATCATTCGACACGGGGGTGGTGTTCCCAGCCCATATTCAACCAAAAAGAACCCACTTATCTTCAGCAAGGCGGCGGTCGAGGCAGGGAAGAAACTCTACGGGGAGCATTGTGCGACCTGTCACGGCGCCACGGGAGAGGGAGATGGCGAGGGCGGTCGAAAACTTTCGCCCAAGCCGGCCAATTTGGCATTTATCATGGACAAGTGGATTGCCACTGACGCTTTCTTATTTTGGTCTCTCTCCGAAGGTGGCGAAACGCTGAAAACTGATATGCCCGCATTTAAAGACGTGCTGTCTGAAAAGCAGCGCTGGCAGATCATACACTACTTGCGAGAAGGTATGATAACGGCTCGCGATAGGTGACATTTGGGCTGGAGTGCTTCCGGTCGACATCAAGGCACTCCGGTTTTTTTCTTACGTCTATTCCTTACTAGGCCCTGGCATGAGCTATGGCGCCGCAAGGCGGCGGCGTTCCGCTATCGTCTTAGGCATTGAGGATGAAAGCGCTCGGGGTCATTTGCCAAAACAGTAAAACCACCCCGTTGCCGTTCCAATCCAGATGGTGCCATCGACGACGCAGGGCGATGAGATGATGCGGCCGTCAACCCGGTGCTTCCATATCAAGGTGCCGGTCTTGGCGTCGATGATGTAGAGATGCGCATCGCGTGAGCCGAAAATAACTTTACCGTCAACGACACATGGCGAGGACCAGATCGCCTGGCCGGTCTGGAATGTCCACACCGCCTTGCCCGAACCAGCATCGACGCAATGCAGTTTGTTGTCATCTCCACCAACGTAGATGCGGTCACCGACTACTGCGGGTGTCGACCAGTATCCGCGCTTGTTACCACCGTAGCGCCAGACCTCTCGGCCGTCTGCTCGTGCAAAGCTGAACAGGTATGATGATTTTTCCTCAGCGGCCGCATAGATGAAATCGCCAGATACAACGGGTGAAGCATCCGTATCGTCGCCGGTTTGGGTTTTCCATTTGATGTGACCCGTCTTGGTGTCGATGCAATGCATTACCCCGTGATAGTTGACAGCGTAATAGTCGCCATCAGCGATCGCCGGGGAGGTCTCCGAACCATTGGAGCCGAGCCGAGTGCCGGGTCCGATACCGCCCATGAAGGTTTTCCAGATCAGTTTGCCGGTTTGCGGTGACAGGCAACGCGCGTAGCCATTCTCGCCGGCGATATAGAGTCGGTTGTCAACGACGCAAGGAGAAGAATCCAAATCCCTACCGGTGTCATGACGCCATAGCGTACGGCCAGTGGCTGCATCGATGCAGCGCAGGAGATTGTCGGTATTGCCGATGTAAAGCTTGTTGTCGTAGGCGCATAGGGAGCCCTTGAACATGCCGCCACCGCGCAATTTCCAGATCATCTTGCCGCTTATGGCCTCGAACGCATAGACATAGCCGCCGACAGAGCCGACGAAGACATAATTCCCGAGTTTCACGGCGGTGCCCGTCCAGCCCGTTCCAGTCCAGATCATGGGGGTCCCGCGGACTGTATTACGGATTACGGATGTTCGAAATTTCCACTTTAGCTTCGGTGCATCGGGAACCGGCCCCGTTCCATAAAATGTGTGGGTGGGATTGCCCCGGAACATTAGTACCGTGTCCTCGGCGAAGCTGCCCGTGCCATAGCGCCAGGGTGGCAGCTCTACGCTGTTTTCCTTGTGGCCGGCAGCTTTTGCACTTTCACCCAACAGCAGCGTCGCAGCAACCGAAGCCCCCGCACCTTTGAGGAAATCCCGGCGGTTTTCCGACATGCTGTTTCCTTTAGTGGATTAAAAGGGTTGCCTTCGGTTTTTCCAAGGGTGGGTGCTGGCCGATGGCACCCCACTCAAGCGGGCATATTTTAATCGCGCTTTTCATCATGAGGCAATATTGAAGCTTGTATTGGTTTGGAAGCAAACAATTGTCCAACGGCAGTGCCGAGCGTTGCCCACATTCGCCAGAGCTACTATTCTTAATGGTGCACTTCAAATATCTTACACAATCTTCGGGCACGTTCACCTTTGATGGGCTCACATGAGACTCTTTAGTGCGTGCTTTAAGCTTCGTTTTAGAGCCTGATTGTTGACGAAAGCCTTGAGGAGAAAATCCGTGCGGATGATTGCAGCTTTGTTTTTTATTCTGGCAGTTAGTGCCTCCCATCATACAGCATTCGCGCAGAAGGTATCGCCAATTGATTTTGTTTCCAGAGATGGAATGACGATCGAAGGTTATTTGATGCGTCCACTTGGAAAGGGGAGGCGACCGGCAATTATTGCGTTGCATGGTTGCGGCGGCCCATTGAGTCGAAAGACCGGGCGTCTCTCGAAGCGGCATCTGGCGTGGGGACGGATACTCGTGGGGGCTGGGTTCGTTGTGTTCTTTCCTGATAGTTTTGGGTCTCGTGGTTTTGGGTCGCTCTGCAGGATACGGCGACGTCCGGTGAAACACCGTGATAGACGCAGGGATGTTGCTGCAGCACGGCGCTGGCTTCGGGACCAAGCATTCGTCAAGCGCGGGGATATTTCGGTTCTTGGCTGGTCAAACGGGGGCAGTACAGCTTTGCGTATTGCTGCTTCCAGGAGTGGTGGCGTCTATCGGAATATCATAACGTTTTATCCGGGCTGCCGGACCTTGTTAAAGCGAAGGCGGAAGTCTGCGGCACCTTTGAAAATTATCATGGGGGCAGCAGATGATTGGACGCCGCCGGAGCCGTGTGCCCGGCTGGCAAAGCTTTGGGATGCAAAAATTATTCTTTATGCTGGGGCCTATCATAGCTTTGACACACCGAACTCACGGGTGCGCGTTCGGCGGGGGATGGCTTATTCCAAGTATCGTGACGGTGTCGTACACGTCGGCACAAACAAGAAAGCACGGCAGATGGCAATCCAGGAAGTCTTGAGAACCCTACAGAATTAAAGCAGGTTCATCTTTGATGAGATTACATGAGAGAGTTTGTGCATGTTCTAAGTATTTGTTTTAGAGACTGATCAACGCCTTAGGCCGAAGCAAAAGTGTTTTAACCTAAAATAATCAGGCTCTAGCTAGCCTGCGTTTCTCAACGTAGTTGTGAGTGTCGGTTCTCCGGTCTAGGCGGAGTTCGCAGCTTCCTTGACCATCGCGTCCCAATCGTAAAGACGCGGCTCCTTGGCCGCGAACCGACGCACTGCGTCGTTGTGGTATTCCGTGGCGCGGCATTTGAACTGCGCGGCGACTTCCGCTTCGATCATTTCCGCCTGGCTGCTGGAAATTGACCGGTCCATCAGTTGCTTGGCGCCTGCCAGCGCCGTCGGCGAGCCTTTCGCCAGCCGGGCCGCCAATTCGCACGCGGCGGGCAACAGGTCTTCGGGTTCATGGATTGTCTGGATGATGCCCAATTCCTTGGCTTCGTCCGGGTAAATCGTCCGCGCGGTTAAGGCCAGCTCCTTCGCCTTGCGCGGCCCAACTACGCGCGGCAGCAAATAGGCGGAGCCCATGTCCGGGATCAGCCCGATGCGTCCGAATACCTGACAAAATTGGGCGCGCGGCGTGGCCAGCACGATGTCGGCGGTCAACGCGACGGAAAATCCGCCGCCAAACGCCACCCCATCCACGGCGGCGATAACCGGCCGGTCCAAATTTACTAGTCGGTAAACCCAATCGAGCGTCCGGCGCAATCCGGCACTTTGATCCTCTGGCATAGTCGGGGTGTTGCCGCCCATGTACCCGACATCGGCGCCTGAACAGAAATTGCCGCCCGCGCCGGTCAGGATCAACGCGCGAATTTCGGGGTCGTTCTCGATCCGTGTGAGCGTGTCGGGAATGCCCGCGTCACGCATGCCGAGGGTCAAGGCGTTGAACTTGGCAGGCCGGTTGAAGGTGAGGGTTCCGACGCCGTCGGCGACGTCGAAAAGTATCTCAGAGGTTTCCATTTTGCATGATCCTTCGATAGTCCAACTCGGATATTTGACGGAAAGGCGTTTAACTGACATTCCCAAGATGGGTCCAGCGACGAGGTCACCGGGCCTACTCAGTGAAGCCGTACAGCTGGAACTCGTCAAATGCCTTTGGCTGCAGAATGTCAGCAACGGTCGACAGCCTGCCAACGATGTCAACGAAAAATCGCTTAAGGGCACCGCGAACAATAACCTCTACGAGGAATTTATGGGAGTCTAGCTGCAGGCATCATGATTCTTTGGAGGCGGGGCTGGCGGTGAGGTGGATGATGGCGGTGTGCGGCTCCGCTTCGTCCACCTCAACAAGCCACCCATCCGGTTCTACCGATCACGATCATGCTCAGATTGCGCTATTGTTCGAGGTTTTTTTGAATCTCTGTTCGCAAGAATTGGGAATGCCGTTTATGAGTTTGTGGCCTAGACCGTCGAAGATCTTTGCACGCGCTCTTTTGAGAACCGAGCGTATAGAGTCAGCTATGAGGCAGCGCGCTTTAGTCGCTTATCCGAAGGTCACGGTCGCAACCATGTTCTTGCCGCCACGCTGTTCGGTCCACAGGCTGGCGCCGGCCTCGGTTGGCTCGCCGCAGACATGTAGCGTAGCGCCATCGAAGGCAGGTGATTGGCCACGAAAGTCGAAGGTCGCGACCGGCCGGTCAAGGTTTCGGGCCGCGAGATCCAAAAGCAAGGTTGCCTGCAACGGGCCGTGCACGACCAGCGCAGGATAGGCTTCCTCATTGATCGCGTAGGGCCGATCGTAGTGTATGCGATGGCCGTTCATGGTGAGTGCCGAGTAACGTGACAGCAGCACGGTGTCCGGGAAGACGTCTCGTCGCCAGGGCGTGCTCGATGGCTCCGCATCACCCTGTGGCGCGATGATTGAGCCCGGGGCCGCTGCTTCGCGATAGACGATGTCCTGTTCCTCGACGATCGCTAGCCCCTCAGCTCCGGAGAGTTTGTGTTGGACGGTGACGAAAACCAGGTTGCCGCTGCGCCCGCTCTTTGCCTCGACCTTCAGGATGGTTGAGACACGGGCCACGCGCTCACCAAGGCGAATGGGTTTCTGAAACCGGAGCCGTCCGCCGGCCCACATGCGTCGAGGCAGCGGCACCGGCGGGAGGAACCCGCCGCGCGCCGGGTGGCCGTCCTCGCCCAGCCCCTCTGGCGGACGTACGTCCCAGAAGTAAAGCCAGTGGTGCAGAAGGGGGAGCGCTGCGCCGCTTTCAAGTGGGGAGGGGTCACCAAGCGCTGCTCTCAAGGCATTGCTGCGCGCCGGCTCCAGCACGTCGGATGCTTCCTCGCGTCGGCCGACCCAGGCAGAAAATTCCTCACTCATAGGCTCTTCTCGCACTCCTAAAGCTACACACTGAGACACCACAACGGCGCTTCCCGGACATCACTTGCTGGAATCCGCATGCATAATGCATCGTTGAAGACCAGTGAAAGCATGTTTTTCGGAACTGAACAATGGGTTTCAGCCCTTGCAACCAAAACTCAAATAATGCATCATGCATTATTTACTCCATCCATGAGATGCCTCCAATGAACCAACAACCGCTCGCCGGTCGCCGGGTGATAGAGCTCGGCACTATGATTTCCGCGCCTTTCGCGACCCACATCCTCACGCAGCTCGGCGCCGAGGTCATAAAGGTCGAACCTCCCTCGGGCGATACGACGCGCGCTCTGGTACGAGGCGGGCCGAGCGGCACTTTCATTGCCTACAATCACGGCAAGAAAAGCATCGCCATCGACCTCACTACGCAGGAGGGCGGTGAGGCGTTCCGCAAGCTGCTCAAAACGGCCGATGTGCTCATCCACAACTTAGCGCCGTCGTCGGCCCGCAAACTGGGCGTTGCGGCCGAGGATGTCGCCGTGGTGAACCCCGAGCTTATTTACTGTCATATCCGAGGTTATGCTGCCGGGCCGCAGGAGGATGACCTTGCAACAAATCCGGTTGCCGAGGCGGCGACGGGCATTATGGACGATCACCGTATCGATGGCCGCCCCAGCCGGCTCGGCCCGTCGTACCATGACCAGTTCGCCGGCGCCTACGCGGTCATCCAAATCCTTGCGGCACTTCTGCGGCCGTCGCTCTCCTCGCAAGATCGGCGCGTCGAGATCGGCCTTTACGAAACCGGCCTGCACATCGCTGGCCGCGACCTTGCCGGTGTGCAACTGAAGATGCAGTTGCTCGGTCGCCCCGAGCGAGAGGGTGGTGGCGAGTTTAGCATGCCGGGCTACGGCGCATACCAATCGAGTGACGGACGCTGGCTCTATCTACTGATACTGACCGACGCGCATTGGCAGAAGCTGACGAAGGCGTTGAGTATGTCTGAATTTGCCGACCCGGAGTTGGCGAAGCTCCGGCAGCGTAAGAAACAACGCGAACGGGTCGAAGCCGCCGTGCGGACGGCCGTTGGTAACTTGAGCTGCGATGAGGCAGCCGCTCGGTTGCGCGAAGCGGGTGTGGGCTTCACCGAGGTGCTGCCGCTGGAGCGTGTGCTAGAATCGCCACAGGCGCGCCAGCCTGGCAAGCTGCGCGATCTTACATTTCGCGGGCTTCACTTCGAGGTCCCGGAGTTTCCGGGAGAGACCGAGGTTGGACCAGGCTTGCCTCCCCCTCAGCTCGGTGAGCACACAATGGAAGTTCTGCAGACTCTGGGATATGATGAGCGCCAATGCGCGGCGTTGCAGGAACGGCGCGCTGTTGCAGTTGCCGCCCCCGGAGACTTCGCCTGGGCTCCGGTGCGTCAAAAGGGCTGAGCAAGACTGGGACTGAATAAGACTATAGAGGCTGCGTGGTTGGTGTCGCATCGCTGAAGATCGGGAAAGGCTAATAGGCCTATGCAGTTTCGTACCAAGGAGGAACAAGTCGCCGACTTCCTGCGCGAAGGCATCATCGCCGGTCGTTTCCCGCGCGGTGCCCGGCTGAAGCAGCAGGAGATCGCCAACCTCCTCCAGACCAGCATCACCCCGGTGCGCGAGGCGCTGAAACTCCTTGATGCCGAAGGCTATGTTACAGGCGGTTCTTATCGCGGAGCCATTGTTGCGCCCTTCGATCTTACCGCTTCGAAGGAAACTCTGAACCTGAGGATACTGCTGGAAACCCAGCTAGTCCGCGGCGCGGTCGAGCAAGTGACGGCAACGGATATCGAAGAGTTGCGGGTTCTTGCGGCCAATTTCGAGCGCGACTTCGCCGCCGGGGAAAGCGAAGCAGCCCGAGCGGCGAACTATCGTTTCCACCACCGCATGTTTGAAATCGCGATGATGCCGCAAACGCTGCATTTCGTGCAGATACTCTGGGCGCGCTACCCCTTCGACCTGATTAACCGGCTCAAGGGGCGGGTGGCGCGTGCAGTGGAAGAGCATGACGAACTGCTGAGAGCCATCATCGCTTCGGATGTTGTGGCAGCCATGCTGGCGATGCGGCAGCACATCGAGTCCGGTTGGAATGAACTGGAGGAGTCCATGAAGGAAACACAATCCGCCGAGCTGGTCATGGCAAAGTAGACTGCCGAGCCCTGACGCAAAGCCTGCCGCCACGAATTCCAACCACAAATCGGGAAGTTGAGACAGATGAAGAAAGCTTTGTTTCTCGTCATGGATATGATGAATGATCTCGTTAGCGAGACCGGTCCCAGTGCCGGCACCTATGGAGTGCAGATGAAGGCTCGCGGCGTGTTCGAGAACACGGCCAAGGCGATCGCGGCAGCCCGGAAGGCCAGCGTTCCCGTGGGCTTCGTCCGCGTTGGCTTCTCGTCCGACTATCGCGAGTGCCCGCCTGCCTCGCCGATCTTCTCGAAAGCGCGGGACAATGGGCTTTTCCAGCTGGGCACTCCGGGAACCGAAGTGCATCCGGCGCTGGCGCCGCAGCCAGGCGATTTCGACATCGTAAAGCACCGCGTTAGCCCCTTTTACGGCACTTCGCTGGAGCCGATCCTGCGCGCCAACGGCATCGAGCGTCTGATTCTCTCAGGCGTTTCGACGAATGGCGTTGTCCACTCAGGCGCACGCGAGGCACATGACCGCGACTATGAATGCATTATTCTGGAGGATTGCTGCGCTGGCGCGTCGGACGAAGAGCATGAGCATGCGATCGCCTGCCTTGACCGTTACGCGATAATAGTCAGTAGCAACCAGTTTGATTTTGCCAGTTGAGTGCAGCCAGACGACCGACTGACTCCGCATGCCAGAATTCCGGCTAATACACTGATTTACATAAATTAAAAATATATCTCGAAGCCTTCTGAGGCTGACAGGCACGGGTCATTGATCAAATGGCCTGTGTCCATCTCATCATGCGCGTTCGCCTGCCGCCCGTTCAACTGAGCCTGCGCATACTGACTCATCGGCGCTTGACGATCATGATATAAAATGCATCATGCATTATTATGATGTTGGCCAAAGGCTAAGACAGGCGGCGGTTCGCCAGCGCCAAGGCACCTGGACGCCAAGACGCCTGGATTACCAACTCCAGATACCGGCGTCCGCAAGTGAAGCGCCTGAGGAGGAGTGTGAGATGAGCAAAGGAGCGTGAGATGGGCACTGTCGAGAAGGAAGTCGGCGCAGCACCGGCCGAAGGCATAATCACCGACGAGGCGATTGCCGCAGCGAAGAAGATGCTGGGTTTGCAACTGCGTCCAGAAGGTCCTTACCTGCAGGACGCAACACCTGACACGATCCGTAACTTCTGCAACGGTATTGGTGACTTGAACCCGCTCTATCGCGATGCCGAGCATGGTCGTCTGAGCCGTCATGGCGATGTTGTGGCGCATCCGATGTTCCCAATGGCCTTCGGTTGGATCGGGCGCACGCGTTGGGGATTACCCGGTGTGCATGGGTTCTACGCGGGTAACGACTGGGAGCTGTTCCGCCATATCCGCCCAGGCGACCGCATCACCGCGATCGAACGTGTGATTGGCGCCGATGTGAAGGAGAGCAAGTTCTCCGGCCGTCTGGTTCTACAGTATGTCGAGGCGACCTACAGCAACCAGCGTGGCGAGATCGTTGCCCGCGGGCTCGGCACCTGCACCCGTCATGAACGCAAGGCTGCGCGCGACGCCGGCAAGTATAATGATGTCAAATCCTACGAGTATACAGCCGAGGAATTCGCCAAGATCGACGAGACTATCCTGCGCGAGGAAGAGCGTATTCGCGGGAATAGTATCCTCTACTGGGAAGATGTGAAGGAAGGCGATGAACTGCCGGAGATCGTGCGAGGTCCGCTTTCGCTGATGGACACCATGGGCTTCCTCGTCGGCTGCGGTCGTGGCCACACTCACGGCATCGTCTTTAGGGCAGCAACCAAGCATCCCGGTCACTTCTTTCGCAACCCCGAAGCGGGCGGCGGCATCGAATACACCGGCATCGGCCATCACCGCGAATCGATGGCCAAGGCGGTCGGTGTGCCGGGCGTTTACGATTACGGCCCGCAGCGTTCCTCATGGATGGCGAGCCTCGTCACCAACTGGATGGGCGACGCCGCATTTCTCAAGCGAGTACGGACCGAGATGCGCCGCTTCAATACCATGGGCGACTGCACTTGGTGTCGTGGCAAGATCATCCGCAAGTATGTAAAGGACGCCCACGCGCTGGTTGATATCGAGATCCGTGGCGAAAATCAGCGTGGAGAGCTGACCACGCCGGGGTTGGCAACTGTGATCTTGCCATCGCGTGATGTCGAGCTGCCGGTCTTCTTCGATGGGGCGAACCTCGACCTCGAACTGCCTGTGGTGCGTTGATCATGCAGGCCGCTTCCAACGCACCGTTGACTGGCCTCCGGGTGGTCGTCTGCGCTTCGGGCGTGGCGGCCGTATATGCCGGGCGGCTGCTCGGCACAATGGGTGCCGCCGTGATTCTACTCGAACCGCCGGGCGGCACACCTTTGCGGCGGGAGCCGCCGATCATTGACGGTGCAGGTGGCGTCAGCGCCCTCTTCGCCTACTTGACGGTGGGAGCTCGCAGCTATGTCTGCGACCTGGAAACAGATGAGGGCCGCACCGCCGCTACGGTGCTGCTCAGCGAAGTGGATATCTTGATCGACGACACGCCGCTTGCCCTTCGGGAGCGGCGAGGTTTCAACGAGGAAGCCATCGCCCTCCGCCATCCGGACCTGGTGCATGTTTCGGTCCTGCCGTTCGGCGCGACCGGCCCAAAGGCCGAATGGAAGGCTGAGGAAATCAACCTTCAACATGCTTCCGGCGAAGGCAACCTGTTGCCCAACGGGCTTTCAATCGAGCTGTTCCCGGACCGGCCACCGGTCAAGATCTTCGGTCATTTCGCCTCTTTGCAGGGCGGCGTTGCCGCTGCGCTCGGTGCCCTCTCAGCGCTGTGGGTGCGCCCTGAGGTCGGTGGACAGTTTGTCGACATCGCCAGCCAGGATGCAGCACTGGCAGTCGGCGCATTCGCCATCCAGCGTCTCGGGGATGGTTCGGTTGAGCATCGGGTTGAGCGCTCCTTTCGCTATGGCGGCGTGCTGCCCTGCGCCGATGGTTGCGTCGAGCTGCTGACGCTTGAGCAGCGGCAATGGGAGGCACTGATTGAGTTGCTCGGCCGTCCAAAATGGGCGCTTGATCCTGCGCTGTCAGATGCGCTGGAGCGTAGCCGCCAGGGTCCCGCAATCAACACCCGCATTCGCGAATGGGCAAAAGACAAAAAAGTCGCAGATATCGTCGCCCAGGGCCAGGCGGTGGGAGTACCACTCGCCAAATACAATACTCCCGCCGAGGTGCTCCACGACCCGCACGAGCGCGAGCGTGGTCTGTTTGCGCCTGTAGCGATCGATGGCGCAGGCACACTCGATATGCTGGTAGCGCCTTTCCAGTTTGGTGGCGCGCCGCTCACCCTTCGCGGTGGGCCGCCGTCGTTAGGAGACTACGGGCAGGTCGGTGAGCCCACAACGCAAGCGGAGACGTGAGATGGTGAAGCCACTCCAAGGAATCCGCGTAGCCGATTTTACGGTTCACAATGCAGGGCCATTCTGTACGCACATGCTCTCGCAGCTGGGGGCCGAGTGCATCAAGATCGAGAGCATGGTTCGCCCCGACATCTTCCGCAAGCCGCATCCGGTCTATGGCCGAATGGGGCCAGCGACCTTCGACCAAGTCGCGTCCAATAAACTCTCCACCCGCATCAACCTGAAGCACCCCAAGGGTGTTGCTCTGGCAAAGCGTCTTGTGGCCATTTCGGACGTCGCCGCGGAAAGCTTCCGCCCCGGAGTCCTCGCCCGTCTCGGCCTTGACTACGAGGCGCTTCAAGAGGTGAAGGGAGACATTATCCTGCTTTCCGTCTCCTCCTCGGGACAGAGCGGTCCGGACTCCCACTTCGCCGGCTATGCGCCGCTGTTCGGGGCCTGGGGCGGACTAGGTGCGATGACGGGCTACGCTGACGGACCTCCAGTCGAGATGCGGCATGTGATGGACCACACGGTGGGTTTGAACGCCGCCGTTGCCGTTCTTGCCGCACTGCACCGCCGCCGCGCCACCGGCGCGGGCGGTTTGGTGGATGTCGCGGCGCGCGAAGTGGCCTCCACGCTACTTGGCGAAGCGCTGCTGCTGGCGGCCGCGGGTGCGGAGCCTCAGCGTATGGGCAATGACCATCCGCGTATGGCGCCGCATGGCGTCTATCCGGCTGCAGGCAAGGATCGCTGGATATCGATTGCCATCGGCAAGGATGAGCAATGGCAGGCGCTTGCCGAAATCATGGGCGCGCCCGAGCTTGCCAATGATGTGCGTTTCGATACTGCCAACGCACGGCACGCGAACCGGTGTGAGCTCGACCGCATCGTTGTGGAGTGGACCAAAACCCTCCGGGCAGAAGAAGCAGCTTCAAGATTGCAGGCGGCGGGCGTTGCCGCACACGTATCCTGGACGACCCCTGAGATTGTTTCCGATCCGCACATGCGCGAGCGCCGCGCGATTGTTGATGTGCGGGAACCGGACGGGAAGGAGCGTGCGGCCGTCGGTGTGCCGATGCGGCTGTCGAAGGGAGCGGAAATCGGCATCGCGCGCGGCACGCCGAAACTGGGCGAGCACGAGGATTATGTCTATGGCGAACTGCTCGGCATGACCAAGGCCGAGCGGCGAGTATTGGAGGAAGAAAACGTAATTTATTGACCATTGTGCTGGAAGTAGCGCAGCCATAATGGGAGGAAGGATACAGATGGTCGATATCTCTATAAGCGGGCCCGCGCAGTATGTAGCTGCTGATTGCGGCACCCGTACATTGGGGCGAGTCTGTATCCAATAATTCGCGTTTATGATGATTGCAGAACCCGCCCCAATCATGCATCGCCAAACATGATCATGCTTTAGGCGGGCTCAGATCGAGATTTAGTCCATCGGCCACTTGCCGACATTTGTCGTTCAAAGGCAGCTGGCAAGGGTAGTTGGCAATTTTTCAGTTGATGACTCTCCTGATCCGCAACCTCGGTAATTTATGCACGAGCTTTCGCTTGTCGTATGGCTCGTTTCTCGCGCCATTTCTCGACGCGGTAATAGAGTACCGGGACGATGATGATGTTGAGGGCCGAGGAGACGGCGGTGCCAAAGATGAGGCTGACGGCTAGGCCGCCGAATACCGGGTCGGCGAGCAGGATTGCCGAGCCGAGGACGACCGCGAGTGTCGTCAATAAAATTGGCAATGCCCGCGCCGTGCCGGCTCAATGAACAGCCCGGTGCAGCGACATTCCAGCCTTCCTGTTGTCTCGCACGAAATCAATGATCAAAAGCGCACTTCTGATGGCCACGCCTGCAAGCGCAATAATGCCGACCATGGACGTGGCGGAAAAATTGACACCCATAATCCAGTGTCCTGGAAACACGCCGATCATTCCCAGCGGTATGGGCGACATCGCGATCATGGGAATGGAAAACGAGCGATAATAGCTGACAAGCAGCAAAAAGACCGCCATGAGCGCCAGCCCCAGTGCAAGCCCCATATCGCGGAACGTATCGAGCGTCAGGCGGATTTCCCCGCCCCACAATAACTGGTAGCCGTTAATAGTGTCGGGAGCGACAGAGGCAAACGTCAAATTGGTTGTCGTCAGAGTTTCGCCGTTACCGATGGCCAAGGCGTCGAGCCGCTTATCGAGATCGATGATTGCGTAGACCGGCGCTGATTGCGAAAGCTCACCGCCGACGAACGTGACGCGTTCGTTATCTTTATGGAGGATCGGCCGGTCCTTATAGCCGGGGACCACGCGGACCAGTTCGGACAGGGGAACGCGCTTGCCGGTATCGCTCTCGACGAGGACGCGGTCGAGTTGCTCTGGGTTGAGCCGATCTTTGTGGGGGACAAGGACGCGAACGGGAATGGCATTTTTTTCACCATC
>Ga0209345_10001755_pt1 | contig 25189 bp, 22 predicted proteins | sample Cruoilmetagenom7_FD_187294 | JGI IMG/M metagenome (GOLD analysis project Ga0209345, IMG submission 187294) | Oil polluted marine microbial communities from Coal Oil Point, Santa Barbara, California, USA - Sample 7 (SPAdes) (version 2) | ecosystem: Environmental > Aquatic > Marine > Oil seeps ...
ATCAACCATCTCGACCCGCCACAACGAGACGAGGGGCATTCGCCATGACGAAGATCAATAACAAGAAACTTGTGGCCAGGCATGAGACAGCCAGCAGCCTGTCTGCTGCTAGCGGCGTGCCAGTTAGTTGCCAACCGGTTAGCGGCGGGCTACCCGGAAGTCAGGTCAGCCGGACGCGCTCTTCTGAACAACTGATCAATGACCTGAGCAAATTTCTCACTGACCAAACTGACAGCAACCCTCCTGGACCTAAGCCATCGGTACCCGCTCTGGTGTCCGACCCATTACCACCCGTCAGACCAGCAGAACCCCTCATTCTGAAGCCCACTGCCAGCTCCTGGGAAAACATCGAACTCGAAACCGCAAACGATAAGGAAGCGCCTCTCCACACCCGCATCTACAGCATCGACGATGAGGAGATTGACGAGCCGCCGATCCCTCTGCCAACGGCTTGGCGCAAAAAACCGGTCCAAGTAGACGCCCGAAGCTCTCTGGGCGATCAAACCTGGGCAGGTATCATTGGCGTTGCCGTAGGGCTATTCGTGATCCTACCAGCCATCCTATTTCTGACCGGGCAGAAATTAGAGCTACCGGATATCTCAGCAGCGGCGATTATGAGCCCTCCAGTATCCGACCAAGCCAACCGCCCCCCCCTCCGTAACACTGCCTCAGTTTCTGAATGGCCAACTGGGTCACCAGAAAAAAACGCGCAGCCATCCGTACCGTCACCAGGCACACCGTCATCCGACGCAGTGGCATCCAGCGCAGTGGCATCCGTGGAAATAGTGCCCGTTACCATACCGGTTAAGACCACGGACATCAGTGTCACTAGGCCTCAATCAGCGCGCGGAACTGATGCCCGAGAACCGACGACAGGAACCGATGCGCCCAAACCTTCAGGGGCTCCCTCTTCGCACCTCCCAACTCTGGATGAAGCGCGTAAAGCAATCGATGCGGGACGTATTCAGGAAGCCCGCCGCCTGCTAGCGCTCGTTGCCAGCAGCGGCAATCCACAGGCCGTCTTCGCGTTGGCCGAAACCTACGACCCGAATATTCTTGCGGCCTGGGGCACCACGGGCATTGCCGCTGACCCGGCCAAATCCCGCTTGTTCTACAAAATGGCACTGTCGCTTGGGCTTGAAAACTCTCGCCAGCGCCTCAAAGCGCTCAACTGAGGTCTCAGCCCCCACGCATCTCGCATCCTCCGTCGTGTTACCAATAAACCTGCTAATTCTAGCCATGGGTCCCACGGGTCTTGTCGTGTAACGGTGCGCCATCTCGATGGAAGAGAAAAAACCCGCACTCCTGCATGCACACCTCGGGCATGCACACCTCGGGAACATAAAAAATCATCAAAATTTGCTTGCCGCCAAAAACAATTGTGACGGCCTGTAACGCCCGTAACAGCCCGCTGCATAAGTGGTCGCTAGGGTTTTAGCGATAGGCGAAGGGCAATGCCCTGGGTCTATTTTCGCGCCCACAAAGTAGATCTGACTAACGCGCGAATGAACCTTATCGAGGTTTGAAGCAACTAAAGTATCGGAGACCGGCGTCACTCGCCGCCCCACACCACGCTCGAGGCGTCGGCTCCGGAGAGCCCTTCGATCATCGATCGGAGGGCTCGTTTCATGCCAACCTGCGTGCATCACCCCGGTTTTCAATTGCCGCGCGGCGGCAGAGCTGGCCCAAACACATCAGTCGCCACTCGGCACTCCCACCGCAGACAAATCGATATGACTGACAATGCGGCTCTTTGCCAGATTATAAACCACCACCCCAGCCTTTGCGTGGCCTGCGCTCGTGTTGATAGTGTAGCGCACCAGCAAAAGCGATCCGGACAGCGAGGTTTGCTCAACTTTAGCCCCTTTCGGTAACGCAAGCTGATGGCGGGAGGCCAGTTTTCCTGTAGAAACAGTAATGGGTAGAGTTGAGGGCGATGAACCCATATATATGATCCGGCCGATCACCACCCCAATGCCAACCACAATCATGATGGTCATGATAACGATGGCGATCTGCAACGCACGCACGCCTGTTGGCGATAGGGGACCCTCATCGGATTTGGCGATTTGATCATTCTCTAACGTCTCAGGCATCAAAAACTCCGGAAAAGTGAAGCGGGAACGCTATGACCGATAGCGAAATTACCAAGCAGACGCCAGTAATTGATGGCCAGCCGATTGGTGTTGATAGGCGATTACTGGTTGCCGGCGAGGAAAACGGCGGGCTTCGGCTCGACCGCTTTCTGGCCAGAGCTATTGACGAGTTAAGCCGGGCACGTATCCAAGCCCTGATACAAGAAGGTCATGTCACCATCAATGGCACGACCGCCTCCACTGCCAGCCAAAAAATAAAGCCCGGCCAGACCATCGTTATCGAGCGTCCTGAAGCTACGAAAGCCATCCCGGAGCCTGAGGATATTCCGCTCAACATCGTCTACGAGGACGATGATCTGATCGTCGTCGACAAGCCCTCGGGCCTCGTCACCCACCCTGCTCCAGGCCATGAAAGCGGCACTCTGGTGAATGCGCTGCTGGCACATTTCGGAGACACTCTTTCCGGTATTGGTGGTGTGAAGCGACCGGGAATAGTCCACCGCCTCGACAAAGACACAACCGGGCTGCTGGTCGTCGCCAAAAACGATATCGCCCACCGCGGCCTGGCCGATCAGTTTGCGGCCCATGGTGCCGATGGCCTGCTGGAGCGTGCCTATCTGGCCATCGTCTGGAACGTGCCTGACCGTCGTAAGGGCGAAGTTGAGGCCCGCCTGGGGCGTAGTGCTGCAAATCGCCGAAAAATGTCGGTCGTTTCTGATGACGAGGGCCGCTATGCCAAGACACACTATTTCGTCGAGCGCGCATTCCATCTGGATAACCAGCCCATTGCATGCTTGATGCGACTAAAGCTGGAAACCGGCCGTACTCACCAAATTCGCGTTCACATGGCTTCAATCGGCCATCCTCTTCTGGGTGATGCGACCTATGGTGCAGGCTTCAAGTCAAGCGCCCGAAAACTTGGCGAGGACGCCCGCAAGGCATTGGTTGATTTGGGTCGGCAAGCACTGCATGCGACGGTTTTGGGCTTCCGACATCCCGTTACTGGCGAGCCTCATCGCTACGAGAGCCCTCTACCGGCCGATATAGCCCGGTTAAAAAATGCGCTGGAAAGCCCACAAGATTAGTGAGATCAGACATGAACCTTTTCGGCCCCCAAGCGACTTATTTCTGAGGTTAACGTGGCAATAACGACGGAAATTTCCCCTTTTATGCGTTTACCCATTGAAATAGAGGGGATTTGATACCCACTTGGGTTGGGACTGGCCCCGATTTGATTTGGACTAGCCTCCATTTAGGTTGGTACTAGGATGGCCGGTCAAATAGTCAGTCAAACAGTTGGATTGAAGCCAAACCAAGCGGCACAAGCTAACAAAACGTAAATCAAATTGCGGTGAGGGAGGGGACCATTCCATACACATGAACGTGGTTTGCTCCGGCATGAATAACCATCAAATATTAAACTTGGACGTTGCCAAGGTATTGACAATCTTCTCAGTCATAGTTGGCATCAAAATGAGTACAACGGAGGGTCGACAACCAACGTCGATGGAGACTGCTAGCCTTAAACGGCATGTTGCAGCCTTCGTTTGGCGGTCGATAGAGCAGATATGACAACAAAAGCATTACCAAGCATTGCTGCGGGCTCAGGTGGTCTTACCCGTTACCTGGAAGAAATCCGCCGGTTTCCGATGTTGAAGCCTGATGAAGAGTACATGCTTGCCAAGCGTTGGCAGGAGCATGAGGATTCAGATGCTGCGCAGAAGCTCGTAACCTCTCATCTACGTTTGGTGGCTCGCATCGCCATGGGCTATCGTGGCTACGGCTTGCCCATCGGCGAAGTTGTATCGGAAGGCAACGTCGGCCTCATGCAGGCGGTGAAGCGTTTTGATCCTGATAAAGGCTTCCGCCTTGCGACCTACGCCATGTGGTGGATCCGCGCCTCGATTCAGGAATACGTCCTGCGTTCGTGGAGTCTTGTCAAAATGGGCACCACCGCCTCACAGAAGAAGCTGTTCTTCAATCTGCGCCGACTAAAGGGCAAGTTGCAGGCCCTGGAAGAAGGAGATCTGAGGCCGGAGCACGTCGACAGTATCGCCACTACGCTTGGCGTATCCCAGAAAGACGTTGTGTCAATGAACCAGCGGCTTGGCGGTGACGCCTCGCTCAATGCACCGTTGCGGGCGGATGCGGATGCAGGCGGTGAATGGCTGGATTGGCTGGTCGACGAAGGCCCAAGCCAGGAACAGACGTTGGCCGAGACTGAAGAGCTTGAGCACCGCAGATCGTATCTGCTGAGTGCAATGTCTGGCCTTAACGAGCGTGAGCGGCGAATTTTCGAAGAGCGTCGCTTGTCGGAAGACCCGATGACCCTTGAGCAGTTATCAGAAGAGTTCGGCGTTAGCCGCGAGCGCATTCGTCAAATTGAGGTGCGGGCTTTTGAAAAAGTGCAGCAGGCGGTTCAATCGTCAGCCAAAAGTGACGGATTGGCGACAGCATCCTGACGCAGTGGTGCTGGTGGCTCGTGAGATATAGCCGTTTGTCACACGAATCACTTATCCATATTGCAGGTGGGCCTTGAAGCTCCACCAAGTCCAGTGGTTTTCGTCTTCTTAGACTTGATCCACTGGGTTAGTGCGCGTCAGAGCTGAGGGCGGGATTGCCTTGAAGCATCTGAAGATTGAGCAGAACCACTCCGGCCAGAAACCGGAGCGACGTGAGGCGGCGAAGGATGGAACCGCCAATCAGCGTCGGCTGTATCCCAAGAGTAATCTCTCTTGGGTATGGCGGTGCCGCTTTTCCATCCTCTACAGCCACCTCAGAACCAGACTTTCAGCCAGAAATTGCATCGAAAGGCCCGAACGGCTTGGGTTTCGCCGGTCAATGGTCAATGCGTATTCACAGGCTAGATCGAAATATCTGGCTTTCTGTTGTGGCACTTGAACTAAGATGGAGTGGCTTATGTTAGAATGCCGACATCCAGGGTTCCTCCAACGACACAATCTTACGGCCGGGCTTACGGCCGAGCTTGCGGCCGGGCACCATGCAAATGAGCGAGGCCTCATAACCGACTGGCGGCGTATCCTTCTCTGGCGCCAAATGCCTCCGCGTCCATCGAGTATCACCTGACTGAGCACCGCTGCTTTTGGCTGCCATAGCGACAACGCAGCCAACCAAGCGGCCACACTCTATGAGAACCGGCTGGCGCGTGCGTGGCCGGTTTTCTTCTGTGCTTACTTATACTTTAAGGCTGCCCTCTTCGCGGGCCAGCTTCCGTAGCCCATCATCTTCCATAGCCTGGGGATTGCTTACATCGGCACACGCGACAGGCTGTGTGAGAAATAGTTGTCAACCGCCAACACAATCGACCCCGAAACTTTGCTCCGCCAACGCCTGGATTGAAGCCGCCGTGCGTCTCTTCGATTGGAAACGTAGGCAAGCTCAATCAGGACTGATGGCATTTTTGCTGTTTTGATCACTTTGAAAGCAGCCGAGCGATGAGGCTGGCTTCGCAGCAAGGTTGATTTGCCCATCTGCCGAATGACAGCCTTGGTGAAAAGATCGGTCCGGTGTCGTGTAACGTCAACCTCTCGGCTGGCAAGATCCGCAAGAATGCCTCTCACAATCCGTGCCCCTGGCGCTGAAGCATGTAGCGCCCTGCGCTCGGTGGACCCGAGCGCGTTGCGCGTCACATCCCTTTTTGCACTCAACTTTAAACGGCGCGCCACCCGCTCGCGTAATGAATAGACCGTCGCCCCGCTGGCATTTGTAGATGCATAGTCCGCATGTACAGCAATAAACAGTGCAGCCTTGTTCTTATCGGCAAATTTTCGCCGCCCATTGAGCGTTACAAACACATCCTTATTGCGCGTCATCAGCACACGATATCGACCCGTCGCCATGAGCTTGGCACGCAGCATCAGCGAGAACGCCAGCACAGCGTCTTTTTCTTGCACGCCATATTTTTCGGCCCCTGAATCGCGTCCCCCATGCCCCGGATCAATGACAATAACGGGCTTGAAACTCCGGGCGCGCAATTGTTTCGATGTCTGCGCAGGCCGCGGTGAAGGCGGTTGCATCAGCCTAAACGTAGCAACGCCACCTGCACCAAGACCACTAACGCGGGATTTCATAGCCGCTAGAACCACGGCACGTGAGCGCTGCACAACCGGTACGATATCAAGCGACAGCACATGCCCGCTTTGTCCGACGGCGGTTTTCATTAAGAGCGTATTCTCAACAATCACCGGCGCGGCCACATTGATGACGATCCGCACTTTGTTCTTGGCCGCAACACCGCTGCGAAACGAGGTGATCAGCCCAGACTTCGCATCACGAGGTTGGCTTGGCAGCAGCAGCTTCACATTCGGGATTTCGACCACCACCCGATTGGGCCTGGAAAGTGAGAACACTTGGAATTTGGCGGCGCCCTCAAGCCCGATCACAAATCGGGTCCGGCTATATTGTGGCTTGGCAGCTTTGCCTCGCCATGCCTTCGAGGTCGCGTCGATCAGGCCGGTGATGCTGTTGGGAATGCTGAATGAGAAGGCGCTGTTCTTGGTCGATGGCTCAGCCGCCAACGCTACACCAGATCCGGCGATCGAAATCGCGGATGGAGCAACCAGAATCATTATAGCCAGGCATACTAATGCCAAGCTATTCGATTGAAAATATGAGTATTGCCGCTGAAATGTTCCAGCGCGCATTGCACCTCTCGGCAGCATGCAACCGACCCCCGTCTACGCACGACCCGTGGGAATTAAGTATCCTCTCAATGCCTATGAAAAGTGGCATTTTCCAGAACACTTCGGAACTTTCTTAGTAAAGCGTAAACGTTAATATTTCCCCAACGCCCGAACTCTCGCGAGACATTTGCTCAAACAGGGCTTCAGGTCGATGCTGCATTCTTTTGCGGGAGGTTAGACAGATACTAATGCGGCATACCCATCATCAACAGCGTCGGATAATTCGCGCCGGTAAGCCTCATAGACTGGAGAGCTCTCGGTGATCTCGCCATATTCAGGGGAATCAGGTTCAGAGGCATCTGGATTATCAAGCCGACGGTAGAGTATTGGCGAACTGACCGGCATGATGGTTGCGCCATTTTTTGAAAGCGTCGTAATCAGCCCTCGCATGACGTTGGTTTGATCAAGCTGGGAGAGAACAATCATTCGCATTGCTCCCTTGGTCAGAGACACCAGATGGAAGAACTGCGATGACGGTGGGATATGCAGTCGTCCGCGGTGCGAATAGGGAGCATCGGGCCTATTGCGTTCCTCAAACATCAAGCTCGGCCAGCTATCGTCCCACACTATATCAGTTCGGTAGGCAACTATCGTTCCCGGCATCGTGAAAGCGGGCCTCATCGTCAAATAGCTGCCAACGTAATGATCGACCGCCACCCGCGTGTAGGCCCCCATGTAGACAGGCGCGATCTCAGTCGTGGCGCTAGGTTGTCCCGGTTCATCGCGCTGCGGCGAACCCGTGGGGGGGCCACCACTCCACAACAACTTCGTTTCATCGAAATCCAGCCCCAGCACCATGCACACGTCAAACAGCGTCTGGTCACGCACCGTTCGCCCGCCAAGCAGGTTCTGCACGGTCTTCTCGTGGCAATCGGAGGCATCAGCAAGCTCTGCTTGCGTCATCTTTTTCTCGATCAATGCCGTCCGAATATTCTGAATGGCTGAGTTGCGCGATTGGTTCGGCTCTGAAGCGGTCATGACCCTGCGATGTAGGAAATGATATGTGGATGACGAATGCAATAGAGTAGTCATATTGTCAGCCGAACCGCAACGCCCGAACTTCTGCCAGGAACATCATTATTTATATGGGCGGGAACGTTCCCGCCCATATACGCAAAACGGGTGGGCACCGCGGCACCCACCCGTTCAAAAACTATCTCTCGATCCAGTAGAGTGACAAAGTCCAAATACCAGACTTAGCTGCGCCCACCGGCTAGATCGCAATTCAACTCTAACCGCGACCCAAAACCTGCACATGAACCGGAACAACGCCCGAATTCCGCATGCCCACAACTGTTGCAGCGCGCCTTGAGAGGTCAATGATGCGGCCCCGAATATAAGGTCCCCGGTCATTGATCCGCACGACGACTGAGCGGCCATTGCGCAAGTTTGTCACCCGCACGCGCGTGCCAAACGGCAAGGACTTGTGCGCTGCTGTCAAAGCGTTCGGGTTAAACCATCCACCTGCAGCCACACGCTGGCGCTGCCAATAGTAAGATGCCAAACCTTTTAGCGACTTGCCGCCAGAGTAAACCCGGCGCGAACGGCGCCGTGCTGTCCGGCGTGATCGGCGTGTCTTGGCTCGGGCCACGCGACGACGTGAAGAGCGGCGCACACTGCGGCGAGAAGTATAGCGGCGGCGTACTGAGCGGCGGCGTGTTGCCGGGCGTGCTTTGCGAGCAGAACGTCTACGAGCCCGGCGACCAGATGTGGCACTGGGCTGTCGAGTGATCGACTTAGACGAGTAGACCGGCACCCCAAGGATGCCCTCACGCCAATCAGCAAGCGCAGACTGTGCTCCAAGAAAACCAAACGTAAGTGCAGCAAGTGCCGCAAGAAAGAAGGATCTCATAGGATACCTCCATTTAAACTAGGCTACTTTGCGATCTCCGAAGCCTTGGGATCCAAGCTATCTCACGGTCGACCATGACAATGCCCGGAATCAACGGCCCCTAAAACCGAGGAACGAAGCTGCGCCGCCATCTCATAAAGAAGCGTGCGCAACGATGCCATCGGTCGAGATCGCAGCGAAACACCGGAACAGGATTCCATATCACTAAAGCGCAACGGGTCACCCATAACCAGCGGACGGGGTGACACCACAATCAGGTAGGTAGCGTCAAGTCTCGGCATCCATGAGCACGAATGCATTCATATTCACATTCGCAAACACGACTAGGTGCCCGCTGATGCGGAGGACGTGAGTGCGCCCCATCTCGACAAAAACAACCCGGCTCTAGAGTTCAGGAAAATGCAGGAATAACAATGCTGGAAGGCCGCTTACGCTATCATGCCGCCTGCTGGTTTTTGCCGCGAAGGAAACATAAGCAAAGCTTGAAAATAATATTAAATTGAGCTGGTTGTGCTGGTTGGGTGCGACAAAATGTCAACATCCTACCAGCGCCAGAGGAACACCAAAGTGGGTAATCGGTAAGCCTTACATCGTGCCTGGGAAAGCTCCTCCATCCAGTACGATATTTTGACCTGTAATGTAGCCGGCGTATTGCGAACAAAGAAACGCCGCCATCGCACCGAATTCATCCGCTGTACCAAAGCGCTTGGCGGGCACTTCCTGCATCCGTTCTTTGTGCGCTTCCTCAAACGAGATGCTTTTGGTTTCAGCCAACTTGATCGAAGTGCCACGCAAACGGTCCGTATCAAACGGTCCTGGCAGCATATTGTTGATCGTCACGTTGTTGGCAACACTGCGGCGCGCCATCACGGCAATGGCCCCCGTTAACCCGCAACGCGCACCGTTCGACAGCTCTAATTGCGCAATCGGCGCTTTCACCGAATAACTCGTGATGTTCACAATCCGCCCGAAACCACGATCCATCATATCGTAGACGGTCGAGTGAATAAGCGCGATTGGCGTGATCATATTGCTCTCCACTGCCTGCCGCCAATCATCCAGCGAGAAGTCTTTAAAATTGCCTGGCGGTGGCCCGCCCGCGTTGTTGATCAGAATGTCAGGCGAGGGACATGCATCCAAAATCGCCGCACGGCCCTCTTCCGTCGTCACATCGCACGCCAGCGCCGTGACCTTAACGCCTGTTGCCGTCCGAATTTCATCCGCCGCAGCCTCGATATCAACTTTAGTACGCGCGCAAATGGTGACATCCGCACCGGCCTCCGCAAGTTTCACCGCGCAGCCCTTGCCTAGTCCTTTTGACGCTGCGCACACAATCGCAGACTTACCCTTGATCCCAAGATCCATGACGTTCTCCCATATTAAACAATTGCAGGAGAGGGTGCGCGCTTGGCTCAATTAGATCAAGTCACTCAATTGGACTTTGAGCACGCACAAACAGCCTCAGTGCTTCCATAAAAGATAGAACGTGCTCTAAGAGCATTGGATTTACCGGGTTTAATGATCGGTTGCATGGTGATGCTTCAACAGGACCCTTACTGATTGAGGCCGACGAGCCACGGGTTTTACTCAAGTTGTTCACACTCCTGCCCCCTTCTCTTGACCAACTCATCCTTGGATCGCACAAACCTTGCTGGCGTCAAAGGTTGGCAATAGGGGGAGCTATTGAGCGGTGCTCATATCACTATGCTAGTCACTAGAGTGCCATCGGTAAGCAGCCTCGAACAAAATACATGAGGCTATCAACGGGAGGAATATCAATCTCATGACGAGTTTTTTTCGCATATTGGGCGCGCTCATAGCGCTCGCAACTATATTCGCAATGCCTGCACAGGCGTTGCAGTGCAAATCTGATTCTGTGACTGCCACAAGTCGGCTTTATCTCTCCAAATCATTCGGTGCCTATCCTGGTTCTTGGGCCGCTTGGCGCAAAAAGGTCAAGGCGGATGTTGGCAATGGTTGGCAGGCTTGGCGTCGGGCCAAGAAAACGAAAATTGAATGCAACCGGGTCAAAAACGATAATGGCCGCAATCGCTGGCAGTGCACCCGCAGTGGTACGCCATGCCGCCCCGGTAAAGAGGACCACGCAACAGCCGACGCCCAGTGTGATGATTATCCGGTAATTACTGAGAAGCTACGCCGCCGCAGCGACGGTGGTCAGGTGAAGATGCTGCAATGTCTGCTCACTGCGCATGGCTTTAAGATTAAGATCGACGGTGACTTCGGTTCTAGCACCGTAAAAGCCGTACGAGAGTTCCAGAAAAAGAACAAATTGAGTATTGATGGCGTTGTTGGCGATCTGACAGCGGAAAAGCTGTCTAGCTAGGAACCTCCGAATAATCCCTTGGATCAAGCCGCAGTGGCGATATGAGCGGCTGGAGGCGGTGATCACGGCACACTATCCTAGAGCCGGATCGTTTTAGTTGAAGTGCTTTTCTTCAGCTTAAAGCGATCCGGCTCTAGCTTCGATACTCAACAAGGCAAAACAGCCAATTGAGGACTGATCAGATTTATATATTATATAACAGCATGTTGCACAAATTTCGTCATTCCCACTCAATAGTGCCAGGTGGTTTTGAGGTGATGTCGTAAACCACCCGGTTAATGCCCGCGACCTGGTTGATGATGCGAGTGGCGATGCGGCCCAGCACGTCATGAGGGAACGGGAAATAGTCTGCCGTCATACCATCAGTCGAAGTTACCGCCCGCAAGCCGCAAACGTGGTCGTAGGTGCGCGCATCGCCCATCACTCCAACGGTTTTGACCGGCAGCAACACCGCAAACGCCTGCCAGATGTCATCGTAAAGGCCAGCATTGCGAATCTCATCAAGGTATATCGCATCCGCCTGGCGTAGAATATCCAACTTCTCGCTCGTAATCGCGCCCGGAATACGGATGGCTAAACCCGGCCCTGGGAAAGGATGGCGGCCAACAAAATTCGCAGGCAAACCAAGTTCGCGGCCCAAATCGCGCACTTCGTCCTTAAAGAGTTCGCGCAGAGGTTCGACAAGCTTGAGGTCCATGCGCTCTGGCAGGCCGCCAACATTATGATGGGACTTGATGGTGACCGACGGCCCCCCAGTGAAAGAAACGCTCTCTATCACGTCAGGATAAAGCGTGCCTTGGGCGAGAAATTTTGCACCGCCTACCTTTTTAGCTTCGTCCTCAAACACATCAATGAACAAGCGGCCGATGATTTTGCGCTTGAGTTCCGGATCTGAGACGCCATCAAGCTCTTTGAGGAAGACGTCGCTGGCATCCACAAGGGTTAGCGGGATGTTGTATTGGCCGCGAAACATCTCCAATACTTCGGCGGCTTCGTTCATGCGCATCAGGCCATGATCCACCAGGATGCAGCTGAGTTGATCGCCGATTGCTTCATGAAGCAGAACAGCGGCAACGGCTGAATCCACGCCGCCTGATAATCCACAGATGACCTTGGCATCGCCGACCTGGCGACGGATGCGCTCGAGTTCGCTTGAATGGAAATGCGCCATTGTCCAATCGCCTGGAAGGCCAACGATGCGGTGGACGAAATTTGATAGCAGTTTGGAGCCATCGGGCGTGTGGACCACCTCGGGGTGGAACTGCACGGCATAGCGTTTATTGGCTTCATCGGCGATGGCTGCGAACGGCGCACCATTAGACACCCCGATCACCTCGAAGCCCTCTGGCAGCCGGGTGACACGGTCGCCATGGCTCATCCAAACCTGGTGTTTGCTGCCAGCTTCCCAAACGCCGTCAAATAGAGGCGAAGAAGTCGTGACTTCAAGTTCTGCGCGGCCAAATTCGCTATGATGGCCAGCTTCGACCTCACCACCGAGCTGGGCAACCATGGTTTGCTCACCATAGCAAATGCCAAGAACAGGCAACCCGGATGAAAACACCCAATCCGGTGCACGCGGGGTGCCCATCTCGGTTACACTGGCGGGTCCGCCGGAGAGGATCACGGCGCGCGGCTTCAGGCGCTCCAGCGCGTCGTCGGCGTTATTGAATGGCACAATTTCGGAGTAGACGCCGGCCTCGCGCACGCGGCGCGCGATGAGCTGCGTTACCTGGCTGCCGAAGTCGATTATCAGGACGGTATCGGTCATGGAAAGCCGTTACGACACGCGCAACAAGTTTGCAACGTGGCGCGTTGGTTTTTGGGGTGCTTGTTTGTGCTCATATTATTTGCCTATAGCATTTGGCAACAAAAGGGGCTGTCCGACAGATGCTGCAATCATCGAATGCCACACAAGTTAAGATTTGTAGTTCAACCAATGCTATTTACGGTTCGTCCCCCGAGAGCGGGGATGTGGTGGCTGCGTGAGCGATCAACCCGTTGGGTAGACGACGATGATCGTTGCATTATCCTGATGCGGCTCTTTTTGGTTTTCAATCGAGCGGACCAATGCATCGGCCACGGCTTGAGGACCATCGCCAAGATAGGCAGCGACGATACGCACTACATCATCGGTGTCCAGCGTGTGTATGCCATCGCTTGCGAGGATCACCGCGTCACCAGGTTCGAGTGCAAGGGGAATCTTTGAGACGTCAATGAGGTCAAGTTCCTCGCCGGTTATGGCCGAGCGCAGCATGTGGCGACGTGGATCGGTCCGCGCTTGCTCAGCAGTTATTTCGCCTGATGCCGCTAGCTGATCGAGAGCAGGTGCGAGCGAGTGATCCTCATTGAGAAGAGCAATTTCGCCGCGGCGAAAAAGGTAAAGAGGACTATCGCCAACTGAAACCCACTCCAGCCCTTCGGCACCGAACGTGGTGCCAATTAGCGTCGAGCCCATGCCGTCCAGCCGCGGGTTGGCTTCAACAGTTTTGGTTATACTGGCATTGGCGGCTTCAAGAGCGGCGCGCAAACGTTCGGGTGCGGGGGCTGGGTGCGTGTCAGAATTGTCAGAAGTTGCGAGGTGTTCAAGGAAACTGCGGCAAACCGTTTGGCTCGCTTGGGCGCCACCTGCATGTCCACCCATGCCGTCGGCCAGGACAGCAACCAATATGCCGGCCGCAGGCTGTGGCAAAACCTGGGGCCAATCAAATGTTGCAGAGCCGGGCCAGAGGGCTGCTGAATCTTCCTGATAGCCCCGCTGGCCGCGGGTGGCAGAACTGCCATACTCGAATGCGCTCATTAGCCCTTCAGCTCAGTAAGTTCCGACCAATCGAAATCTGCACCGCAGAATGGCACGAAGACAATTTGCGTCCGGCCCATCGTGATGACGTCCATGCCTTGCAAGGGCACTGCGGTTGCTGGGCGTTTATCGTTGACGGAAACTACGTTGGTTTTAGCGAGGTTGGGGACAAAAAGGAAGGAGCGATCGGCTGAATCATAACGAACATAGGCCTGCTCTTCGGCCGAAATGGCATCATCGCCGAAGTCAATCGCAACGCGATTGCTGGAGGCGCGGCCGACCGTGTTGTTGCCTTCATAAATCGGCCTGAACGAACCAATGCCAGGGCCGCCGACAATTACCAACCAGCCGACAACCGGATCTTGTGAAAAGTCACCGCGTTCTACCTGCTGTTTGCCACGTACGAGTTGCGTGCGAGCCATGTCCTCATCGTCCTCCTTCGGAATTGGTGACGGCCTCACGACATGGGTCGTTGGCGGCGCATCAAACTCTACATGACGATCGCCGGCGGGAGAGCGCACAACCGGTGGGATATTCGGTGTCCCGCCACGTGCTTCCCGGGCCGCGTCCGCCGCGTTGGGCAAGGGCGGGGGGGCCGATGGTGCCACATCATCGGTTTTGTCAGAACTTGGCGAACTATCGTGGCTATCGCTGCTGGAGATTTGAGGCGGGCAAGTTTCCGGCGCATCCGTTATGATATCACTTGGAGGCGCGATCTTCATGGCCAGGGAGGTGGTCGCATCCGCATCTAGTTCAGGTTTGGCCGTTGTTGGATTTTCTGCGGTTGTTAAGCGATTGGTATCTTCACGGCTTGCCGCCGCCAAAGCATCGCGTAATGAACCAAGGAACTTGCCTGGCTGCTTAATTGAACCGTTGCCATCGTCTTGCTTTGCCATTCTGCTTTCTCCCGCATTTTTCCATGCCGTCATAACCGTATGCCATTGCAAACATGGCTTAAGAGCATCCTACCTCGTGCGGCCCCTGTACATGGAACGATCAGGCTTATACTCCATCGGTTCAAAGTGCTAGGCATGTCATTGCCTGAGACATTGAGTGGGCCAAACAAAGGCATCCGCTCTCCCGTTTATCGCCTCGATTTACGGCTAGAGTCTGATCGTTTTAGGTTGAAGCACTTTTTCTTCAGCCTGAAAGTGAAACAGATTCTAAAATAAATACATAGAGTGCGCACAAAGGGTCTCATGTGATTTCATCAAAGATGGACGTGCTTTAAGATTATTATCCGAACTTATCGTCTTGACCACACAACATCTTTTCCAGCGTCAGGTCGTGGTCAAGTGAAACCTGAGACGCACATTTCCCACCTCAATAATCTCGCCCCCACGAAGGCGCGCCTGTTTCGCAGATTCGCCCCCAATACGCATGCCGTTGCCGCCAACGCCACTGATGTCCACAATTGTGAATACCATATTGGCTGAGCGCTCGATGACTGCATGATATCTATGGACCGTGGGGTGAGAGATCCTGAGATCGTTATCTTCCTCGCGACCAATCCGGATCAAATCGCGGACAATATCAAAACGTGCATGATCGTCAGCAAGCACCTCCAACCATGCTTTTTGCTGCCAGGAACTGACTGGGATCGACTTTGGAACGTCATCGTATTCCGAGAAGGCCGAGGCCGCACGAGTGCTTGAGCCTGAACGCAGCAGAAAACCAGCAATTGCCAAGGGCGGGAGAGCCAGTGCAGCAACCAGCCCGAGCATTAAGGCTGGCGCCTGGTGATATCCGGCGAGCGCCCAGACCTCGAACCGCTGCCATAGTCCAATGAAAGTCTCGCTCAATGTGCTGACAACCGACGCAACCAAGCCTTGCTGCAGCACGTTGTTCTTAAAGAATAAACCCTCGCCACGCAGCAACACTTCTGTTGGATTTCCAGTCGTGGCTGCGAGTGCTGCGCCGGACGAGCCCAGACTGACAAACGGAATTGTGCAGATTCCTACCATGCAGATTGCTGCAACCATGACCATGGGCAGGATTTCGGTCGTACGCGAGGTTGCACCGATTGGCCGTTCCATCTTGTCATTTCCGATGATCTCGCCCAACGTTTTCAACTCGCTCAATATTTGCTGCTGATTTCCATGCCATCGTCAGATGCGCACCAGGCACTCACTAGTCCGCCTTCCGATTGCTTGCTGGCCGGCTCCTAACATAGGCAACTGAAACGTTGCTCAGATACCGCGCAAGCCTCACGTGTTGCACGCAAAAGTACAACTAACTCTTTCTCTGCCACATTCTTCAGTCATAAATCGGGCAAAGTTGCGGAGAGGGGATGCCGGAACGATGCTGAGACGGACTATTCAAGCCTTTATAACGAGTGCAACAGTGCCATGCGCCGAGACGCATTGCGCACTGCGGTTCGATGCTTCGTGGCGGCCGATCTCAGATTCCTCAGTGGCAGGACGAGCATGACACACGTCCAACCATTGCCGACAGGAACTGAATTAGTGGAGGACTACCGGATCGAGCGCGTACTTGGCGCTGGCGGATTTGGCATTACCTATCTTGCCGAAGAAGCAGCACTCGCTCGCTCTGTCACCATCAAGGAGTATTTTCCTAGCGATTTTGCATTGCGCACGGAAGGGCAGGATGCCAAGCCGCGCTCGGAGAGTAGTTCTGGTGATTACCAGTGGGGGCTTGACAGGTTCATCGACGAAGCTCAGACGCTGGCAAAGTTCGACCACCGCAATATCGTTCGTGTGTTTCGTTATTTCCGTGCCAATAACACGGGCTACATGGTGTTGCAGTTTGAAGAAGGCCAGAGCCTCAAGAGCTGGCTGCGGTCGCTGGGTCGGGCGGCCCGCCAGAAAGAGCTTGATCAGGTTGTAGCACCTCTTTTGGATGCTCTCTCGCTTATTCACTCAGCCGATTTTTTGCATCGAGATATTGCGCCCGACAACATTATTATCCGCACCGATGGCTCGCCAGTGCTGATTGATTTTGGTTCCGCGCGGGAGCAGATAGCCCAGCATACACATACTGTTAGTGCACTGGTGAAGCCTGGCTACAGCCCCTACGAGCAATATGCAGAAAATGGCAAGCAACAGGGTCCGTGGACAGATATCTACGCGCTGGCTTCGACGCTATATCACGCCGTCACCGGCAAACGTCCGCCGGATGCACCGTCGCGTATTGTGAAGGATGAGCTCAAGCCAGCACGAGAGATGGCGATGGGGGCTTACCGGGCCGGCTTTTTGCACGCGATCGATCGAGGGTTGATGCTCGACATCAAAAAGCGTCCGCAATCGATTGCAGAATGGCGCGGCGCGCTGCTAGCACCAGATCCGGAGCAGCGTGGTTGGTTTGTGCGTCCATCTGGCTCCGCAGGCTCGGGTGCCGGTGGGGTTGGTTCGGGTTCCAAGGATGTCCACTCCGGTTTTGAACTTGGCTCCGAAAACGATGCCATCGCAGCGACACGACGGCTTACACGCAAGCCAATGCCGGATAACGCGATACCGCCACAACCTGACACTCCCGGACGGCATGGCCGGTTCATTGATTTTGTCGATGGACTTCGCAAGCCGTCCGGTTCAAAACCAAACAGCCAGAAGCAAGGCGAGCTGAAACCGCAAGCGCCGCAACAGCCCGACCCGGAGAGGGCGCTCGGGCCAAGGCAGAAGCGGGAGCGGGCAGGGCAGAAGCCGGGAGATGTGCTGGCCCGCGGAGGCAAGCCGGGAGACGGGATGGAAGAAGTTTTGGCTGAGGCAGTGCCGACAGCCGAAAAACTGGTGCCCCAGTCTCCGCAAACGACGCCTGTGCAGGGCCGGGGACTTGGCTGGGGACCAGGACCCAAGCGCATGAGCGTTCAGGATGCAGCTGATAACGCCAACGCGGGCTCTAAGATTGCGACGCCTGCCAGTGGAAATCGTGATGGAGGTAGTCGCGCGTTATTGCTGCCGGTGGAAAATATGCCGCTGCGGCCGCTAGTCCGCCGCAAGCCTCCAAAACCACGAGCGATTCGCGGGGGAGGTAAGGCTTGGTGGCGGCCTTTGACATTCAAGTTGTTGATTGGGCTTGGGATTGCATCGGCAGCCGTTGCCTTCCAGGATCGCATCCCGAGATTTGGGCTGCGCGGTGTGGGGTTAGTTGCGAGCAGCTCGCAAGAGGTTCCCGAGGCTTCCATCAGTCGTAATAGCCGAGGCCGAGCCCAGAAAGATCTTCGGCAAAACAAGACCTCTACCATTCGCGATATTCAGCCTGCGCCAGCGGCCTCGCTGCTGATCCGAAAGTTCAAGGCGCATCCGGTGGGTGATATGATGGCGCAATTTGGCGACCAAGGCCGATGGATTATCACGACCGGGGCAGATGCCACACTGAAGGTTTGGTCAGTCAAGCGCGGTAAGCTTATCCGCACGATTGAAATGGATGACGGCCCGGCGACTGCATTTGCCGTGTCCGGCCTGCGGGCACTGAGTGGGCACTCGGAGGGCACTATCGTACTTTGGGACCTAGCGGCTGGCCGCAAACTCGGATCATTCAAACGCAATGATGCCCGGATCTGGTCGGTGGCGTTTGCGGGCTCAAAAGAGCGCTTTTTTGCCGGCGCGCACGACTGGACTACGACTCTATGGGAGATCTCTACACCGTCGGCGCCACTGCATGTATTCAAGGGGCATGATAACGCGGTGCAGGCAATTGCCTATGCGCCATCAAATGGACTTTTGGCATCGGGGGGGGCTGATAAAATTGTACGGCTTTGGGCCGCCTCCAGCCTGTCGAAGGTGCAGGCCTACCGCCGGGAAAAAGATTTTGTGACGGCGTTGCGGTTTTCCCCTGACGGGCGGTGGCTGGCGGCTGGCATGCTGAATGGCCGTATCCGCATTCTTTCAACGCGCTCGCGGCGACGAGGCACTTTGCTGCGCGGGCATGATGGCGCGATTTCCAGCTTGCGGTTCCTGGGTGATGGCCGACGACTGGTCTCATCGAGTAAAGATGGCACGGTGCGGATTTGGAACCTGCAGCGGCAGCGGTCGTCACGGACCTATGGATCACAAGGGCCGGGCCTTGGTAGTATTGATGTCGCTCCATCGAACCGCCAGTTGATCACCGCCAGTGAGGATGGCGTGGTGACGCTCTGGCGGATCAGACAACCGCTTGCCCGAACATCTCGAAGACGTTATCGGCGCCACTACGGTGAAACCCCGCAGGAGGAAAAGTGATTCCGCAAACTATGGAAACACTCGGGGTGTTTCGTTATCCAGCGCGTTTGCTTGGCGAGCCAAGCTTGCGATTCTGCGGTTTGAATGTGCCGTTCGCCTTGAAGCTCGAAATCTGCTCGGCAAGCGCCAGGTATTCAACACAGGTTTTACCGCAGCGCTGCTCGATTTCGATGAGTTGGCTTTTCGCGGCAGCGGCATTGCCCTGCTCAAGATAAGCTTCAGCCAGATAAGCGCGGGCCAATGTGTAGTTCGGGTCGATCTTCAGGACGCGATTGTAATAACCCATCGCTTCGGTTACCCGGCCGAGTTTGCGTGTTGCAAAGCCAATATAGTTTAAGATGCGCGGATCGTTTTGATTTTTAACCTGGCGAAGCTCGACCAAAGCTGCCTCATAGTTGCCCGTGCGCGCGAGCCAATAGCCAGCCTGATAGAGCTCATCATCAGTGAGGCTCGATTCCTTCACCTTATTTTTGGACGTCTTGTCCTTGGGGGTTTTGGCTTTTGGAGTTTTGCTATTGGCGGCCGGTTTGCCCGTGCACTCCGGTTGCTTCTTATTTTTCTTCTTGCGGCAATCAATCTTCGATACCGGCTTGCCGCCCATTGCACTCGCCTTTTCGGCCAACACAACGGCTGAAGTCGATACGACTGCACACGACAGGGTGAGAAGGGCTGCGCCATGAACTATACTTCGGAGTTCCATAAGTTAAATTCCGTTTTCCAATCACTGCGAACTGACTCTCAATGAGCCCGCTCGATAAATATAGCCTGAATTATAACCCTTCGAATGGGCTAACAAAATAGAATTTCGATCAAACGCGCGTGAGGACACAGACACACATGAAGACACAAGCCAAGTACCGTCTCGTCAGGTGTGTGTTGGCTGGAAGTTTGCCGAGGATAGATGATTGAGTAATCGCTGGGTTGCCATGTTTTGCAACTAATTTCATCGAATCGCCTTGTTCCATAACACGCGCGCGTGATCAACGAAGTGCTCGGTTCATTGAGCGAGAACGATTGACGAGTGAGGCGTGAGGGATGCAATCATGATGACTGCAAGGGCATTGAGCGGGAATTGAGATGTTTGGCTGGCGGAAGAAGAGCGACGGCTTTGAGTGGCACGAGTATGTGCGCACGACAATCAAACTGCGCCGCGACGGCCGCAAGAAAAAGATTGATGACCTGAAATACGCGGCTGCAGCAAAAATTAAGGATGCCGGAGAGGCTGGTGCTTTTGCAGGGCGTTCTGGTGTTTCATCGGCTCGACGGTTTTTTAGATGGGCGTTGCGTAAAGTTTTGGCAATGCCTGGCTGGCTCCTACCGATGCTCAAGGCGGGCTTTATCGGTGCCGGTCGGTTTTGCGGGTGGGCAGTTCGCGGCCTCTGGTTCGGAATGAGCGCCATTGGGCTTTGGCTTGGAGCCAGAGTTGGGGCCATATTTGAGGCCAGAGTTGGTCCTCTCATTGAGCGTTTGATCGCCAAACTGCGGCAGCCTGGCGTGTCACCTACTCTGGCCCTCGTTGCAGTTGTTATTGGAGTGTCTGCCGTCAGCCGGGTTCATGTTTCAGGCTTTGATACCGAGGCCTTTGTTGGCTTCACTCTGACGCTCGGTATGGTGATGCTTGCTTTTGGCGCCATGATCGATAAGCCCAACATCAATTGGCCTCGGTTGCCACATGTTGGAAATTTTGGCCTGTCGCGAATATGGGGTCGTTTGGAACACCTGCTGTCGCACAGGGTGGCGCACTTGTTCTCGCGCCGGGCGGGGTTGGGCTTGGCAGCCTTTGCGGGGTTGGCAGTTTTGAGCTTGGGAGGTTGGGCTGCCTGGAATAATGGACCTCATTTCTCGATCGCCAATCAGTTCTCCTTCATGGCGGCTTCAAAATCGGGCACTGGATCTGACGGCCGTACTCATGACGTTTCTCGCAATATCAGTCGTAACGTCTCTGGCCGCGCGCGTAGTGTGACAGGCGACCGGCTGTCGATTGGAGGTCGGACGGTGCGATTGCGCGGCATTGAGGCGCCCGAACTTAGCCAGAAGTGCCGGACCGCGCGAGGCCGTTCGTGGTGGTGTGGACGCTCGGCCAGGCAGGAGCTTGCCAAGATTATCCGGCGCAAGCGCGTTCGCTGCGAAATTACGCAGCACAAGAATAACAAGTCTGCTGTTGGGCGTTGCCGGGTTGGCAGACGCGACATTGCTGAGATTATGGTTGAACGGGGTTATGCCTTCGCGGAGAGCGGTTTATTTTCAACATATGGCTCGACTGAGCGGAAGGCGCGCCGGGGCAAAAATGGCATCTGGCAAGGAACTGCAGAAAGGCCATCAGTGTTTCGTGCGGCACGTTGGGCGCGCGCCAAGCGGCGAGCGCCGGATGGCTGTCCGATCAAGGGCCGCGTCTCTCGGCGGCGTGGGAAAGTTTATGTGCTGCCGTGGTCGCGTAAGTACCATGGTGTGCGGATCAGATCCCGGCGCGGCGAGCGATGGTTTTGCACAGAAAAAGAGGCAATCGCCGCAGGTTGGCGACCGGCTGTTGCAGGTTAGAATGTTTGTGTAAATTCGCTCCCGGCCTGTTCGTACTGAATTGTGGAGCGCTGCGCGTATTGATTCGTAGAGCGCTGCGCGCCGGCAAGCCGCGTCTATCCATTGGTGCTTGCCACGCTGGATTAGTCCAGAACCGAGCTCAACCTTCTGTGCCGCCGTCTTGGTCCATGTATTCTTTAAGCTTCCGGTTTTCCCAATCGGCGATCCATTTGGGTATCTGTCCGTAAACCATTACCCCGTGACCGATAAGACCCAAACCCCAACCAAGGAACGGCCACAGAACCCACATGGGGGAGCCTGAACTCAGATTGATCACCAACAAAAGAGTCATGACAACCACAAAAACAGCCACATGGACGTAGAGTCCCTTTACGGCCTCAACACGTACTCTCGCGCGATGAAGTTTCTCTTTATCGTTCATGGCAATCTCACTCTACCTGTTTTGCTCCACCCAAACTATGTGGGCGAACTTGAACCAGCATCTCTTAGCCATTCGGCAGGTCGTATTGTAATCTTGGATGCAGTTTCAATACTGTTACCTACATATAGGATTGAGCAACCCCTAAAAGCGATAGCGTGTGTGCGGTCTTAATTAACGAGACAATAGATTTAGCGCGTAATTTAGGTTCTCTATTGTCTGCAAAGCGCTTCAATCTAAAACAATTACACCCGAGCACTGTCTCATATGTCGTCGGACAGAGCGCGATCACGAAGAGTGAATTTTTGAATTTTTCCTGTCGAGGTTTTCGGTAATAAACCAAAAATGACTGTCCGAGGGATTTTGTAGGCCGCCATATTGGCTCGGCAATAGGCGATAACTTCTTCGGCGGTGATTGCGCTTGAGTCTGATGTTAGGGTGACAAAAGCGCAAGGGGTTTCGCCCCACTTCTCGTCTGGTTTGGCGACGACGGCTGCTTCCATTATTTGGGGATGCTTGTAGAGCACTTCCTCGATTTCAAGGGAGGAGATGTTTTCGCCGCCCGAAATGATGATGTCCTTTGAACGATCTTTGACTTCGATGTAGCCGTCCGGATGCCAAACCGCGAGGTCACCTGAGTGGTAGACGCCGCCCGCAAAGGCTTCGTCGGTCGCGGTTTCGTTCTTTAGGTAGCCCTTCATCATAGTGTTGCCGGTGAGCATGATCTCGCCCATCGTCTCACCATCCATGGGTACCGGCTGCAAGGTCTCCGGATCAGCCACGAACATGTCATCGATCAGCGCGTGCGGGACACCTTGCCGGGCCATCAAATCATAGCGTTTATCACTTGGCTCGTCGTCCCACTCGTGGGGATGGACGCAGGTGGTGGAAGGGCCATTGCTTTCGGTTGTGCCGTAGGCATGGAGCACTTGGAAGCCCATCGCCTCCATGTTTTTGATCACCGCTGAAGGAGGAGCAGCGCCACCGGTCATTACACGGGGGCGGTGTTCGAGCTTACGCTTAACGGCCTCGGGTGCATGGATGAGCATGTTGAGGACAATGGGTGCGCCGCACATGTGGGTGACGCGGTGCTCAGTGATATCTTTGAAGATGCGCTCTGGGTCAACACGCCGGAGGCAGACGTGGGTCCCGCCACCCGCGGTTACGGCCCAGGTGTATGTCCAGCCCGAGCAATGGAACATGGGCAGTGTCCAGAGATAGCGGCTTTCGTGATCGAGCTGGAATGTCAGGGCATTGGCCAGTGCATTGAGATGGCAACCGCGGTGAGAGACAACTGCGCCCTTGGGATTGCCTGTGGTGCCAGAAGTGTAGAGGAGACAAATAGAATCCCACTCATCGATAGGGCCGGGATAGACGAAGTTCGGGTCGCCTGTTTTAAGGAAATCTTCGTATTCTATCGCACCGATGCTGGCTGCGTCCGTGGTTTCCGGATCGGCGATATCGATGACCAACGGCTTGGAGTTAACTAAGCTTAGCGCTGGCTCAATTGTGGGTTGGAACTCCCGGTCGGCCAACAGGACTTTGGCTTCACCGTGTTCGAGGCAGAAGGCTATGGCTGCCGGATCAAGACGGATATTGATGGGATTTAGAATAGCACCAAGCATGGGGACGGCGTAGTGCGCCTCAAGCATCGCCGTGACATTCGAGGCTAGAATAGCAACGGTGTCACCACGCCCTACGCCAGTCTCTGAGAGAGCATCGGCCAGTTGGCGGCTGCGGGCATAAAATTCGCGATAGGTGAATTGTCGATCACGGTCGATTATGGCTACGCGGTCGGCAAAGAACGTTGCAGCGCGCCTGAGGAATGTGATCGGCGTTAGGGGAACATGGTTTGCTCCCTGCTTTGCCAGTTCAGGCCGATCCCAATCCATTGCGTGTGATCCTTTGTTTTGCAAATTTCTTTTGCCGGGGTTTCTTGCAAATTTCCCTGCAGGATACTCCCATATTGATAGTTTTGGCATGCTAGGCGGATGCGACCTGATCCAATTCACCGTACTCTGGGTCTCTGGGTCTCAGTGTCTCAATGCGCCCGAGGATGTTACGTCACGTTCAATCAATTGATGCACGGGCCTTTAGAACGCCGGGGTTTCGGACTTCGAGTTCGGCGATGAGGAGGCGCTCCAGGAGATCGCGCAGCTCGGGCGTTGTTTCATCATTGATGATGCCAGAACGAATATCTGCGCTGAGCATCTTCAATGTGCCTTCGCCATCATCATAGACTTTATCCAGGAGGGCCCAGGAAGCAGCGCCCGGTTCAATTTGGATTTCACGACGTGCAACGTCCAGGGCTCGAAGTGTCATGGCAAGTGAATAGCGTATGCTTGGCGGGAGGGCCGGCTGCACTTCTGCACGCAACGTAGTGCTTGCAAGCTCAAGTAGATTTTCAGCCGAGATACGTCGCATTCGAAGGCTCCAAGTTAGCTTTTTGTTTGAGTCTCAGGTCGGCTGCTGTCGTAGGCTTTCAGGCCATCAAAGGCTTCCAACTCGATTTCAGAAGCCATCAAACCCGTTAAAGCCAATTCTAGGGAATTCTCGCCAGCCTTGCGGAAACGATCGCCCTGCAGGACGGCGACGGTTGCCCATTTCGCGGCTGCCATTACCTCCCAATATTGTATGCGGCGGGGATTAATTTGGCGGGCCGTCTGCTGCTCGTAGGCTTCATAAAGTGCGCGGCGGTCGGCAATGCCACCACCTTCTCGCAGGTTGGAACCGAACCGCCAGCACTTCGCACAAAACCAGCCAATGTCTTCATCCGGGTCGCCCCAGTGAGCGAATTCCCAATCGAGAATTGCTGCAAGCTTGCCTTCTTGGACCAAATAGTTGCCGGTGCGGAAATCACCATGCACGAGGGTTGAATAAGCGGGGGGCTCGGGTGCGTTTCGATCGAGCCAAGCTAATATGTACTCAAGCGCCGGTCTTTCGTCCCCGGCTGTAGTCAAGGCGGCCCGCAACTTCGCAACTTCCTCATTACCCGGTGCTTTCTGAGGCGGTGACAGCTCGGTCAGAGTTCCGCGATCCTTGCGAATCGCATGGATTTTGGCCAATTCCTCGCCGAGGGTTGCCGCCAATTGTGGGCCCCACTGATCGAGGGCTGGATCTTTGACGAGCAGATGTCCCTGAGCTTCGCCTTGCAGAAAAGCCTGCACGAGGAACGGCGCGCCGATCACTTTGGCATCGTCACAGCGGGCGATTGGCTCGGCTACCCGGACACCAGCCTGATGGGCCGCCTGGAGGACAAAAAAC
>Ga0209345_10001756_pt1 | contig 25189 bp, 24 predicted proteins | sample Cruoilmetagenom7_FD_187294 | JGI IMG/M metagenome (GOLD analysis project Ga0209345, IMG submission 187294) | Oil polluted marine microbial communities from Coal Oil Point, Santa Barbara, California, USA - Sample 7 (SPAdes) (version 2) | ecosystem: Environmental > Aquatic > Marine > Oil seeps ...
ACACGGGCTTGCCGGTCTCGGGGTCGACCCGGTCCAGCATGTAGCCTTCAAGGCCGCCATCGGCCCACCAGTGCATGCACCCGTCATGATCCACCCACAGGCCCCAATTGACCGACCCTGCGGTCGGCGGAGCGCTTTGCGCCTGGACCGGGGCGGTGCCCGCTGCCAGCGTCAGGGCCGCAACAGCCATGGCACCGGACACAAACTTACCAAATCTCTTCACACTATCCCCCATCTGCTCTGTCCCCTGCGGCCTTGGTGCCCAGGGTCAGCTAAATCACGATGTATGGACAAGTTTAGCAAATTTCGTGCGTATTGGAAGAAAGATTTACCACATATTGTGGCTAATTGATTAACAATGCTCCGCGAAATCGAACATTGTCATGCCCGCCGGGGGCAGTTTGCCATAATTCGTCGGCGCTTAGCGGACCAGCCTCGCGGCGCGTGAATCAGGGCCTCTCACCCCAAATCCCTGCTCAGTCGATCAGTTCACCACCCAAGGAATTAGGGCCGCTTTCGATGATCCGCACCCGACGAAGATCCCCTTTGGCGATGTCATCACCCGTCACATAGACGGCGTGCAGATGGTCGGATTTGCCAACCATCTGCCCCCCCAGACGACCGGGCTTTTCAAACAATACACCGACCTCGCGCCCAACCATTGCATCCTGAACCGCGCGTTGCTGATCCGTGATCAGCGCTTGCAGCCGGTGCAGGCGCTCAGACGCCACATCCGGGTCCACCTGCGCGCGTTCAGCCGCAGGCGTGCCCGGGCGGGTCGAGTACTTAAAGCTGAACGCCTGCCCATACTGGACCTCGCGGATCAACGACATGGTATCTTCGAAATCCTGATCGCTTTCTTCCGGGAATCCGACGATGAAATCGCCGGAAATCAGAATGTCGGGCCGCGCCACGCGAATGCGTTCAATCAGGCGCAGATAGCTTTCGGCGGTGTGACTGCGATTCATCCGCTTCAGGATGTGATCCGACCCTGACTGGACCGGAAGATGCAGGTACGGCATCAGTTTTTCACAGTCGCCATGCGCCGCAATCAAGGCGTCATCCATGTCATTGGGATGGCTGGTGGTGAAGCGGATTCGCTCCAACCCATCAACGTCATTCAGCGCCCAGATCAGCTGTGCCAGGGTGTAATCCCCGTCCGGCCCCGCGCCGTGATAGGCATTCACGTTCTGGCCCAACAGAGTGATTTCCTTGACGCCACGTTCAACCAAATCACGCGCCTCGCGCAGGATGCGGTCGGCGGGGCGGCTGACCTCGGCCCCACGCGTATAGGGCACAACGCAGAAGGCGCAGAACTTGTCACAACCTTCCTGCACCGTCAGAAACGCGGTCGGGTTACGCTGGGGCAGCGGACGCTTGGGCAGGTGTTCAAACTTGTCCTCTTCGGGAAAATCCGTGTCCAGGGCCTTTTCGCCCTTGTCGACGGATTTCATCATCGCGGGCAGACGGTGATAGGTCTGCGGCCCGACCACCAGATCAACGATCGGCTGGCGGCGCATGATTTCCTGCCCCTCGGCCTGGGCGACACAGCCGGCAACGCCGATTTTCAGGTTGGGCTTGTCCGCCTTCAGACCCTTGTAACGGCCCAGTTCCGAATACACCTTTTCCGCCGCTTTTTCGCGGATATGACAGGTGTTCAACAGGATCATGTCCGCATCATCCGGGCTGTCGGTTTCCACGTAACCATCGGCGCCCAGCGCTTCGGCCATGCGTTCACTGTCATAGACATTCATCTGGCAGCCATAGGTGCGGATAAACAGTTTCTTCGGATCGGACATGTCGCGCGTTCCCCGGATTGGATCAGGCCGGGTTCCTACAGCAAAGGCGCGACCATCGCAACGGGGAGGCTACCGGGGCGCACGGACCGCAGACAGGGCCAGCAGACCGATCAGATGCTGGCCTTTGTCATCCGCCGCGCTGCGCCCATTGCCCGGCCATGCCCACGACCAGTTTGCTCAACTGGTCAACATAACATCCGCTGTTCAGCGCCGCACGGGCTTGGTCCAAACACGCAGCGTGTGGATCTGATGAGGGTCTGTCTGCCATCCGGTATCCTGTCGTGAGTTCGGGATTTTCCCACAGGGGGTTTTCCCGCAAAGGCCACTTGAAAAACCACCTGATTTCATAGCATTTTAACCAAGGACCTGCGACAAGCAGAGGGCAATCCTGCACCGGCAGGGTTTTGGGTGTGCAGGATTTTGGGAGTTTCGCCATGCGGTATGGCAGTTTGAAAGAGTTTCTGAAGACAGGACAGGACGCGTTGGTCAAAGGCCCCATCGCGATGGTCTTTGTCGAAGACCTGATCGAAGTCGACACCACCATCCGCCACCACCAGATGGCCGGGTTCAAGCAGGTGTTGCTGTTTGCGCCGGATGAATTGCATCTGCCGGACGATCTGGAGGATGAAATCCACCGCATCCATTATGACATGTCGGTCGAAAACGCGCTGCCGGACGCGGTGAACGCAGTGAATGACGCGGCCGAGGGGCTGTGGCTGTATTACTGTTACAACGCCGAATACCTGTTTCACCCGTTCTGTGAAGATCGTGAGATCAGCGAACTTCTGGCCTTTCACACAGAAGAACGTCGCGACGCGGTGCTGACCTATGTGGTCGATCTTTATGCTGACGATCTGGACAAATATCCCAATGCGGTGTCGCTGGAACACGCCTGGATGGACAAATCCGGCTATTACGCCCTTGGCCGCGCCGGGGACGATGGGCACCCCAAGGAACGGCAACTGGATTTCTTCGGCGGGCTGCGATGGCGCTTTGAAGAACACATCCCGAAACAGCGCCGCAAGATCGACCGTATCTCGCTATTTCGCGCCCGCAAGGGGCTGCGCCTGCGCGCGGACCACACGTTTGATGACGAAGAATACAACACCTTCGCTTGCCCCTGGCACCACAACATCACCATCGCTGTTGCCAGCTTTCGAACCGCCAAGGCTTTGAAATCAAATGCTGGATCGACCTTTGATATCTATACGTTCAAATGGCACAACTCGACCGAATTTGGCTGGTCCTCGCAACAGCTCCTGGATTTGGGGCTGATGGAACCGGGGCAGTGGTTCTGACGACAGCGATTTGGGGATGGGGCCTGCGATGCTCCCACCCGGCTGCGCGCCAACGTGATCCGGCAAGAATGGGCCTCCGTGCGGGCCTCCGTGCGGGGCCCTTGCGGGGTCCTTTCCTCCGCGCGCGGACGGCCCTCTCTATCTGGCCGGGCACTGCGCGACTAACCGGTTTACATCCCCGTCCCTCCCCCTATTCTACTGCGCTTCTTATACGAGCTCCCGGCGCGCCGGCCTCGTTCATTGCACACAGACAAACGAGGGTCCCATGACCGAAGTGAAATCCGGCGACAAGGTTCAAATCCACTACAAAGGCAGCCTGACGGACGGCACCGTCTTTGACAGCTCCGAAGGGCGCGACCCGCTGGAATTCACTGTGGGATCTGGCCAGATCATCCCCGGCCTGGACGAAGCTCTGCCCGGCATGGCTGTGGGCGACAAGAAGGTCGTGAACATCCCGGCCGACAAGGCCTATGGCGAACATGACCCCCAAGGCGTGATGGAAGTTCCGCGCGGTGAAATCCCCGCCGAAATCCCGCTGGAAGTTGGCGTCCAACTGGAAATGCGCAACCCCCAGGGCCAGGGCATGCCGGTGACCGTCACCGTTGTGACCGAAGAAATCGTCACACTGGACGCCAACCACTTCCTGGCTGGCAAGGAACTGATCTTCGACTTCGAAATCGTTTCTATCGGCTGACCGAACACAGCTGTCCCGGCGCAGCGGGGTGGGATGCCACGGCATCTGCCCCACCAGCCCCGCCCACAGGGGTGGGAGCGGCGCCGGGCCACCACGCTGTTTTCGCAAGAAAACAGGCCACAGCCCCGCAGGTGAAAATTATTTCAAATAATTTTGCGACGGGGGTGCGCTACGCGCGCAGATCGGTCTTGCAGCCCGCAAGAACGGCCACCCAGCCTCACAATCATACTTGAAAACGCGCCGTTCAGATCCGGCGCAAGCGGATCACCACGTCGACCTTCGACACTTCGGCACCCGCTGGCGCTTCGGGCAAGGACGCGATTTCCAGATCCTCGGCAGGGGCATCCATCAGTTCTTCGGTGTCTTCCCAGAAGAAATGCGGGTGGTTGGTCACGTTGGTGTCAAAATAGCTTTTCGCCCCATTCACCGTGATTTCGCGCAGCAGCCCGGCTTCGGAAAACACACGCAGGGTGTTATAGACCGTGGCCAGAGACACCTTCTCGCCGGTATCGCGCGACGCATCATACAGGCTTTCGGCCGTCACGTGCCGGTGCTTGCCATCGCCCACCAACAACGCCGCCAGTGACAGGCGTTGACGGGTCGGGCGCAGGCCTGCTTCGGACAACCAATTGGCCCCATATGTCATCGCATCGCTGGTCATCATCGCGTTCCACTTGCTGATCTGCAGGTCAATATAGGCCACTTCACCCTTATGTTACAAGCGCCCGCCAAGTTTTGGGCACAGGTTGGGCGCAGGCTGGGCACGGGGACGGCGCCCAGCCCCGCCCTTGCGCCGGACTTCACCCGGGTGATAGAGGGGTAGAAGGCAAATGACACAAGATATGGGGCAGCACCAAATGGCGGACTTTCCGACAAGTTTTGACCGGGACGATCTTCTGAAATGCGCACGTGGGGAGCTGTTTGGCCCCGGCAACGCGCAACTTCCCGAACCGCCCATGCTGATGATGGACCGCATCACCGATATTTCGGCCGATGGCGGCGCCCACGGCAAGGGCCATGTGCTGGCCGAATTCGATATCAAACCGGACCTGTGGTTTTTCGACTGTCACTTCCCGGGCAACCCGATCATGCCCGGCTGTTTGGGCCTTGATGGTCTGTGGCAGCTGACCGGCTTCAACCTGGGCTGGCGCGGCTGGAAAGGGCGCGGCTATGCGCTGGGGGTTGGTGAAATCAAGCTGAAGGCCATGGTCCGCCCAGACGCCAAGCTGCTGACCTATAAGATCGACTTCACCAAAGCGATCCAAACCCGCCGCCTGACCATGGGCGTCGCGGACGGCATCGTCGAAGTGGACGGTGAATTGGCCTATGAGGTCAAGGACATGAAGGTCGCGCTGAGCGAGAGCTGAGGGTAAGTTTGGATACGGTAAGTAAGGGCAATCAACTCGAAGGGGATTTCTATGACTTCCTCTGTGATCAGCGTGAGCTCGGTGGTTTAGTCTATGGTGTTCACGCTCCTCAAACTTGCGCCATTCACCATAAGAAAAAGTATTTCTGTAGCGAACGAGAGAACCACATCGAATTCGATGTGGTGATTGAGGTAACAGGCGAAGGCCGAGCGAAACCGGCATTGTTTGTTGTTTTTGAATGCAAAAACCATACAGGTGCCGTTCAAGAACGTGATGTCAGGGACTTTTCTGACAAGATTAGAAGTGTATTCGGCCACGCCGGAAAAGGTATTCTAGTCTTTTCCTCAAGATTACAAACAGGCGCTGAAAAACTTTGCCAAAGCCGAAGGATTGGACTGGCAAAATTTGACAAAAACGGCTTGGAAATTAAGGCGGACCGCAAAGGCTGGGCTTGTTCAGAAGCAAAATTTGTCGAGAAGCAGTTCTTTGAAGACGAGTCTAGAGCCAAGTCCTTCAAGTTCTCGGCATTCTACAACGGAAGGTTCTCCGGTTCAGTCGATCACTTATTGCAAAGCATTGACCCCAACATTGTCCAAGACAACGGGCCTCGCATTGCTCGAACAAGAAGTTCGGTTCCTTTTCTTTCGGATGTCGAAATTCAATTTCGTGCTGAGACACTTTTAGCAAAGGCTGAGCACAAAGCTGGCCCCGTTGATCTAGTGGGGATTTGTTCCTCTCTCTCTTTGAGCCTTGCGTTCTCCGAACAGACCATTTGCGACTCGACCGGCGAACTTATTCTAGGGTCTGCGAATTTCGACAGCCGATCGATTGAAATCAACTTCCATGAGAACAAACAGCGCCAAAGGTTCGCCATCGGTCATGAAATTGGGCACTTCTATTTAGGGCACGGACAATACCTTCGCTCTGAAATTACCCTCGAACGGGATTTACTATCATCCGATGAACCTAGCTGCGACTTCAGTTATGAGAGGCTCGAACGTCAAGCAAACAACTTTGCGTCCGACTTGCTTCTCCCTGAAGCCCTTTTTCTTGAAAAGGTTCAGGAATTTCGGGAATCTTTGGAAATAAAAGACCGGGGACATGGGTACATTTACGTTGACGATCAGCCATGCAACTTCCACCCCTACAACAGTCTGCTTCTGCAGTTGTCGCTTTATTTTGATGTCTCAAGAAAGGCCGTAGAGGTAAAACTCAAGAAGTTGGGCTTGATAACGGATGGACGCTACAGCTGGGGAAAAGCTTAGGCTCCGAAGCAACAAGGCGCCTCCTCACCCAACCAACCTTGCCCCCATCCCCCGCCTGTCCTACACAGACTTAAGCTTAATCGAAGGAGGTCGCGCATGCGTCGTGTCGTCGTTACCGGGCTGGGCATTGTCTCGGCCATTGGCAATAATGCGGATGAGGTTCTGACCTCGCTCAAGGCTGGGAAATCCGGCATCACCGCCAATGCGGATATGGTCGAACATGGCTTTCGCAGCCAGATCGCAGGCAAGCCCGACATCGACATCACCCAACATGTCGACAAGCGCACCTTGCGGTTCATGGGGCCGGGCGCGGCCTATGCCTATATCGCCATGCAACAGGCGATTGCCGACGCGGGGCTTGAGGACAGCGATGTCGTGAACCCGCGCACGGGTTTGGTTGCGGGCTCTGGTGGTCCGTCCACATCCGCATTGTTTGCCGCGCATCAGACCGTTCTGAAAACCGGTGCAACCAAGCGGATCGGGCCCTTTGCGGTGCCCAAGTGCATGGGGTCCACCATCAGCGCAAACCTTGCCACCGCGTTCCAGATCAAGGGCGTGAACTATTCGATCACCTCGGCCTGTTCGACCTCGCTGCACTGTATCGGGTCTGCGTCCGAACAGATCATGATGGGCAAACAGGACGTGATGTTTGCCGGCGGTGGCGAAGAACTGGACTGGACCCTGTCCTGCCTGTTCGACGCGATGGGCGCAATGAGCTCGAAATTCAACGACACGCCCGAACGTGCCTCGCGGGCGTTTGACGCCAACCGCGACGGGTTCGTCATTGGGGGTGGCGGCGCGATCCTGGTGCTCGAGGACCTGGAACATGCCCAGGCCCGCGGCGCAAAGATCTATGCCGAGGTCACCGGTTATGGCGCCACCTCGGACGGTGCCGACATGGTTGCGCCCTCGGGCGAAGGCGGCGAACGCGCCATGCGCCTGGCCCTGTCCACCCTGCCGGATGATCGCAAGGTCGGCTATATCAACGCGCACGGCACCTCGACCCCGGTCGGCGACGTGGGCGAAGTCGAAGCGGTGCGCCGCGTGTTTGGCCCCCTTGAATCTTATGGCGGCACGACCCCGCCGATCAGTTCGACCAAGTCGATGACCGGCCACAGCCAGGGCGCAACCGGCGCCCAAGAGGCCGTCTATTGCCTGCTGATGCTGAAACATGACTTCATCACGCCTTCGATCAATGTCGAAGAGCTGGACCCGGCGCTGAAGCCGGAAGAAATCGCCACCGAACTGGTGGAAAACGCGGGCCTTGATACGGTGATGACCAACAGCTTTGGCTTTGGCGGCACCAATGGATCGATGTTGCTGAGCAAGTACAAGGGATAATCACATGGCTGGTTTGATGCAGGGAAAACGCGGCCTGATCATGGGTGTCGCGAACAACAGGTCGATCGCCTGGGGCATTGCGCAAGCGATGGCCAACGAAGGCGCGGAACTGGCGTTTTCCTATCAGGGCGAAGCGTTTGGCAAGCGGGTTCAGCCGCTGGCCGAAAGCGTGGGCGCCAAGATCATGGTCGACATGGACGTGACCGATGATGCGTCGCTGGACGCGGGCTTTGCCGATCTGGCCAGCCACTGGGACCGGGTCGATTTTCTGGTCCATGCGATTGCGTATAGTGACAAGAACGAACTGACGGGGCGTTTTGTTGATACCTCGCGCGAGAACTTCAAGAATTCGCTGGATATCAGCTGTTATTCCCTGATCGAAGTTGCCCGCCGCATTGCCCCGATGATGACCGAGGGCGGCACGATCATGACCATGACCTATGGCGGATCAAACCGCGTAACGCCGTTTTACAACGTCATGGGCGTGGCCAAGGCGGCCTTGGAAGCATCCGTGCGTTACCTGGCCAATGACCTGGGCCCGGACGGCATTCGCGTGAACGCGATTTCCCCTGGCCCGATGAAAACCCTGGCGGGGGCGGCCATTGGCGGGGCGCGCAAGACCTTCCGCCATACCGAGGCGAACGCCCCCATGCGGGCCAATGCGACCCTGGAAGCCATCGGCGGCACCGCCGTCTATCTGGCGTCCGACTATGGCGCTTGCACCTCTGGAGAGATCATCACAGTCGACAGCGGGTATCACGTGCTGGGCATGCCGCAATCCGAGAACCTGTAAGGGCGCGCGCCTATCGCTTCGACTTCAAGGCTTCACGGCTTTCGGCCCAACGGGTGATGAAGTCCTCTTCATCGGCATAGTCCATGAACCCGGCATAGCGCTCGTGCATTTCCCGCAGCCCTCTTGCGTGTTTGATCGGGCACCAAAAGGCTTCGGTCCGCCCGGCCACTTCGCGCACGAAGGAGGCGACGCCATTGCAGTATCCGCAATACATGCAGTTGAGCTTTTGGAGCCCATTCAGATAGGCCAGATGCTGGCGATCAATGGCGATAAAATCACGGCGGCGCACCAGCGCGATGCCATAGACGGGAAAACAGATCCGCATATAAATCGTGACCATCAGGTCCAACAGCGCAAAGGGCAGGATCAGGGAATAGATCAAAGGCGCCGTCAGGACGACCAGCGGGCGGGTGGCGGCCAGGAAAACAAACAACCGAACCCGCGCAGCGCGGTGACGGGCCCGCAAATCAGCCTCTATCTGAACCCGGCCACGTTCAACACGAAAATCCAGGGCCTCGCGGCGGCGGGCCATCTCGATTTCGATCTGATCTTGCAGATCGCGGACCCGATCGCGCAGGGCTTCAAGTGTGGGTGCCATATGATACCTCCTGAGGTCGAGTAGACCCTTATTCCCAATCCGAAAACAATCTATTTCCCCGCTTTCTCTTGCGGGAATCGCCCTTTCCGGGGCATTCGGGATGAACGCCCTTGGTAAACCGGGGGTAAACGACTGCTCGCCTTGGGGGGCCTATGCTGTTTTTGATCCTTGCCTCTATGCTGTTGATGGCCAGCTTGTCCATGGTGCGTCCGGCACTGGCGGATGGCCCGCCCTTGGTGTTGCAGGGCTTCAACGGTGCGGGCGTCGTGCTGGGCTTTAGCTGTTTCGTCGCCATTGCGGTTATCATGGGGCCGCTGTTCAGCTTCGCCTTGCTGCTGGCCTTCATGCTGCATGAATTCGGCCATGTCATGGCACATCGCATGTTGGGGGATGAGGGCGCGCGGTTCCGCCTGATCCCATTCTGGAACGGCGCGCGGATTTCGCAATACACCCCCGAAACCGACCTGCACGCCTTTTTCATCGCCCTGATGGGGCCGGGCCTATCGCTGGCCCCCATGGTCGTGTCCTTTGCGCTGGCGGAAACGCTGCCGGGCCTGTCGCCCATCGCCGCTGAATTCTTCTGGCAATTTGCGCTGGCCCTGGGCGCGCTGAATTTCGTCAACCTGCTGCCGCTTTGGCCGCTGGATGGTGGGCGGTGCATTCGTCTGATGGTGCAGTCGCATTTTCCGCAGATGGGCCCGCTGGCCGCCGCTGCCATGGCCGCTGCGCTGTTTGGTTTTGCCTATTCGGTCAGCTCGGTCCTGCTGGCGTTGCTGGCGCTTGTGGGGGCGTTCAGCCTGATCACCAAACGGGACGAGTCCCCGGCGCGCGACACCCTGTCCCGGCGCGAATTGGGCATTGCCTTTACCGCCTATTTCGCGTCGCTGTCGGCGTTCTTTCTGGGCGGCTGGTGGGTGATCAAACTGATCCCGCTGACCTAGGGTCGCCTTAGGGGTTTCTACGCCCTTCCCAGCGCCCCGGAGCTGTGCCAATCTCTCCGCGAAAGGGAGAGACGCGATGACCATCACCACCTGCATCTTCGACGCCTACGGCACGCTGTTTGATGTCACAGCCGCCGCGCGCAAGGCCGCGTCCGAACCCGGCAACGAAGCCCTGTCCGAGATCTGGCCGAAACTGGCCGCCGATTGGCGCGCGAAACAGCTGCAATACACCTGGCTGCGTGCCATCACGGGCGAACACACCGATTTCTGGACCGTGACGCAGAACGGGCTGGACTGGGCGCTTGAGGCGTCTGGCCTGACTGACCCGACCCTGCGCGAACGCCTGTTGCAGCTGTATTGGCAACTGTCGGCCTATCCCGAAGTCCCCGCCATGCTGGCCGCGTTGAAAGAGGTCGGGGTGAATGCCGCGATCCTGTCCAACGGATCGCCCGACATGCTGCAAGGTGCGGTCACATCCGCCCAACTGGACGACCTGCTGGACGAAAGCCTGTCGGTCGAAAGTGTCGGCATCTTCAAGCCCGCCGATGTGGTTTATCAACTGGTGTTGGACCGCTACGGCTGCACCGTCGATCAGGTGCTGTTCGTCAGCTCGAACGGCTGGGACGCGGCGGCGGCCAGGGGGTTCGGCTTCAACGTCGCCTGGGTCAATCGTGCGGGCGATCCAATTGACCGCCTAGGCCACGGACCCGACCATATTCTGACCGATCTGACCAGCATTCCTGCCCTTGCGAAAGGCCAATCATGAACACGTTTCTGTCCACCGACGGCCTGACCCTGGCGTATCGTGACGAAGGCGAAGGCCTGCCCGTCATCGCGCTGGCGGGTCTGACCCGCAACAGTGATGATTTCAACTTCATCGCGCCGAATCTGGATGGCGTGCGCCTGGTCCGCCCCGATTACCGTGGCCGGGGGGCGTCGGACTGGGGGCCTTATCAGACCTATACGATCCAGGTCGAGGCCATGGATGTGCTGCACCTGATGGACCACCTCGGGCTGGAAAAGGCCGCCATTCTGGGCACCTCGCGCGGCGGGTTGATCGCCATGGGCATGGCCGCCACCGTGCCCGACCGCCTGTTGGGCGTATGCCTGAACGACATCGGCCCGGTGATCGACACCGACGGGCTGGACGTGATCATGGGCTATCTGGGCCGCCCGCCCAGCGCCAAGACCTTTGACGAGGCCGCGACAACCCGCGCCCGCGTGATGGAGGGGTTTGACAACGTGCCGATGGACCGCTGGCTGGAGGAGGTTCACAACATCCTGGAGCAGGCTGACGACGGATTGCAGAACCGCTATGACCCCGCCCTGCGCGACGCTGTGATCGAGGCAGGCGCACAGCCCGTCCCCGACCTGTGGCCGCTGTTTGACGCTTTGGCCAGTATGCCCACGGCGCTGATCCATGGCGCGAATTCCAACCTGTTGTCGGACGCTACGGTTGCCGAAATGCGTCGCCGTCATCCCGGCATGGAATACGCAAAAGTGCCCGATCGGGGCCACGTGCCATTTCTGGACGAACCTCAGGCGCTGGCGGCAATCCAGGCCTGGATAAAGGACATGCAATGAACATCGACATGATACGCGCCGCCGCGACCCGTCTTCGTGGTCACGCCCGGCGCACACCATTGCTGCATTCGCCCTTTCTGGACGATATCGCCGGGCGGCGCCTCTTTGTGAAACCTGAATGTCTGCAACACACGGGAAGTTTCAAATATCGCGGTGCACGGTCGGCGATTTCGGCGCTGGATGCGGCCACCCGCGCGCGTGGTATCATCGCATTTTCGTCCGGCAACCACGCGCAGGGCGTGGCGCTGGCGGCGGCAGAACATGGCACCAGCGCGGTGATCATCATGCCGTCGGATGCGCCCAAGCTGAAGATCGACAACACCCGCACCTTGGGGGCCGAGGTCGTGCTGTATGACCGCGCCAATGAGGATCGCGATGACATCGGCGACCGGCTGGCGGCGGAACGTGGCCTGACCCTGGTGAAACCGTTTGACGAACCACAGGTCATTGCCGGCCAGGGCACCGTCGGGCTGGAGATCGCTGAGCAGGCGGGTGAAATCGGTTACAGCGACGGCGACGTCTTGGTGCCCTGTGGCGGAGGGGGGTTGACCTCGGGCGTGGCTCTGGCACTGGAGGCCGAAGCGCCCAACATGCGCGTGCGCCCCTGTGAACCTGAAGGCTTTGACGATACGACGCGATCCCTGGCGGCCGGGACGATCCAGAGCAACACGAAACGTTCGGGGTCGATCTGTGATGCCATCATCACGCCGCAACCCGGCGACATCACCTTTCCGATCATGCACCGGTTATGCGGACCGGGGTTGGTGGTTTCCGAGGAAGACTGCCTGCGCGCCATGGCGGACGCGTTCAACCGGTTGAAGATCGTGATCGAGCCCGGCGGCGCAGTGGCCCTGGCGGCGGCGCTGTATCATGACGGCCAAGTACGGGGTGACCAGGTACGGGGCGACGCGGTGACTGTCGTGGCCTCGGGCGGCAATGTGGACGCACCGATCTTTCGCATGGCGCTGGACCGGTTTGGGTAACCCTGCACGACACGGTATTGTCAGCGGCCAATCATTGCCCTGTCACATTGCCCACCGCAAGATGGCACAAACAAACGAGAGGCAGACATGAGCGAATTCACGATTGCATCCTTCAACGTCAAAAACCTGATTGGCGCGGACAAGGAATATTACCAGTTCCAAAGCTATACCCCCGAGGAATACGCTTGGAAGAAAGACTGGATGGCCGACCAGCTGTTGACGCTGGACGCCGATGTCGTCGGCTTTCAGGAGATCTTTGAGGAAGACGCCCTGCGCGATGTCGTGGCGGAAACCAGTCGCCGGGCGCATGCGTTGAATGACGCCACTGTGCCCGATCACAGCAAACGCTATCACCGCAAGGTCATTTTCAAAAAGCTGGCCGTAGATCCTTACGACACGGCCATGCTGGCCTTTGCACCCAATGTGGCCGATGGCGGGCCGGGGGAACGGCGGCCGGGTGTTGCGGTTCTGTCGCGGCTGGGCTTTGTCGGCGAACCCGAGGTGATCCAGGACCTCGAAACCCCCGTGACCATCCCGTTCCAGCCCCTGCGTGGCAGCGACGACGCGGACGCGGGCAGCTATACCCTGCGCCGCCTGTCACGCCCGGTCCTGAAGGTGCGCATTCCTGTTGGCAATCAGGTCGTGACCCTGTTCAACTGCCATCTGAAATCCAAGCTGGGTGAATTCATCCGCCCCGATGGTGCCACTTTTGCGCCCGAAGAAGACCTGACGAAATACGATCCCGTCGGCCGCGCGCTTGGCTCCTTACGCGCTGCTGTACGCCGCATGGCCGAAGCCTGGGTGCTGCGCGATCTGATTGTCGCTGAGCTGCGCCGGGGCAATCCCGTCGTCACGCTGGGCGATTTCAACGATGGCGAACATGCGGTCAGTTCGGAAATCATCTCAGGCGAGGTGCCGTTCAAGAACTATGCCTGGATGCTGCGCCATGACGCCAAAAAATACGGCGATCGGTATTCCAACGACGAGTCCAAGGCGATCACGGCGGCGGTCGAAACCATGCGCCTGCATTCCGCCGAAAAACTGTTCGTGCGCAAATCACTGCGCGATATGGTCTATACCTCGGCCTTCGGGGGTGTGTTTGAAAGCATCGACCAGATCCTGCTCAGCCGCCATTTCCACCCGGAAAACGAGGACCGGATTGCCGATATGGATTATTTCAGCGTGCTGAATGACCACATCACCGATGGCTCGCACCCCGAGGCACCGTATAACAAGCTGGCCTCGGACCACGGGCAGATCATGGCGCATCTGCGCCTGAGGGGCTGACATGCACGACGCTCCGCCCGACTTTGGCACCCTGAATTTGCATTACGAAGACATCGGCCCGCGTGACGGGCCGGTTGTGGTCTTCGCCCATGCCCTGGGCGCGAACCTGCGGCTGTGGGACGGGGTGGTGGCACAGCTGCCCGACAGCCTGCGCGTAATCCGGATGGACATGCGCGGCCATGGTGTCAGCCCCTGCCCCGACGGGCCCTATTACATGGGTGATCTGGTGGCCGATGCGGCGCGGCTGTTGGACCGCCTGAATGTGCGTGATTGCGTCTTTGTTGGCCTGTCGATCGGCGGCATGATCGCCCAGGGTCTGGCCGCCGAACGGCTGGATCTGGTGCGCGCGATGGTTCTGTCCAACACCGCCGTCAAGATCGGCACGCCCGCGACCTGGGCCAACCGCATGGAAGCCATCCGCACGGGCGGGATCGAGGCCGTGGTCACCCCCAACATGGAACGGTGGTTTTCCCGCGCCACCCATCGCGACCACCCCGGCATGGTCGCAGCCGCCGCCGACCGCCTGCGCGACACACCTGTCGAAGGATACCTGGGTTGTTGCGCGGCCATCGCCGAAACCGACCTGTATGAAAACACCGCCCGTTTGACCCTGCCAACCCTGGTCACGGCCGGGTCCGAAGACGGGTCCACCCCCGCCGACATGGTGCGCGAAACCGCTGATCTGATCGCCGGTGCGCGGTTCGAATTGCTGCGCGGCACGGGGCATATGTCTCCGCTTGAAAAACCGGCAGACTACGGCATCCTTTTAACGGGTTTTCTAAAGGAGATCGGCCATGTCTGACTTTTTGCTCATCCACGGCACGGGCCACGGCGCCTGGTGCTTTCGTGACCTGATTGCCGCCCTTCAAGACCGCGGCCACAGCGCACGCGCCATCGACCTGCCGGCGCACGGGGCGGACACGACACCGATCACGGACGCGACGCTTGCCAGCTATGCAAATGCGATCCTCGCGGCGATCGACACGCCGGTGACCCTGCTCGGCCACTCCATGGGTGGGTTTCCAATCACCCAGGCCGCATGCTTTGCCCCGGAAAAGATCGCGCAGCTGGTCTATCTCTGCGCTTATGTGCCCGCGCCAGGGAAAAGCCTGGTCGAGATGCGGCGCGCCTGGCCCGAACAGCCGCTGGCAGGCGCGTTTATCACCGCCAAAGATCGGTCCAGCTTCCACTTTCGCCCCGATTTGGTGCAGGAGAAACTGTATCAGGACTGCCCGCCGGGCACCCTCGAATACGCCAGGACACACCTGTGCGATGAACCCGCAGCGCCGTCGATGACACCGATCACCGGCGACCACAGCCTTGCGCGCAGTTATATCCGGTGCAATCACGACCAAGCCATTCCGCCTGCATACCAACACGCGATGAGCGCCGGGTGGGACAGCGTGGCGGACATGGACTGTGGCCATTCGCCATTCTTCGCGGACCCCAAGGGGCTGGCGGGTATTCTGACCAACCTGACCTGAACGCGACGTCCTGTTGAAATTTCACTTGCAGGGGGGGATTTGCCCGCCCAATCTGGGTGGACAAAAAACCGGGGATCCCCATGCAAACAATCAAAGCCGCCGTCTGTCACGAATTCGGCCAACCTCTGGTGGTCGAGGACATCGCCATTCGCGCACCAAACGGCAGCGAAGTCGAAGTGACGCTGGAAGCCGTCGCCATCTGTCACAGCGATATCTCCTTTGCGGATGGCGCATGGGGTGGGTCACTGCCTGCGGTTTACGGCCACGAGGCCGCCGGACGCATCACCGCAGTGGGCGACCATACGCGCGGCCTGAGCGTTGGCGATCCAGTGGTCGTCACCCTGATCCGCGCCTGTCAAAGCTGTCCGTCCTGTTCTTCGGGCAGCCCGGTGACCTGCGAAACGCCCTATGATGGCGATCAGGGGCCGATCGCCACAGCGGATGGCAGCACATTGCATCAGGCTATGGCCTGTGGCGCCTTTGCCGAAAAGGTCGTGGTGGAACAAAGCCAGGTTGTGAAACTGCCCGAAGGCATCCCGATGGACAGCGCATCCCTGTTGGCCTGTGGTGTGATCACCGGTGTCGGCGCGGTGGTGAATTCCGCCAATATCCGCGCCGGTCAAACCGTCGTTGTCATCGGTGCAGGCGGTGTCGGGCTGAACGCGATCCAAGGCGCGCGCATCGCAGGCGCCAGCCGCATCATCGCCATCGACATGAGCGAGGAAAAGCTGGACGCAGCCATGGATTTCGGCGCGACACATGGCGTTCTGGCGACCGACAAAGCGCCGTGGCGCGCGGTGCGCAAGGCCACCAACGGGCGCGGGGCCGACGCTGTTCTGGTCACTGTTGGCGCGATTCCGGCCTATGACAGCGCGCCGCGATATCTGGCCCCGGGCGGCAAGGTCATCATGGTGGGCATGCCCCATTCCGGCGACATGTCGACCTATGAGCCCGTCATTCTGGCAGCTCTTGGCCAAGGCATGGTCGGCAGCAAAATGGGCGACGTGGTGATCAGTCGCGACATCCCCTGGATGGTCGACCTGTATGAACAGGGCCGCCTGAAACTGGACGAACTGGTGTCCGGGCGTTGGACCCTGGACCAGATCAACGAGGCCATCGCCAACACGAAATCCGGCGCGGCGCGGCGCAACGTCATCCTGTTCGACAAGGCATAAGCCATGACAGGCGTGGCCATCGAAAACCATGTGCGGGCTGCGATTTGGCTGACCTATACCGCTCTGGGCCGCGCACACCGCCAAGCCGGGCGCTGACGCCGTGCGCCAGCACGGCCACGCCCAACAGGAAACGACGCCGCAGGCGGCGGTGACTGGCGGGAGATCCCCGTTGCACAGGAGAGCCTACGCATGAAGCTGCAAGACCTCGACATCATCGTCACCGCCCCCCCTGCACCGGGTTGGGGCGGGCGATATTGGATCTTTGTCAAAGTCACCACAGACACCGGAATTGTTGGTTGGGGCGAGGTCTATGCCGCCTCAATCGGCCCGGACGCCATGCGCGCCGTCATCACCGATGTATTCGAACGCCACATGCTGGGCGAGAACCCGGAAAACATCGAAATGATGTTCCGCCGCGCCTATTCCTCGGGGTTCACACAACGGCCGGACCTGACCGTCATGGGCGCATTTTCAGGGTTGGAAATCGCCTGTTGGGACATCATCGGCAAGGCGCATGAGCGGCCAGTCTATGCCCTGATGGGCGGGCTGATGAACGAACGGATCCGGTCTTATACCTATCTGTATCCGCTGGACCATCAGTCGATGGCGGATTTCTGGACCTCGCCTGATCTGGCCGCCGAATGCGCCGCGCAGATGGTGACCGACGGGTTCACGGCGGTGAAATTCGACCCAGCTGGACCCTATACGGCGCGCGGCGGCCACATGCCTGCGATGAGCGACATCAGCCAGTCAGCCGCCTTCTGCAAGGCGATCCGCGATGCCGTGGGCGACCGCGCCGACCTGTTGTTTGGCACGCATGGCCAGTTTTCAACCGGCGGTGCGATCCGTCTGGCCAAGGCGTTAGAGCCCTATTCGCCGTTGTGGTTCGAAGAACCCGTGCCGCCCGACAACGTCACCCAGATGGCGCGGGTGGCGCGGGCGACCAGCATTCCGATTGCAACGGGCGAACGACTGACCACCAAGGCAGAATTCGCACCGATCCTGCGCCAGGGGGCGGCGTCGATCCTGCAACCGGCACTGGGCCGCTCCGGCGGCATTCTGGAGACGAAAAAGATCGCCGCCATGGCCGAGGTGTATAATGCCCAGATGGCGCCGCATCTGTATGCCGGGCCCATTGAATGGGCCGCTAATATCCAGCTGGCGGCCAATATTCCGAACCTTCTGATGGCGGAAACGATCCAAAAGGGCGGTGACTTCCACCTGGCGCTGATCAAGAATTCGATCACCTGGGAGGACGGTTTCATCATCGCCCCAACTGCGCCCGGCCTGGGCATCAAGATCGACGAAGACCTGGCCCGCGCCCATCCTTTCACCGGCACCGGGCTGCATCTGGAAATGCAGGACGCGCCTTGCGACTATGTGAACGGCAATGATTTCCAGGGCGGAGCCCCGGCGGACGATTAAGCGAATCAACCCCGCCCCGTCGACTTTCTGTGGGCGGGGCGGGCGGCGGCGCGGCAACAATCCACGCCTCGGCCCGGATTGAACGGGCGCCAGAAACGATACCCCCGTTCCGTTAACCATCAGCCGCGACAGATGCGCCTGTCTGGGGTCCCGATGCAGAAAGCCTTGCCCTGCCCCGCGTCACCGCTTACTTTTTGGGTGAGCGAGTGAGGGAAGAACGGGCGCGCCTGTGTGTGCCCGCGTAACGCGTTGAAAGGTGTGAACTATCATGGAGATGCTGGCCCTCCTCCTGCCCCTTCTGTTGGGCGTGGCTTTTCTGGCCCCCACAGGGGACGAGACCGAGCCCGAACCTGATCCCGAAGAACACGACGGCACGGAAGGCAACGACCGTTTCGACCACACCGACAGCACGGCCCCCGCGGCCTATGACCTGCTGGGCGGTGACGACACATTGCTGGCAGGCGCGGGCAATGACACGGCCAACGGTGGCCCGGGCGACGACACGCTGGAAGGTGGCGATGGCGACGACACGCTGAACGGTGGCGCGGGCTGGGATACTCTGATCGGTGGCGCGGGCAATGACACGTTGGATGGCGGGTTGGATCGCGACACATTGCATGGCGGCGACGGCGACGACACGCTGCTGGGCGGGGTCGGCTATGATGACCTGTCCGGGGGCGATGGCAACGACGTGCTGGACGGTGGCACGGATGTCGACACGCTGCACGGCGGCGATGGCAACGACACGCTGCTGGGCGGCGATGGTGACGCCAAGGACACGCTGTTTGGCGACGCGGGCGATGACATGTTGTTTGGCGGCGCGGGCGATGATGTTCTGCGCGGCGGTGACGGCGACGACAGCCTGGACGGCGGTCTGGGCAACGACAACATGAGCGGCAACCTGGGCGACGACACCCTATTGGGCGGGCTGGGCGATGACATCCTGGGCGGCAACGAAGGCAACGACACCTTGGTCGGCGGCGACGGAAACGACCGGCTGTTCGGCCAGGACGACGCAGATAACCTGACCGGTGGCGCGGGCGACGACATCTTGCAAGGTGGCGAAGGCGCGGACACGATCACCGACGCCCAGGGGCGCAACACGATCTCGGGCGACGCGGGCAACGACGTGATCTCGACCGCCGGGCGCGACACGCTGGCCGACCTGATGGCGGGCACCACGGTGAACGGCGGCACGGGCTGGGATCAGATCACCAGCCAGGGCAACGATACGCTGACCGGCGGCACGGGCAATGACAGCTTCACCCTTGTGGTGGACGCGCAATACGACCCGAACCTGACCTTTGCCACGATCACCGATTTCAACCCCGCCGAGGACAGCCTGACCATCGACGGCAGCCTGAACCCGGCAGATTACACCGGCCCGCTGACCGTGTCCGTTGTGGACTGGCCAGATGGCACCGGCGCCGACATCTTTCTGGCCGATGTAAAGGTCGCCGAGGTGGCGGGCGCGGCCGGGCTGGATCCCGCCAGCGTTACGGTCACCGTCGCCTGATCCCGCCGTCACGGGTGGGCAAGGATATCATCGCATCGCTTGATTTCAGGTGACTGTCGGGGCCGAAGCCCCCGCCGCATCAACCGCGCCCTGAAAGCGAAATTGCGCCGCGCGCGCTTTGGTGACCTCGCGGATGAACCGCGCCACGCGTTGGATGCGTGCAATCTCACGATCCTCTTCGCCGTAAAGCAGCCAATAGGCCCGGGTAAATCCGATCAGATCCGGCAGGATCGGCACCAGATCCGTCCCCGCAGCCATAAAGCAAGGCAGGACACCCATCCCGACCCCGCTGGTCACGGCGTCCAACTGGGCCTGAACCGTGGCCGCCCTGTAGACAGTTTTTAGCCCGGGATGGACCAACCGGTTGAAATCCAGCTCATCGGTGTAAAGCAGTTCGTCAATGTAGCCCACAACCGGAAAGCCCACCAAGTCATTGCGGCGGGTCGGCACCAGGTGGGCGGCCAGAAATTCCGGCGTTGCATACAGCCGCAGATCATAGTCGGTCAGCTTTTGGATCACCAGCCGACCCGAGGTCGGACGATCCAGGCTAATAGCAATATCCACGTCGCGATTCCACAGTTTGTGCGAGGCCGGGACCGGAACCAGTTCGATGTCCAGATTGGGCTCCTCTGTGACAATTGCAGGCAACATCCGTGACAGGGCGGCGTTGCCAAACCCATCGGGCGCGCCAATACGCACCCGTCCGGTCAGGGCGCCGGGCAGTTGCAATCGGTCCATGACTTCGCCTGCCCTGGCCTCCATCTTTTCGGCGATGGGGATCAGCGCGGCGCCAGCATCGGTGGGTGTCAGGCCGTCTTCGCCAAGCTCCAGAAGGCGGTTGTGCAGCAGCGCCTCCAGCCGCGATATGTGGCGCGCAACGGTTGTATGACTGACCTCCAAACGGCGCGCGGCACCGCTCAGCCGTTTGGCACGGGTGACCTCCAGAAAAATACGAATGTCGTTCCAATCCAGAGATTGTGTCATGGGGCATGTCCTTCTGATCCCACCATAGCGCAAATCAAATCTGAACGAAATTGCACAGTTACTGTCTGTATATGTGACTATCCACAGCCCCGGCTTTCGCCCAGACTTGCCCAACGGCACCTTTGGGTGCGCGATGGGGAGCGCAAGATGCAGGATTTCGGAACATATGACTATGTCATCGTTGGGGCCGGCAGCGCGGGCTGCGTTCTGGCCAACCGGCTGAGCGAAGATCCCGACAAGCGCGTGTTGCTGTTAGAGGCCGGGGGCAGCGACAATTACCACTGGATCCATATTCCTGTCGGATACCTGTATTGCATCGGCAATCCGCGCACCGACTGGGGCTTTCAGACCGCCCCCTGTGAACGGCTGGACGGGCGGTCGCTTTTGTATCCGCGTGGGCGCGTGCTGGGCGGCTGTTCTTCGATCAACGGCATGCTGTATCTGCGCGGACAGGCGGCGGATTACGACGGCTGGCGACAGATGGGGTTGTCCGGCTGGGGCTGGGACGACGTCCTGCCCTATTTCATGAAATCCGAAAATTACTATGGCGGCGCGGACGAGGCCCACGGCACGGGCGGCGAATGGCATGTCGATCGGCAACGCTTGCGGTGGGACATTCTGGACGCCTGGAAACAGGCCGCCATCGCCGCAGGTCTGCCCGAAACGGAGGATTTCAATCGCGGTGACAACCACGGTGTCGGCTATTTCAAGGTCAATCAACGCGCCGGGTGGCGGTGGAGCACGGCGAAAGGGTTCCTGCGCCCAGCCAAATCACGCAGTAATCTGACGGTCATGACCCACGCTCAGGCAGAACGCGTGACATTCAACGACCGCCGGGCCAGCGGCGTTCAGTTCCGCCGCAAGGGAACACTGTCACAGGTTCAAGCGCGCCACGAGGTGATCCTGTCCTCCGGCGCAATCGGATCGCCGCAACTGTTGCAACTGTCCGGGGTCGGGCCGGGCGCCCTGTTGCAATCGCACGGGATCGACGTGGTGCTGGACCGCCCCGGCGTCGGGGCAAACCTGCAAGATCATTTGCAAATCCGTTGTGCCTATAAGGTCACCGGGGCCAAGACGTTGAACACCATGGCCAACAGCCTGTGGGGCCAGACCAAGATCGGGCTGGAGTATCTGTTGAAGCGCACGGGTCCGATGTCGATGGCCCCCAGCCAGTTGGGGGCCTTTGCCCATTCGTCCCCGGATGTGACGACGCCGGATCTGGAATACCACGTTCAGCCGGTCACATTAGAGGCCTTTGGTCAGGCCCCGCATGATTTCCCCGCCATCACCGCCAGCGTGTGCCATTTGCGCCCCGAAAGCCGGGGGCATGTGAAGATCACATCGCCGGACCCTATGGCGCATCCGGAAATTCAGCCCAACTATCTGTCAACCGAAGGGGATCGTCTGGTTGCTGCACGCGCAATTCGCCTGACCCGCCAGATCATGTCGCAAGCGCCGCTGGCCCAGTACCAGCCCGAGGAATTCAAACCCGGACCGCAGTTTCAGACCGACGCGGAGTTGGCTCAAGGGGCGGGTCAGGTCGCGTCGACCATCTTCCATCCCAGCGGAACCGCGCGCATGGGCTCGGACCCCGACGCGATTGTCGACGAACAACTGAAGGTCAAAGGCCTTGACGGTTTGCGTGTGGTCGATGCCTCGGTGATGCCCCTGATCACCTCAGGCAATACGAATTCGCCAACGATCATGATTGCCGAAAAGGCGGCCGACATGATCCGTGGCATCGGCCCATAGCGACCCCGTCACTTTGCCCCGCTGTCAGGGTCCAGTTTGTCCTGGGTACGTAGGTCGAAATCAGACGCATCGTGGCGTTCGTGCAGCTGGCCTTCGGGTGGACCCCAGGTACGGTTCACCATACGGCCACGTTGCACCGCGGGGCGTTCAAGAATGTCTTCGGCCCAGCGCCGCAGGTTCTTATAGCTGGTCACATCCAGGAATTCGCCCGCACCATATGCCTCGCCCAAGACCAGGTTTCCGTACCAGGGCCAGGTCGCCATGTCGGCGATCGTGTAGTCATCCCCGCCCAGGTATTCATAGTCGGCCAGCTCGCGATCCAGAACATCCATCTGGCGCTTGACCTCCATGGTGAACCGGTCGATCGGGTATTCAAACTTCTCGGGCGCATAGGCATAGAAATGGCCGAACCCACCGCCCAGATAGGGCGCCGAACCTTGCAGCCAGAACAGCCAGTTCATCACCTCGGTGCGGGCTTCGCCACGGGGCAGGAACCGATTGAATTTTTCAGCCAGGTACAACAGGATCGCGCCGCTTTCAAACACGCGTGACATGGTTTCGCGATCAAACAGCGCCGGGATTTTCGAGTTCGGGTTCACATCCACGAACCCGGTCGAAAACTGGTCGCCTTCGCCGATCCGGATCAGGTGGGCATCATATTCCGCACCGCGCACGCCCAGCGCCAGCAGTTCTTCGAGCATGATGGTGATCTTCTGGCCGTTCGGTGTGCCCAGCGAATACAGCTGCAACGGATGCGTGCCGACAGGCAGGTCAGCGTCATGCGTGGCCCCGGCAATCGGGCGATTGATCTTGGCCCATTCGCCGCCGTTTTCAGCGTCCCATGTCCAGACTTCGGGGGGCGTGTACGTGTCGCTCATGCAGTGTCCTTTTCGCGCAAATGGTCTTTTTCTTTGGCCGCTTCGCCAGCCAGATCGGAAAATTTATCCCGCGCCATCTCCTGGCAAACGGTCAGACGCAGGGCGGTCACATTGGCTTGAACCTGCCGCGCACGCCGGTCAGGGTCGGCCAGTGCCGCATCCAGCGTGCAATCACGATCGTCAGGCACAGCGCTCAGCATGGCTTTCCTTTCGCCAGACCCCTTTGGGGCGTCATCTTGTCCGCATAAGACAGGAAATTGAGCAGATGCTCAATCGCGGAATCCGCCCCCGGATTTTACCCATGTTTCTTGGCATGGGCGCCGGGGACAGACCCAGCATCCATGAGTTTGGCTGCTTAGGGTGGCAGCGCCGTGCGGCCTTGTCATGAAAGGAGGTCTTGGTCGTGAATAGGGCAACCAAACCGAGCGCTTACAGGTTTGCAGAGTGACGGGCAGGGAAAGGCCCGCATGACGTCGGGCGTGGCGCTGATGACCACGCCACCTTTCTGCGCAGATGTTCACATAGCATTGCGGTAAACATCAAAGTTAGCCTGCCTTGGCCAAGGTGCTGAGGCCAAGGTCATCCAGGATCGCGTAAACCGCGGGCAGAACGAACAGCACGACCAAGCTGGCGCTTAACAGGCCAAAGACAAGGCTGGCCACCAGTGGGATCAGGATCTGCGCCTGAAGGCTGGTTTCGGTCAGGATCGGCAACAACCCCGCCGTGGTTGTCGTGGTGGTCAGAAAAATCGCTCTGAACCGTGCCCGCGCCGCGCGCGCCGCCGCCTGGGATACGCTGGTCGCATCTGCATGTTCGTGTTTGACAAAATCCACCAGCAGGATCGAGTTGTTCACAACGACCCCGGCCAGCGCCACGAACCCCAGCATGCTGGGCATCGAAAAATCCAGACCCATCGCCATATGCCCGAAAATCGCACCAGGCAGGGAAAGCGGGATCACCAGCATCACTACGATGGGTTCCAGATAGGATCGGAACAGAAAGCTGAGCAGCAGGAAGACCCCCAAAAGCCCGATCGCGAAGCCTTTAAGCATTGATTTCTGTGTTGTCGTCGCCTCAGCGTTCTGACCTTCGACATCAAGGGAGACGCGGGGGTGACGCTCCAGAAGTCCCGGTAAAAAACGTGTTTGGGTGTCGCTGACAATGGCGTTCGCATTCGCAATGCGCGTGTCTATCGACCCCTGAACGGTCACGCTGCGCACCCCGTCTTCGCGGTTGATCCGGCTGTATCCCTGGCCCATTTCGACATCCGCCACGACCTCTAATGGCACATAGGAACCATCGGTGCGGGTGACCGTGAAATCGTCGAAAAGGTCGCGGCTGGCCCGGTCATCGGCACCGAATTGGGCGGTGACTTCGACCAGGCTGCCGTCCACTTGCATCTCGCTGATCGTGGTGCCGAAATAGGCGGCACGCAGCTGATCCGCGATCATCGCAGCGGTGATCCCCATTGGGCCAGCCGCATCCGTCAACGTCACGCGCAGTTCGCGTTTGCCCGGCCGCAAGTCGTCCAGGACCGAGGTGACCCCCTGATAGTGCCACAACCAGTCCTGCAACTCGATCGACGCGGCCTTGAGCGCGCCCAGATCATCCCCCTTCAGGTGCAGATCAATCGCGATACCGGCCGGTCCGATGGTGCTTTCGGCAAACTTCAGGCTGATCACATCCGGCACCGGCCCGACAATGCTGCTCCAAAGCTCCATGATTTCATCGGGGCTGCTGATCCGCCGGGCCGAGGGCAAAAGATCAACGCTGATCGTGACCACATGAGCGCCCGTTTCAAACGCATCCTTGTTCAAACCGTGAAAGACCGAAACATGCTGGATCAGGGGCGTGCCGTCGGGCTGCTTTGGCGTCAGCGTGGCGTTGACCTCGTCCAGGCCGGCCTCTAGCTGGGCAATGACCTGATCGGTTTGCGACAGGGGGGTGCCCTGAGGCAACAACACCCGGGCGACAACCGTGTCGCCATCCAGTTCCGGGAAGGCGGTGAATTTCAGATACCCACCT
>Ga0209345_10001757_pt1 | contig 25173 bp, 24 predicted proteins | sample Cruoilmetagenom7_FD_187294 | JGI IMG/M metagenome (GOLD analysis project Ga0209345, IMG submission 187294) | Oil polluted marine microbial communities from Coal Oil Point, Santa Barbara, California, USA - Sample 7 (SPAdes) (version 2) | ecosystem: Environmental > Aquatic > Marine > Oil seeps ...
ACGGCCGCGCATCGACTTTGAAACGGTTTTGCCTAACACATCTTTATAAGAAACTGAGCAGACACTTCGCGCCACCGCCAGAATTGCAAGTAATCCCAGTATCACCCACCCAGCCATTTCTGGTGCTAAAAAAGCAGCACTCAACGCCATGCCTACTGCGCATGCGCCCTGCACAAAACTGCCAGCAGCCCAGGCCCACTTCCGTTGCGGCATACGACGCAATGCACCCGCAGTAAACAGTTGTGGTAACAGAGCACCTGCTTCGCGAATAGGCACTAACAAACCGATCATAAATGACGAAGCACCCAGCACGGACAGTAACCAACTCAATATGAGTTTAGGATCAATCAGCCCATCCGCTATCTTTGTCGAGGTAAGCGAAATGACGTGAGTAACAACGTTTTTAGGTTGATGACGGCAGGCCGAGTCGGGAATATCTTTGCAGACGCGACCATCGTCTTCTGAGGTGAGGGATTGATAAACCGCCTCCAAAGTGGAGGCGGTTTCATTTGAGTTTACTTGAGCTTTTGATGACTCAGTCATAAAACTCCTGTGATAAATAGTTACTTAATTAGCTTATTTAATGTCACTCCCGCGAAGGCGGGAGTCCATAAAAACTTAATTGCACAAATAGACTCCCGCCTTCGCGGGAGTGACAATACTTATTTTGATATGATTATCTTTTAAGCCTCATTAATAAACTGACGTAACACGTAATGGAGAATACCGCCGTTTTTGTAGTATTCGAGTTCTACACGTGAGTCGAGTCGCGAAACCGCTTCAAACTTGATAACTTTATCGGATTCGTCATTGGCGATGGCTTCAACCTGAACCGTTTGCCCAGTAGAAATACCTTTATCCAGCCCAAGGATATTGAACGTTTCATCGCCACGCAGACCTAAAGTTTCTGCATCTTCGCCCGGCTTAAACTGCAATGGCAGAACGCCCATGCCAACCAGGTTGCTACGGTGAATTCGTTCATAACTTTCCGCAATCACTGCTTTAATCCCCAGCAAGGTTGTACCTTTAGCCGCCCAGTCTCGCGATGAACCGCTGCCGTACTCTTTACCGGCTAACACCACTAAAGGTGTGTTTGATTCGTGATACCTGGTTGCTGCATCAAACACTGTCATGGTTTCGCCCGTTGGAATAAATCGTGTGTAACCACCTTCTTTATCCACCAGTTGGTTTTTAATCCGTACATTGGCGAAAGTGCCTCGCACCATCACCTCGTCATTACCACGACGCGAACCGTATGAATTGAACAGTCGTTTTTCAACGCCCTTCTGCGTAAGGTATTGACCGGCAGGTGAATTTTCAGAGAAGCCACCTGCAGGTGAAATATGATCGGTGGTAATTGAATCGCCCAGTTTGAGAAGCACTCTTGCTCCTTCAATGTTGCCGGGCTGCTCAATTTCAGGTTTTAAACCCTGGAAGAATGGCGCCTGCTTGATGTACGTTGATTGATCATCCCATTGATAAACTTTATCTTTTGAAACCTCCATATTGCGCCATTGCTCGTTACCTTCGAAAATTTCGCCATAACTTTTTGCATAATCGGCGGGCGTTAATACTTCGCTCATCACAGCGCCAATTTCTTCATTGGATGGCCATAAATCCTTAAAGTAAACCGGCTTATCATCAACCGTGTATGTGACAGGCTCGCTTTTGAAATCAATATCGACGCGACCGGCTAAGGCGTAAATAACAACCAACATCGGCGACATCAGGAAATTCATTTTGACATCAGGATGCACACGAGCCTCGAAGTTGCGGTTACCCGATAATACCGATGACACAATCAAGTCATTCTCTTTAACCGCTTTAGCGACCGGATCTGGCAAAGGCCCAGAATTACCAATACAAGAAGTACAGCCATAACCCACCAAGAAGAAGTTAAGTGCTTCCAGATCATCCATTAGTCCCGAATGCTCCAGATAATCTGTTACCACTTTCGAGCCAGGTGCTAATGAGGTTTTAACCCATGGTTTGACTTTTAAACCTAAATCATTGGCTTTCTTTGCAACCAAACCGGCGCCTAACATGACGCTGGGGTTTGAGGTGTTGGTACAGGAAGTAATAGCGGCTATCGCAATCGAACCATCGTGCAACTGGTAACCTTCGCCCGGTACATCAACCGTTTTAATCAAGCCTTTTTTGTTATCCGCAGTAGAGCGGTCTTCCAACAATTGATACTTACGACCATAATTCAGCTCCATCAATGATTGGAATTGAGTTTTTAAATTGGTCACTTCAATTTTATCTTGCGGACGTTTTGGGCCAGACACTGTTGGCACTACAGAACTCAAGTCCAGTTCTACCACACTGCTATAACGGATCTGGTCTTCATCTGCACGCCACAACATATTATTTTTGCAATAGGTTTCAACGCGCTTTATCACTGATTCATCACGATTGGTGTCACGCATATAATCCAAGGTGCGATTATCAATCGGGAAATAGGTCACGGTACAACCAAACTCTGGCGACATATTGGAAATGGTTGCGCGATCAGTGACTGCTAAACCATCCAAACCATCACCGAATACTTCAACAAATTTGCCAACCACACCGTGCTTACGCAGTAATTCTGTAATGGTTAACACCAAGTCAGTGGCGGTTGTTCCCAATGGCAAATTACCGGTTAGCTTCAAGCCAACCACTTCTGGCATCAGGAAATAAATCGGCTGTCCCAGAATCGAAGCTTCAGCCTCAATACCGCCAACACCCCAAGCCAATACGCCAATCCCGTTCACCATTGGCGTATGCGAATCGGTGCCGACCAAAGTATCCGGGAATAAAGCACCATCACGCTCAACCACACCTTGCGCCAGATACTCGAGGTTAACCTGGTGACAAATCCCCATGCCCGGTGGCACTACGGTAAAGTTATTAAATGCAGTTTGTGCCCACTTGAGAAATTGATAGCGCTCGCGGTTGCGCTCATATTCCATATCAATATTCTGTTCGAGCGAGGTTTTGCTACCAAAGAAGTCAACCTGCACCGAATGATCCACCACCAGATCCACCGGAATCAGCGGATTGATTTTCTTGGCATCGACACCATGACGACTGGCTTCCTGACGCAAGGATGCCAAGTCAACCACTGCCGGCACACCGGTAAAATCCTGCATAAGAACGCGCGCAGGCTTAAAAGGAACCTCCTCCTGCTTCGGCATCGGCTCCCAACTGAGCAAGGTTTCAATATGCTCATCGGTAACGCCCAAACCATCGTGATTACGTAAGGCGTTTTCTAAAAGAATTCGGATTGAGAAAGGAAGTTTTTTGATGCCATGACCTTTCTGGTCCAAAGCAGCCAAACTCCAGACATCAAAGTTTTGACCGCCTACTTTGAGTTGCTGCTTACAATCTTGCGCTAAGTTGCTCATTCTTGTCTCCCTATCCATTAAAAGATCGTTAAATCAGACAGTTATATGAACATCACTATAACGCAATTCCTCCCCTGTTTGGAAATAAACCCGCGCAAAGTGTGTGCTTATTATCCCTTTGTCATAGTTTTTATTAATCAAATACAACTCTAGGGAAAACCACCGCAAATACTGGCCTAGCGATAGGATTCTGGTATCATATGCGCTCTAAATTCACTCAGCCATCCCAGACTGGGGCTGGCTCCGTAATTTCTGGAATAGGACACCCTGGTATGAGCCTTGCACAAAAAGTTTTAGCCGTTAACAACGACCTACCCATTCGTACAAACCAACCTGTCCATAGCGGAAAAGTTCGTTCCGTTTATTGGCTCACTGAAGAAGACAGCAAACGCCTGATTCAAGAGCGCGGTTATAACGTCGCCGCTGACGCACCACTTGCCATTATGGTAATCAGTGACCGTATCTCTGCATTCGATGCCATCTGGCACGGCGAAGACGGCTTAAACGGTGTTCCGGGCAAAGGCGCAGCGCTAAATGCTATCTCTAACCACTGGTTCAAGCTATTCCGTGAAAACGGCCTGGCCGATAGCCATATTCTGGAAATCCCGCACCCATTCGTCTGGATCGTACAGAAAGCACGCCCAGTCATGATTGAAGCGATTGCCCGCCAATACATCACAGGCTCCATGTGGCGCGCCTACGCCAAAGGCGAACGTGAATTCTGTGGCATTCGTATTCCTGATGGTCTGCAAAAAGATCAGAAGCTTGATGAGCTGTTAATCACGCCATCAACCAAAGGCATTCTGAAAGATATCCCAGGCGTACCAGAAGCAGACGACGTTAACATCACGCGTCAAAACATTGACGACAACTATCAAGCTTTCAACTTCCGTAACAAAGACGACATCGACTTGTACGAAAAATTGTTGAAAGAAGGTTTCGACGTCATCAGCAGCGAATTAGAAAAGTTAGACCAGATGTTCGTCGACACCAAATTCGAATTTGGCTATGTCACCGACAAAGATGGCAATGAAAAATTGATCTACATGGACGAAGTGGGCACACCAGATTCATCGCGCATCTGGGACGGCAAAGCATTCCGTGAAGAAGGTAAAGTAGTCGAAAACTCCAAAGAAGGCTTCCGCCAGTTCTTGCTAAACCACTTCGAAGATTCAGACATTCTTTTGAACAAAGACCGCATGGACGAGCGCCAAGCGCTAGCCCGCGACAACGCCCTACCAGTTGATGCATTGATGGATGTTTCCAGAACCTACATCGGCATTGCTGAAAAGATTACTGGCAAGAAAATTGAATTGTCTGATAATCCCAAAGCAGAGATTGTTCAGATTTTAAAAGACGAGTTTAAGCTGGTTGATTAAATAGATTTAAAACTTAAAGAGAAAGGCGGGTTATCCCGCCTTTTTTTATTTCTTCTTAAAAACACTGGATCCCGCGGTCAAGCCGCGGGATGACAGTTATATGTTAGGCTTAATAATTTGGTAATCACTTAGGTCCTAATTGATAAATTCATCTGCTGAATGAAAACTCAATTTCTTTTATGCACGTCATCCCGCGGCTTGACCGCGGGATCCAGTAAATCAAATAATGTCATTATATAAATCCCTCCATTCAGGATTCATACCCTCAATCAAATCCAGCTTCCATTGTCGCTTCCACTCTTTTAACCGTTTTTCCCTTTGTATAGCCGAATAAGAATCTTCGTGTTGCTCATAATATACTAATTGGTGAACCTGATGCTTCTGAGTAAAACCTTCTACAACATTATTCTTATGCTGCCACACTCGCTTAACTAACTCTGAAGTTACTCCAACGTATAAGGTGCCATTTTTTTGACTTGCCAAAATATAAACGTAATAATTTTTATCCATAACAATCCTTGTCTTATTAGCTCTATATTAAAGCCGGTATCACCTCACCCGCTTTCCCTGTGATCTGATAATCCACCACTGAACTGTTTGTCGGCTCTGGGTTTATCTCTATCACTTTAGCGCCTTGGCTTTTGGCGAGTGCGGCAAGTCCTGCGGCGGGATAAACCTGGCTGGATGTTCCTACTGATAAAAAGAGGTCACAAGAATAAGCAGCGCTTTCGGCTTCGCGCCAGGCTTGTTCGGGAAGGGCTTCGCCAAACCAGACGACGGAAGGTCTAACCTGGCCACCGCAATGCTCGCATTCTGGAACCTGTTCTATTGCTTCAACGGATGCTTGGTGGATTTGATTACATTGCAGGCAATGGTTACGCCAGATATTGCCGTGTAGCTCGGTGACGGGATCGGAACCTGCTTTTTGGTGCAGTCCATCGACATTTTGGGTAATTAAGCTGACAAGTTGATTGCCGTTTTGCTGCGTGCGCTTTTGCCATTGAGCTATGGCGAGGTGGGCTGGATTGGGCTGTTTATCTTTGTTGACGTCTCTTCGCCATTGATACCATTGCCAGACGGTTTGCGGGTCGTTTAGGAAACCATCGATGCTGGCCAGTTGTTGCGGATCGTATTGACTCCATAATCCTTTGCCTTCCTGTGCATCGCGGAAGGTCGCTATGCCACTTTCCGCGGATACGCCGGCGCCTGTTAAAATACAGACGCGTTTGGCGTTTTTGATTCGATCGAGAACTTCCTGCTCGATGTCCATTGAGCTATTTTTTTACTTCAAAGGTTATTTACTATCAGGACGCGGATAGTTGTCGGCTAATTCTTGATACAGCTGATGTCTAAAATTTTCTTCTTCAGAGTCCAGTTTATTCAGAATTTCGACCAACACTTCGTTGTCTTCACGACCATCCCACTCTTTGATGTAGGTACCTTCTTTGTAGCCTTTATCCTGACGGAAAAAGTTTAAGGTATTTTTGCCGACATAACTTTTGAATAACTCTTCGAAGGGCATGTCCATTTGTTGCATGCAACCGGCGAAACTGGCGCCATCAAAATGTTGATACATCACTGCCTGTCCTGCCATCACTTCAAGCGTTTCCTTAAAGTCATCTTTAACCGTTGGCTCAAGCATTTCGTTGGTAAGTTCTTCCGCGATAGCTTCAAAACTCGTCTCACCATCAATGCGTGAACTCAAACCAAAGTGAAAAATATCCACCAGTTCCATTTTCACTTGCTCGGCATCTGGTTTTTGATGTTTCCACCATTTCCAACCGTAGTGTTCCAACATTTCAGCACACTCAATCCAGATCGCACGATACCATTCAAAACCTTTTTCGAACCACTGTTCATTTACTTTGGAGTTCATTGCGTTCTGCATTTCGAGCATCACTGCAATTTGTTTAATCATCGTGTCTTTGTTTGGCATAACGTTTCCTTAAATACTTTATAAACTCCCCACTATTGGGGCATGACCATACTTAACTCTTTCGTATAGTTTAAACTACCAATTTTTATGGCGTTTAATCAATTCGTAGGCTGCTTTAATTTCCTGCGTCTTTTCGGTAGCCATTTTGATCATCTGTTCTGGCAATCCTTTAGCTACCAGTTTATCAGGATGATGCTGTGACATCAGCCGACGATAAGCTCTTTTTACACTTTGCTGATCATCGCTGGCTTTGACGCCGAGCACCTGATAGGCCTGTTCGACACTAGGACCGCTGGCTGCCTGATAGCCTGGGCCGCCATGCTGACCGCCCTGTTGCTGTGAATGTTGATAGAACCTTTGTTGAGCCTGCACCATTTTTATCAGCTGATCAATCATAAAGCCCGGAAAGCCCAGCGATTTACCGACTTCATGCAAAACGGCTCTTTCGCGTTCATGCACAATACCATCGGCCATTGCCATGCTGATCTGCACTTCCATGAACATCTGCATTAAGTTGCGACGTCTGTGACACTCGCGCTTAAATTGCTCCAGCACACCATGCAGGTCAAATTCTTGCGCTTTGCCCTGGCTGAATAATTCGACAGCCAGTTGGCGCGCAGTCTGATCGAGGCCCATCCGTCGCATCACTTCTTCGGCATGGCGAATTTCCACTTCAGTCACGCGACCATCTGCTTTAGCGATATGGCCCATTACTGAGAAAGTTGCGGTGAAGAATGCTGCCTGCACACGCTCTTGCGAACCAGGTTCTAGCTGTTCTTCACCTTTCTTATCAATTTGATGGCCAACCACACCACCTAAAATTGCACCGATTGGCCCGCCAAAAGAAAAGCCTATGACACCGCCTAATAATTTTCCAAACCAGCTCATACGTTGTTATCGTTCTCTATATTAAATTCATAAGTTAAATTCAATGGTTTTCAGTTTGCGCTGAAAACTTTCGTTTAGTTTTTGCAAGCGTTCAGGTGTGCCAATATCGTGCCAACGGCCCTGATATAGCTCATAAGTCACTTCATCCTCTTCCATCAACTCGCGCAAGATCGGACCTAATGGAACCGCCTCATCTTCAGGCAGGTCTGCAAACACCTTCGGCTGATAGACGCCAATACCTGAAAAGGTCAACTTAGGCTCACCTTCTGATTTAACTTTGCCGCCTTCGGTAACACAAAAATCACCTGCTGGATGATGCTCAGGGTTAGGCACCAAAACGATGTGTGCGCTGTTCTCGGGAGTTTTAGCGATGGCGGTATAGTCAATATCAGTCCACACATCGCCATTAACAACAATGAATGGTTCATTGTCGAAAAAGTCCAGTGCTTTACGAATGCCCCCGGCGGTCTCCAACGCCTGCTCTTCGGGCGAAAAGCTCAGATTCACGCCCCAATAAGCACCGTCACCCAAATACTCCGGGATCAACTCACCCAGCCATGAGGTGTTGATAATGATATCGCTAATACCCGCTTCTTTAAGTGCTTCAATATGCCATTCAATCAACGCTTTGCCATTGACCTTGAGCAATGGCTTGGGCCGCTCGTCAGTCAGCGGACGCATCCGCTCGCCACGTCCCGCCGCCAGAATCATGGCTTTCATGCACCGACTCCCAGCGCATCCTCTTCTACCCGCTTCTGGTAAAGCGGCATAATGGTGTCTTGCAACCACTGATGGAAGTTGGCCATTTCAGGATAGTTTTCTGCTTGCTGAAGTATATAGCTGAGGGTTAACGGGATATCTTTCAAGTAACCCGACTTGCCGTCGCGGAAATTGAGACGAGAGAAAATACCGGCAACCTTTATATGGCGCTGCAACCCCATCCAGTCGAACCACTTTAAAAAAGTCTGCTTATTAAGTGGAAGTGGTGATTGTTCAATAAAGTAATCAATCCACTTTAACACCTGTTCCTGCGGCCACTGGATATAGCAATCGCGCAATAAAGACAGTAAATCATAGGTTATCGGGCCATAGACCGCGTCCTGGAAATCGATAATGCCCGGCTCTTGGCCTTCAATGTACATGATATTTCTAGAATGATAATCGCGATGTACGAATACCTGCGGTTGTTCCAATGCATTATCGGTCAACTGTTTGAAGGTATTATCCAGTAACTGATGCTCCTGTTCGGATAAGGGGTAGTTTAGATATCGGTCTAGAAACCACTCACGGAACAACTCCATCTCGGTATTCAACAGAGTGCTGTCGTAAGCTGGAAGTGAATCAGCACCCTCAATCGACTGCATGGTGACCAGGCTATCGATTGCACTGTTATAGAGTGCATCAGCACTTGGGGCCGATTCAGTAGGATTGAGCAGTAGTGGTAAGTACAGCTGATCGCCTAAATCTGACAGCAGCATGAAGCCATCAGCAAGATCGTACGCCAATACTTGCGGGGCATTGACCACTTGCAGCATATCAGCCACTTTAATGAACTGCTCTGAGTTTTCATGCTCAGGAGGGGCATCCACGCAGATCCAGCTCTGCTGGTCATTGCCCCAACGAAAATAGCGGCGGAAACTGGCGTCACCGGACACCATGCTCCATTGCAATGTCCCAACATCGGGATTGATATGACGAATTTTGGCGTATGCCCAGAGTTTCAGAGCTTCTTGTCGGCTATCTTTTTCCATTATAGGTTTTCATTTGTGCAAATAAGCGTTTATCATTGTGCCATTCTATCACTTGGTCACTTTCCGCGCCTTGAAACCTATGTAACAAAGCGTTGGTGGCGAATAGCGGAAGGTAAAATAACGGATACATGGTAAGCAAGAAAACTCCCTGGGTACACCCTTTTTTAGCGACTGGCTTCCTGCTTGCGGCATCCTCTGTGCCAGCGACCGGCCTGTCTGCTGAAAACAAAACCATAAGCCAACCAGCATCCTCTAAGGAAAGTCTTTCTGAAGAGACTGATGAGAATGAGCTTGTCAGCAAAGACATTGGTTTTAAGTTTCCCGAGTTCTACACCTGTCCCAGCGAGCCGATGGAGCCGATTCGTTATCAAGCAGTTCGGAGCGAAGAACAAGGCCCGATTAGAGTCTATTCGGATAATGCGGTGCGAAAAGGTGATAATGCCTATCTGGATGGTAATGTGGTGGTTTCGCAAGACGGCCAACAATTAACCGCAAATAGTCTAACAGCCGATAACCTGACTCAAAGTTATCGAGCTGAAGGTGACTTATTATTTACTAACCAGAATTTTGTCGTCGGTGCTGATAACCTGAGCTATCAAGCCCTAGAGGGCAAAACCGAAATCAGCAACACTCGCTTCCACCTTTATAGCAACAATGGAAACGGCTCAGCCGAAACGATTACCATTGATAACAATCAAGTTTTAACTCTGTCTGACTCTGAGTTTTCAACCTGCCCAACCAATCAACGAAGCTGGGCTTTTGAGTCCGACGAAATTGTTATTGATCGGGAAAGTGGCTGGGGGAAAGCCTATAACAGTGTGGTCAAGGTGGCTGATGTCCCCGTTTTTTGGCTTCCTTATTTTACTTTCCCGATTGATGACCGTCGCAAAAGCGGCATCTTACCTCCCTCTTTTAGTAACTCGGATCGCAATGGCCGTGATGTCAGTGTGCCCTATTACTTCAATTTAGCACCTAACTATGATTTAACGCTCACTCCACGCTACATGACATCACGTGGTTCCATGTTAGGCACCGAGTTCCGCTACTTAACCGAAGCCAGTCATGGTGAGCTATTTTTTGAAGCCTTACCTAACGACAAAGACCCTAATGCTCTGGGTGATAAACGCTGGCAATACAATGTGCAACATCTAACCGAAATCAGCGATAACTGGAGCACCGGCATCAAGGCTCGCAACGTCAGCGATGATGGGTATTATCAGGACTTTGGCGGTAGCCTGGAAAACAGTAATCAGGATATCTTGTCGCAGAACCTGTATGTCCAACATCGTAGCCAGGACTGGTTTTTCCGTACCGAATATCAGGACTGGCAACTACTGAACAGTCCGGTGGAGCGTTATACCATTGCACCTCGTGTCCAGATGACACGCTTTTTTGAACCTGCAGACAATGGCTTTCATGCCAATATCCAGACGGAACTGACTCGTTTCGACAAAGACAATGCAATTACCGCCAATCGCTACCACCTGGAACCGAATATTGGCTGGAGCCATGAAACCCTCTATAGCTTCTTTAGGCCACAACTTCGTTATTCAGTGACTCATTATCAGCAAAAAGATCTCACCGGCAATGTCGACCACTTAACTCGCACATTGCCAACAGCATCAGTTGATACTGGCCTTTATTTCGAACGCTTCATGGATGTGGGAAACGAACGCTATACGCATACTTTAGAACCAAGACTGTTCTATTTATACACCCCCTACGAAGCGCAAAGCGATATTGGCATTTACGACACCAGCTTGCCGACCTTTAACTTTACGCAACTATTCAGTACTAATCGTTTCAGTGGTATCGATCGAATTGGCGATGCTAATCAGATTAGCGGTGCCTTAACCAGTCGTATTCTAGATGGCGAAGGACGCGAAAAAGTGTCTATGTCGCTAGGTCGCATTGTCTATTTAGCAGATCGTCAGGTGCAATTACTGGACTCTGTGGGGCGCGAAACTGAGAAGCAATCGGGACTGCTGGCCGAGATTAACTGGCGCTGGACTGATTCTATTGAGTTTAAATCCGTCATTGAGTGGGACGACCAGACCAATAACACCACTCACGGTCTGGTTAATATGCACTACGAGCCAGAACCTAACCATATTATTAATCTAGGCCATCGCTATCGCGAACGTCTGGACAGAAGGCAAGAAGAAGCAGAGCTGGCTTTTGCCTGGCCGATCAAAGATAATTGGCGGCTTTTAGGCCGCTACAACCAAGATTTAGTGGAAAATCGAACCAATGACTCCTTTATTGGTCTAGAGTATGAGTCGTGTTGTTGGGCCGTTCGCGTGGTTGCGCGACGTTACTTGAATATTCAACTCGACAGTGAAGGGTTTATCTTGCCGGGGCAAAACGATGAACATAACTCCGGCGTCTTTTTACAGTTTGTCTTAAAAGGGATTGGTAGTCTGCGCGGCAGCACCACAGAGTTTTTAGAAGACAGCATTTACGGTTACGAAGATTTATTAGGCAAATAATCTATGATTCTTAAAAAAGCATTAATGAGTATTACTTTATGTCTTGCGGCATTTTCGTTACAAGCAGAAGTCATTGATAAAGTTATCGCACATGTAGATGAAGACATCATTCTACAAAGCGAACTTGAGCGCAAAATCGTTCAGGCCAAGCAGCAAATTCGCTCGCGTGGCGGTCAACTTCCACCAGAAGATGTGCTCGAAAAAGAATTACTTGAGCAACTTGTTATTCAAAGCTTGCAGTACCAGATGGCTCGTCGTTCCGGTATGCAAATCCAACCGTCTGAACTGCAGCAATATGCTTCTCAGGTAGCGCAGGGTAGTGGCATGACATTGGATGAGTTTCGCTTAAACCTTGCTCAGCAAGGTATTGCTTATGAGTTGTTTCTTGACGACTTACGCAAAGAGATTTTGACTGGCCAGTTCCGCGATGCATTTGTATCACGCCGGATTAAAGTGAGCGATAAAGAAATTGATTCGTTAATTCAGTCAATGAATGCACAGAATCAAGTCGAATATAATCTTGGGCATATTCTGATTTCCGTTCCGGAAAAGGCTGATGAACAAACTGTAAACCAGGCCAAGCAAAAAGCTTTCGCAGTCATAAAAGAACTCAAGGCTGGCGCAGATTTTGCCGAAACCGCCCAAGCCGTTTCCAGTAGCCCTGATGCAAAAGAAGGTGGTGATTTTGGTTGGCGTACAGAAAGTACTATGCCAAACCTGTTTGCTAACGTCGTCAGCTTTTTGAGTAAAGGGGAGATTTCACAACCCATTCGCAGCCCTTCTGGATTCCACATCCTGAAAATTAAAGATAAACGTGGCGAACAGCAGCATTTGGTTCAACAAACCAATGCACGCCATATTTTAATCCGCCCTGATGCTATAACCACCGAAGCGGATGCCAAACAACAACTTGCCAATATTCGCCAGCGCGTTTTAGCGGGTGAAGCTGACTTTGCAGATGAAGCAAAGAAACACTCAGATGACCCCGGTTCAGCAAAGCTCGGAGGTAATCTTGGCTGGAACAACCTAGGCGTGTATGACCCTGTCTTTGAGCAAACCTTGGCAAACCTTGACGTTAATGATATCAGTGAACCCTTCCAATCGAATTTCGGCTGGCACATTGTTCAACTTCTTGGTCGTCGTACCGATGACCAAACCGATGCCATGAAACGTCAGCAAGCATTGCGTATTTTGCAACAGCGTAAGTTTGGTGAAGAAGTTGAAAACTGGGTTCGTGAGTTGCGTGACGAAGCCTACGTTAAGAAATTCGTGGAAGAAGACGCTTGATAAAACCTGCAACTATTCTGATTACGGCAGGGGAACCTGCCGGGGTCGGACCTGAAATCATCGTAAAACTGGCACAATTACCCCATACTGACCAACTGATCGTTTGTGCCTCACCAACACTTCTAAGAGAGACTGCTCAGCAACTGAAACTTCCCTTAGAGCTCACCGAGTTTGATCCAAACCAGCAAACTTTAGCTCACCAAGTAGGACACTTGTGGGTTGTTCCTATTGAGCTTGGCACTGAGGTAGTTGCCGGAACATTAAACGAAAACAATGCACCCTACGTAATAAAGACCTTGGAGGTTGCACATCAGTTAGCTTTTACAGGCACGGTTGACGCCATTCTGACAGGCCCAGTACATAAAGGCATTATTAATCAGTCCGGATTAACCTTCACTGGTCATACCGAGTTCTTTGCACAGCACAGCCAAGTTAATAGAGTCGTCATGATGCTTGCTACCGAAGGATTAAGAGTGGCCCTGGCAACCACTCACTTGCCTTTAAAGAATGTACCTGACGCTATCACGCCACAGTTACTGCAAGAGGTCATCGAAGTTCTGACTGAAGATTTACATCATAAATTTGCACTTAAGCGACCCAAAATCTTAATCTGCGGTTTAAATCCTCACGCTGGCGAAGATGGCCATTTGGGGCGCGAGGAACTTGACACCATTATTCCCACACTCAACACATTACGAACACAGGTCAAAGCAGAACTTATTGGCCCTATCCCGGCAGATACTGCTTTTCAACCCAAATGGTTACAACAAGTGGATGCAGTCCTTGCCATGTACCATGATCAGGGCTTGCCAACTCTAAAATACAAAGGGTTCGGCAACGCGGTCAATTTAACTCTGGGCCTACCTTACATCCGTACCTCCGTTGACCACGGCACAGGCCTGGATATTGCAGGTCAGAGCCTTGCAGATATCGGTAGCATGCAATATGCGCTACAATTCACCCAGCAATTGATTCATAACAGCAACCAGACTAATCACTAAGTTATTAACTCATGGCAAAATCTCGTATGGTTCAGGGCCACCAGACCCGCAAACGATTCGGACAGAACTTTTTATCGGATAACCACTATATTCAGCGTATTGTCGAATCAATTGCGCCACAGAGCAGTGATCGACTGGTAGAAATTGGTCCAGGCCTTGGCGCGATCACAGAGCATCTGGTCGATAAAGTTGCTGAGCTGCATGTTGTAGAACTGGATCGCGATCTTATCCCGCGCCTGGAACAAAAGTTTAGCCAGAACACAAACCTTACCATCCATCAAAGCGATGCTCTTAAGTTTGATTTTCGACAGCTGGCAAATGATAAGCCCATTCGAGTGGTCGGCAACCTGCCTTACAACATTTCAACCCCACTGATTTTCCATCTACTGAATCAACGGGAAAGCATCAAAGACATGTTCTTCATGTTACAAAAAGAAGTTGTCGAACGCATTTGCGCGCAACCAGGCACTGGCTCCTATGGACGCTTAAGTGTCATGACCCAGTACTACTGTCGAGCGGACTTATTGTTCCTGGTTCCGCCCGGAGCTTTCCAGCCACCACCGAAGGTAGAGTCTGCCATTGTTAGGCTGCAACCCTATAGCCTCTTACCCTATCCAGTACGGGATGAACAACTGCTTGGTCAGATTGTGACAGCTGCTTTTGGCCAACGCCGAAAGACATTACGCAACAGCCTGAAGAACTATATTGATGAGGCGGGGCTAGAGCAACTGAATATCAAACCAACAGAACGCGCCGAACAACTTTCGTTATCACAGTTTGTCGATATTTGTCATCAAGTGGAGTTAAGCCAGGCAGATTAAGTGCTTGTTTGGTCAAGAATTTTGCCCCTTTACAGCACCAACGACTTTGACTATTATGGAAATTCATGGAAATCACTCAAGGAATGAGTATGTCATCTAACACAGTACCTTATATGGAAGATGCACGTCGTTTTTACCGCGTAACCGTACACCTGCCCGTTGCTGTTCGCCAGCATGATGCGCAAGTATTTTTAACTGAAAGTCTCGATATTTCCGAGGGTGGCGTGCTCATAAAAAACAACCTGGGCGATCGAGTGAACTCGGGTGATGTCGTTAAAGTTCATATCGAAGGCATTCTCGGTGAAGATGAAAGCAAAATGATTCTACATCCTATGCGTATCGTACGTATTGATGATGAGAAAATTGCTCTCGAATTTGTCTAACTGCTTTAAATAGTGACTGTTATAGTCGCTTATTTTGCATCGATTTGTTAGTGACTGATACTTTTTTTTTGAGCCCGTACGGGCTATCATGCACCAATCAGCCATCAGTCACTCGACCCCTCTAATGCAAGACTATCAAAAACACTTTATTGAGCTAGCGCTTAACAAAAAGGTTCTTAAGTTTGGCGATTTCACCCTGAAAAGTGGTCGTAACAGCCCTTATTTTTTCAATACAGGCTTGTTTGACAGTGGCTATGACCTTGCTCAACTTGGCCGCTGTTATGCGCAAACCATCGTTGACCAGAAGATCTCGTTCGACTTACTATTTGGCCCTGCTTACAAAGGGATACCATTAGTAAGCACCACTTCTGTCGCTCTGTCAGAACACCACAACATCAATACACTTTACAGCTTCAATCGCAAAGAAAAGAAAGAGCATGGTGAAGGCGGCAATATTGTCGGAAGTGCGCTTCATGGCAAAGTCCTAATTATTGATGATGTTATCTCAGCGGGCACCGCCATTCGCGAGTCGATTGATATTATTAAAGAAAGTGGCGCTGAACCTTGCGGTGTACTAATCGCTTTGGATCGACAGGAGCGCGGCAAGGGTGAACTATCAGCCGTTCAGGAAGTCGAACGTGACTATGGTATTCCAGTCTACTCAATCATTAAGCTCGCCGACCTCATCAACTATTTGCAGCAGAACACAGAATTTGGCAATTTCTATGATAAAGTTAACCAATACCGCCAAGTTTACGGCGTTTAATAAATACTGCCCTATTGGAGTTTTATGAAAAAATATCTGCTTCTCTTTCTATCCCTGCTACTGGTAAGCCAAGTTGCATTCGGCAAAAATTTTTATCGCTATAAAGATAGTAATGGTCGTTTGATTGTTAAAGACTACCTTCCCGCCGAAGCGGTTACCGTTGGCTATGAAGTCATCAATGAAGAAGGACGGGTTCTAGAGGAAGTGCCTCCAGCGCTGACATCCGAGGAAGAAGAAGCAGAACGAATTAAGCAACAGCAGCTAGAAGCTCTGCAGAAGAAACAAAAAGAAGAGAGACGCAGAGACATTTTGCTGATGCGCCAATATAAAACGATTGAAGATATTCAGCGCACTGAAAAAAATCAAACCGCCGCATTACGCGCTAACATTGATCTTCTTGATGGGCACAATGCAAACCTTAGTAAAAAGCTTGAAGAACTACAAACCCGTGCAGCAAATTTTGAACGCCAGGGCAAGTCTGTTCCACACAACACCCTTCAAGAAATTGACGCTACAAAATCTCAAATCGCGAGCAACAATTCGTCAATTATTCGCTATGAAGATAAGATAAAAAGCATTGAACAACAGTTTCAAAGTGACTTAGTTCGATTCAAAGAGCTCCAAGCGCAACGCCTTATTGAACTAAACCGTGGTAATGGTGATATTGCCAGCAATAGCTCAGTCTATAGTTGTTCAGATACAGGTTCCTGTGACAAGGCTTGGAAGTTTGCACAAATCTTTGCCCATGAGAATGCGTCCAACAAACTTGAAATCGTTACAGACACATTAATTGTTACGGGCAAAGCACAAACCGATAATCAAGTATCGCTATCAATCACTCGTATTCCCAGCCAGGACGAGAGTATGCAAATCGTTATGGAAGTCAGCTGCTATAACTCTGAAGCTGGAACAAAGCTTTGTAGTAGTCAGGAAGTGATTAACCTCAAGAATGAATTTATCGACTACCTGACTGAAAGAGAAAGTCTTTAGTACTTTCAATTAGCTTAAATATACCAAGCCGGTCAATAATGGCCACTGCTGATCCCAGCTCGCTAATGGTGATTGTAAAAAGTCTGTTCGTACATACTGCTGAATACGGCCTTCAACAATTGCCATAAGCAAGTTAGCACGGCTTGCAACATCCGGACTAAACTTCCCGCCCACCGCAACTTCATGCTGCCTTAGCTGCTGCTTAAGCTGAGTTTCAATACGGTTAAATAACTGACTGATACGTCCTCTTAAACGTTCATGTTCACCTGCCAGCGCCTCACCTGTTAGCAAACGGCAAATGCCTGGGTTGCGACTGGCATAAGTTAACACCAAGGTCATCATCTGGAAGCATTGCTCTCGGATATCGTCTTGCTCTTTGCTGATACGGTTGATTCTGGAGAAAAGTGCTTCTTCACTAAACTCTATCAAACCTTCAAACATTCTCGCCTTACTTGGGAAGTGGCGATACAAAGCAGCCTCAGAAACACCCACTTCCTGAGCTAATTTTGACGTGGTAATTCTTTCACCAGGACCTTTCTCTAACATTAAAGCCAATGCTTGTAAGATCTCTTCTTTCCGCTTGGAATTTTTTTTAGTTGTCATAATACTCTCTAGTTCTTCTCAAACTTATTTTCAGGTAAACCGTTAAAAGTTGATTTTTAATTTAGGCGCTATCGCCAATAACTGCTCCCTCAACAAAGTCTTGACCTGCTCCAGACCCTCACTCGAGTCCGCTTCAAATTTAACCACGATACTCGGTGTTGTATTTGAAGCTCGAGCCAGTAACCAGCGATCAGGATATTCAACTCGAATACCATCAATTGTTGAAACCTTTCCCTCACCAAACTGAGCCTTTTTAATCAAGACCTCAATTAGCTTAAATTTAATTTTATCCGCTACAGGCACATTTATTTCTTCGGTTTCCAGGCTCTGCGGTAACTGTTCAAATACCTCAGCTAATGAGCGCGGGTCCTTACCAAGAATCTCAAGTAACCGGGCCGCCGCGTACAAAGCATCATCAAAACCATACCACCGTTCTTTGAAATAAATATGACCACTACCCTCACCACCAAGTTGCGCTCCAGTTTCCTGCATCTTGGCTTTCATTAACGAATGGCCTGTTTTCCAGATAATAGGATGACCGCCGTGCTTTTTAATGACATCAGGTAAATGTCGAGTACATTTAACATCGTAAACAATTTCAGCACCATTTTTGCGGGACAAAACATCCATCGCAAACAACATCATCAGTCGGTCAGTCCAAATCACATTCCCTTGATTATCAATAACCCCCAATCTGTCACCGTCACCATCAAAGGCCAAACCAGCATCCGCTTTTTCCTGCAGAACCATGGCAATAAGGTCCTGCAGATTTTTAGCATGATTCGGATCGGGATGGTGGTTTGGAAAGTTACCGTCGACTTTAGTATGAAGCCCAATAACATCACAGCCCAGCGCTTGGAATAAGCGCGGAGCAATATTACCTGTCACCCCATTACCGCTATCAATAACCAGCTTTAATGGTTTTTCGACTTTAATTCGTGAGCTAACTTCCTCCAAATATTCTTGTTCTATATTGTGGTCTGTAATCTGACCATTACCACTTAAATAATCCTGCTCTCGGATCCTTGTATAGAGTGCTTTAACATCTTTCCCATACAAAGTTTCTCCGGACAGCACGATCTTCAGGCCGTTATGGTTTGGAGGATTATGACTGCCGGTCAACATCACGCCTGAATGGGTGTCTAGCTTATGGGTGGCAAAATAAAGCAAAGGAGTTGGCACCATGCCTAAATCAATAACATCACGGCCACTTTCCACCAAACCCTGTTTTAAGGCTTCATGTAACTCAGGGCTTGAAAGACGACCATCTCTGGCTACCGCTACCTTTTGCTCACCCCGTGCATAAGCCTCGCTGCCTATTGCCAGTCCAAGTGCGTAAACTACTCCAGCATCAAAGTCTTTATCCACCTGTCCACGCACATCATACTCACGGAAAATCTCTCCGCTAATTGAATGACTAATAATTTCAAGATCGTATTTCCCATTACTTTTTGTCGCTGGAGCTCGCTGAATAGACGATTCGCTATCGTCAGCTACTGCTTCTTCAACATGTAAGCCACTCTCTTCTGTGTTCCCACCCTCACTAGCCGGTGATTCATCAGCCGGCTCTTTTAGACCCGCCACACGCCGGTAGCTGGAAGCGATGTCATTAAAAAATTTCAGATTAAAGTGGTTAGGCATTTGCTGTTCATCAATCCCTTGAATGAACTCGCGTGCATCCTTATTTAGCAGACGCTTTAAACTAAGCATAGGCATCAAAGCTGCGATTAAGAGCGCTATAACGGCACCGAGCATTAAAAGAACAGGTAACGAACCCGCAGTCGCCAAGAAATTACCGGTACCCTGCCAAAATGCGACTGTCCAGTTAGCGCCAAATGCAGGAGAAATAACCAAAGGCTCACCAGAACCAGGATTAGTACCAACGGAGGCTATAGTGTGGTGGGATTGAGCAAAACTTTGCCGCAGTTCAAAATAGGTGCCCGGGTCAGCCGAACCGAGCAAACCAACCATCTGGCTTGGTTGAACGCTAGCCATGACAACTCGTTCATCATTTAGCTTGTGGACAAAGGCCACGTAAGAGGGTTGTCCCTCATTTAAAATTAATTCTGGGGGGACTTTCTCTCCGGATAGTGATTTTCTGAGCAGGTCGACCACCACATGGGTGATAACAGGATCATTATCGAGATTGACCTGTAAATCTTTAGCTGAAAAGAATCGAACTTCGTCGATTTGTGGGCTAGACGCTTGCAAGTCGCGGGCCAATTGAGCTTCATCAGTCTGACCACCTGTTTGGCTGGCCACTGAAATAGTGCTTTGAATTTGATTGATTTTTTGCTCAATTAAATCAGCTCGCTCTTCTATCTGCGAACCAATTAACTGCTTAGCTTGCATTTCCAATGGTTGCTGGATACCCAAGTAATACAGTACAGCCCCAACCACACACAACAAAGCCAACCCAATAATTAGTGGCATTAGAAAGAAGCTCACCAGACTTTTACCTTTCCCCATGCATCCCCCTTGTAGATCCTTCACGGTCTCATTATTTGCGTAAATGATGATAAAGCAATGAGGTTATAAAGCACTCGGTAAACGGTGAAAACCTAACAACGATGAACTATTTTAAGTCAGGTATAAAACTCACCAACTGTTGTGCAATAACCGCTTTAAGTGCAGGACCTAATCGCTCAACCTGCATTGCTCCATCTTTTTTATAGTAAACACTCACTTCATTGTTGTCACTTGAAAATCCAATATCTTTGCGACTAACGTCATTAGCGCAGATAACATTGATGCCCTTCTTGGCCATCTTAACTTCCGCATATTCTTCGATATTGTTTGTTTCTGCTGCGAAACCGACACAAAAAGCTGTGTTTTGCTCCGCCGCCCATTTTAAAATATCTGGGTTTTGCATCAACTCGATAGTTAAGCCATTATCAGATTGTTTCTTCAACTTTTGCGTAGCAGCTTCTTTGGGACGGTAATCCGATACCGCCGCACAAGCGATAAAAGTATCAGCACTTTTGAACTCACTTTGTACAGCTTCAAACATTTGCTGTGCGGTTTGTACGTCAATGCGCTTAATTGCCGAGCTGGCAAGTAAACTCACAGGCCCCGCCACCAAGGTTACCTCAGCACCCGCTTTGACTGCCGCTTCAGCAATAGCAAACCCCATCTTGCCTGAACTTCGATTAGCCAGGTAACGAACCGGGTCAATAGGCTCTACGGTTGGGCCGGCAGTGATCAGCCAACGCTGGCCTTGCAATGGCTTGTCGTTGAAGTGATCGTCAATTCGGTTTAATAAATCGGCAGGTTCCAGCATTCGGCCAGGACCAACATCGCCACAGGCTTGGTCGCCCGCATCCGGCCCCCATATCTCGATGCCTTTTCTAATAAGCTGCTGGATATTGTTTTGCGTAGCAGGATTAGCCCACATCTGTTGATTCATGGCAGGAGCTACGGCGATTGGACTGTTAGTCGCCAAACACAGCGTCGTCAACAAATCATCGGCCATACCGGCATTAAGACGCGCCATAAAGTCAGCAGAAGCCGGCGCAATAGCAATAAAGTCCGCCCAACGTGCCAACTCGATATGGCCCATCGCTGCTTCAGCGGCTGGGTCGAGCAGATCATGATGAACAGGATTGCCACTGAGCGCCTGTAGCGTCAAAGGCGTAATAAAAGCTTGTGCGCCTTTAGTCATAACAACGCGCACTTCAGCACCTGCTTTTTTCAGGTTACGACACAGCTCCGCACTCTTGTACGCAGCAATACCACCTGTAATACCCAAAAGGACTTTTTTTCCTTGCAACTTCATGCTAACCGATTGATTTAACTTAACTTATAATATTTGGCACAGTTTACGCCTTTACGCACAAAATTTATAGCGAAAATCCTAATTACAGTTTTACCAAGGTTAATTATCATTTGTGACTTCGTAAGATATAACAAAAACAGGGAAAAAGATGAAAATAATGGAGTGGCCGCAGGACGAAAGGCCCAGAGAACGATTGCTACGCCAAGGTCCGCCCAGCCTTTCAGATGCAGAGCTTTTGGCCATTTTCCTACGTACCGGAACACAAGGCCTGAATGCGGTTGATCTGGCCCGCCGCTTACTCGGAGAGTTTGGTAGCTTACGCGCACTACTTGAAGCAGACCTAAAAAGCTTCACCAGCCACCTTGGTCTTGGTAGTGCCAAATATTGTCAATTACAGGCTTGTTTAGAGCTTTCCAGGCGCTATTTACAGGAGAACTTGCAACACAGCCAATCGTTCAGTAACCCTAATGACGTCAAACTATATTTAAAAAGCCTGCTCAGTCATCACAAGCGTGAACAATTTGTCGCACTGTTTCTCAATAACCAACACCAGTTGCTTGCTTCAGAAACCCTGTTTCAGGGCACAATAAACAGCTCTGAAGTACACCCCCGGGTGATCGTCGAAAAGGCTCTGACTTATCACGCAGCGGCAGTTATTCTTGCTCACAACCATCCCAGCGGGTCGCTCGAACCAAGCCCTTCGGATCGCCATATTACCGATAAAATACAGGAGGCGCTTGGCTTGCTGGACATCCGCACGCTGGATCATATCATCGTTGCCCAAGGCGGTAGCTATTCCTTTGCTGAGCACGGGCTACTATAATGGCCAAACGACTGCAGATACCGAAAATCAGTCGCAAATGACCAAATTCAACAAATTAAGCCAGAAACAGGCCTTTTGATCTGAGTTTTGTTGTCAAGCAGGCAGCTTTCTGGTATAAAGTGCGCCCAATTTGAAGAGCTGCGATGTCCGAATATCTAACATCGTGCGCTTAAATCGTTTTTTTGAGTTATTTTTGGAGGCTATCCATGGCTAAGGTTTGTCAGGTAACAGGTAAGCGCCCAGTGACCGGTAATAATGTGTCACACGCGAAGAACAGAACCAAGCGTCGCTTCTTGCCTAATTTGCATTCTCACCGTTTCTGGGTTGAGAGTGAGAAGCGTTTCGTTAGATTACGTGTATCTGCAAAAGGTATGCGCGTTATCGATAAAAAAGGTATCGATACTGTGCTTACTGAATTGCGTGCTCGTGGCGAAAAAGTATAAGGAGCGATAAAGATGCGCGATAAAATCCGTTTAGTATCAAGTGCCGGTACAGGTCACTTCTACACTACAGACAAAAACAAGAAAAACATGCCAGGCAAAATGGAGATCAAAAAGTTTGATCCAACCATTCGCCAACATGTTATCTACAAAGAAGCTAAAATTAAGTAGTTCCGCTTAAACGGTTGCTTATTATACCGTTAAGATATTTAAGTTTTCTGCCTCCAAGAAAACGCTTCGATGTACGTAAAAGCCCAGTTTACTCTGGGCTTTTTGCGTTGTAGTCGATACTATGAGACATCTGTCCCCAAATATCCTTCATTGAATTCTAATGCCCGAATTACCTGAAGTCGAAACCACCAAGAATGGCCTGGCACCACATATTGTCGGCAAACGAATTACTGCGGTAAATATCTACCAGTCTCAACTGCGCTGGCCCATAGCACCGGAAGCTAACAAGCTGATTGGGGCTACTTCGGGGGATATTAAGCGGCGTGCCAAATATATGCTTTGGGAATTTCCAACCGGCACTCTAATCATGCATCTGGGCATGTCTGGCACTATGCGAGTAGTCAGTGCGCAAACTGCTTTAAAAAAACATGATCATTTCGAAGTGGTCTTCGATGATCGTAGCGCCTTACGTTTAAACGACCCGCGACGCTTTGGTGCCATCCTGTGGCAGCCTAAAGGGGAAACCCTGAAAGTACTCAGTCAGCTTGGCCCCGAGCCCTTAAGTGATGACTTTGATGGACAATCTCTACATCAGGCTTTAGCTAAGCGCAAAGGTCCGATTAAAAACGCTATTATGGACAATAAAGTGGTGGTTGGCGTCGGCAATATTTATGCCAGTGAATCACTATTTATGAGCGGTATTCATCCCAAACGGGCTGCCAATAGAGTCAGTCTGGCACGTTGCAACTTGCTGGCTGGCTTTATCAAAAGCGTGCTGCAAAAAGCGATTGGTGAGGGTGGGACAACCCTAAAAGACTTCACACAAACAGATGGCTCACCAGGCTACTTTGCTCAGCAGTTAAATGTTTATGGCTGTGCTGATTTGCCCTGCAACCAATGCGGTGCCATCATCAAAAAACAGGTCATAGGCCAACGCTCTAGCTTCTACTGCCCCAAGTGCCAACGGTAGACCGGACACTAATACAGGTCCGAAGCGCTAGCTTCCTCGTAAAACTTCTGATAAGTTAAAAGCGAGGCTTTAAATAGACGTCTAAAAGTCCTTATTGTGCTACTGCAAGAAGAACAAGGAGTCAGTCATGCTAAAACACACTCAAAGCAAAACCTATCAAGCCGCAACCTCAGAGGCGAAAGTGGATATGACACCTCTGCTAGATATCGTTTTTATTATGCTGCTTTTTTTCATTGTCACTACCAGTTTCGTCAAAGCCCAGGCGGTAGATATTGCTCGACCAAGTAACCAATGCCAGGCTAACTGCGAGCAAGGCGAGAAACCAATTTTAGTCAGTATTAATGAAAATAGTCAGGTCATTTTTAATAATAGAATCATTGACATAGAGGCTGTTCGAGCCAACATTGAAAGTCAGCTGGTCAATTCTCCCAAAGCTCCATTATTGATTCGAGTCAATGAAATGGCTCAACATGAAACGCTAATCGGTGCTTTGGACCACGCTAAGCAGGCAGGAATTCAACGGGTTAGCGTTACCCGCTGGTAAGCGTCATAAGGGAAGTGGCTTTTACTAAATTTACACTAGACATTTAGTTCTGGATCACATTTAATGTGCCAGCTATACTTGATGAATTGGTGAATTTGTCGCCCAGATGTAACTTTGTAGGGTTGGCTTAGTTGTATAAACTTAGTCTCATACAAACAGACAGAGCGATAGGATTAGAGAAATATGCGTAATAAAAGAAATAGAGATGATGATGAAACCTCAATTGATATGACGCCGATGCTAGACATCGTCTTTATCATGTTGATTTTCTTCATCGTAACAACCTCATTTGTTAAAGAGGCAGCGGTAGATGTGGCCCGTCCTACAACTAATCAGGACACCACTCCACCTGAAAACCCTCCACCATTGATTGTGGTTTCAATCGATGAAGGGAGCAATGTCATTATGAATGAACGTACTATCGATAAAGAGGCGATTCGTGCCAATATCGAAACTCAACTGGCAGTCGATCCACGCTCTCCAGTTTTAGTTCGCGTTCATGAAGATGCTTATAACGAAGTACTGATTGCTGCAGTTGACCAAGCCAAGGAAGCCGGTGTTAGCAAAGTTAATGTTGCTAAATGGATAGTGGGCAAATAACAGCAATTACCAGCTATGCAAAGAAGGCGGCTTTAGCCGCCTTTGTCTTATCTAGACTTCTTATCCTCTTATCGAACGGCAAACAAAATACATGCTGAACTTACTTGTCATTTTAGTCATCGCTCTGGGCATCGGTTTTTGGCTCTATAACAGCCGCATCAGTGAGC
>Ga0209345_10001758_pt1 | contig 25150 bp, 19 predicted proteins | sample Cruoilmetagenom7_FD_187294 | JGI IMG/M metagenome (GOLD analysis project Ga0209345, IMG submission 187294) | Oil polluted marine microbial communities from Coal Oil Point, Santa Barbara, California, USA - Sample 7 (SPAdes) (version 2) | ecosystem: Environmental > Aquatic > Marine > Oil seeps ...
CATACACAACTGTAATTCCCCCAACAGTGCCGGCGTAGCTCAGTAGGTTAGAGCGCTTGATTGTGGATCAAGAGGCCCCCTGTTCAAATCAGGGCGCTGGTACCATTTTCCTAAATATCTTTGATATGTTTTAGAGTGGGTTACGGGGTAACCGTCTACCTCTGAAGGGTTTTGTCACTCAAAAACAAGTGCTCGGTGTCACCGTATTGTCACTCGATTGATGTCGCGGGTTTGCTGGGAATCGTACAATAGCAGAGCGCGGAATCTTAAAGACGACATTGTATCGACAGGCCAGAATAAAAGGCCAGCAGCCAGCCAACAGTATCAATCTACAATGGACGTAAAACCCATTAGGTAGCTGAGTGGCGCATGATCGTCGGTCAAAATCTGTGCATTTTTTTGTTGAATAATACTGTCTATGAAGCTCGCATCCAGCACTTGGAATCGAATTGGGTCCGGGGCTCGTGTATCAATTGATGAGACTGGGCTGTCCTGCTCGCTCGCCAGCAAGACAAAAACACGGCGCTCGCTTGCTTCTGGAGGACCTGATGCGGTCCATACTTCAACACTTGGAAAAACTTGGCGCAACGTCAACACAACTGCGGCCAATGCGTCCAAGCTGTCGACATTGTCGATGAGGTTCATCGCAAATACCCCACCCGGTGATAAGCGCTCAGAAACAAGCTCGAAAAACTCAAGCGTGACCAAATGCTCGGGAACGGCGATGTCGGTAAAGGCGTCTCCAACTATGACATCATATTTTTGTTCGCTGTCGCTTAGCACAGGGCGCGCATCCCCATGTATAATTTCGGCCGTGCGCGGATCAAACCAGAATTGCTCAACGGCGATGGCCGTTACCTCAGGGTCGATCTCTGCAATTGTAATGCCTGAAATCCCCCTATCGGCCCATGCCCGCGGCACTGAATTGGTGCCACCCCCGATATGAAAAGAGGTGAAATCTAGTCGATTCATGCGCATACGAGGCAGAGAATCCAACATGGCCGCGTGCTCTGTATACATAATTCGCGGCGCGTTTTCTGCGCTTACCCCGTGGGCGAGATGATCGACAACCATAAGATTGACACTATTTTGCGGGTCGTTGGATAGGCCGACCGTTCGAATGCAATAATAACTGCTTTCGCGGTCACAAATCGACCGCTGGCTCAAAGCACCGGCGCCAATTAGCAGAACAAGGCCAATTCCGGCGATAGATACCACATACCCACGTTTTGACGCGTTTCCGAGCCGAAAACAGATCAGGGCAGCCAGTGAGTAAACCAGGGCGATTGCAAGCAGGATTTTCACCGAACCCAGCCATGGCACAAACAGGAATCCTGCGACTAGGGTCCCCGCAATTGCACCAACCGCCCCTGCCGCAAACATCGCCCCGAGCACCCGCTCGGATTGGGTGCGGTCCCGCATCGCCGCAACAGTCAGAACAGGCGCGGGCACACCAGCAAAAAGTGACGGCAGAAAAAACGCAAGAAAACTGAGAGCAGTGATGGCAACCAAAGGCTGTTCGAGGTTTTCAATGACAGGTCCTGCGAAAGCCCGCAAAAGCAAGGACGCGCCAGCAGTCGAGCCCGCGGCCGCAATCATTGTCCATCCGGTAACCCGCAAAGCACGGTCAGCCGTCAGCCCGGCAATCCTCCCGCCCCACCAGTGTCCGACCGAAAATCCGGCGAGCACCACGGCAATAATCGATGTCCAAGTATAAAGGCTCATACCGACATAGGGCGCAATCATGCGGCCCGCAACTATCTCAACGACAAGGCTAGAAGCGGAAATGCTCGCTTGTAGAAAGATCAGCAACCAAAGGGGCAACATTGCTGGGGCGCTACGTTGTTTCATCATTCTGAAAGTAGCCAACTGAAATAAACCCGTCAATAGATTATAGATTTGTCATAGTCTGTCCGCCCCTCTCTTTGGCTAAGAAATCAACCAACTCCGCAAGCTCGCTGCCCGTCCAAGACTGATCCCCATACTGCAACGGCCATCCAACCTTATGTGGCACCCAAAATATCAAAGCTGCCGTTGAATGTTTAACCTTGCGGCGTCATAACCTTGCGTTGCTTCGACCTTTTCAAACCAAGTCTACTTTCGCGCCATATAATCGACACCCCCGCTAAAATAACGATGAATGCGCCAACCAACATGGTTAACGTTGGTGTTTCGCCAAAATAAAAATATCCGACAGGAGCCATTGTTGAAGCACACTGATGCGTGGGAATGCGAGATTCAACTCGCAATCAAGCCTCGGGCACCGTATATGCAGCCCTCAGATCAGGAGGAAACCTTCCCCAAAAAGAAATGAAGCCCCCGATCTGATGATCAGGGGCTTCGGTGCCGCCGCGTATCTTCTCCAAGACTGTTTGGAGAAGCCGATATTTTGATGAACCACGCTTTGCCATTCACCAAAAAAGAGAAGAGCGGCGTATACGAGGTCCAATTGGGTGCAGCAAGCGGTTCAACCTTCTTACGTCGCGGCATGCGTTAGTTTGGCGCATATGCCTAAATTTGGATAAACCGTTTATACTGAAGAAAGCTTGGACAAATCGCGAAGAATAGTTGGAACGAAATCCCTCACAAAGAATGACAAACCCCTGACTATGAAAGTCAGGGGTGTCAGTGCCGCCGAGCGTTATATCTTTGTATTTCTTAGGGATATCCTAACTTGCGATAGCAGGTGCCGCAATTCCCCCTAAATGGTGAGGCCCTCGCGCAGAAGTATTGGAAAACCAAACAACTCTACCTGAAAGACACTACGTCACCGATCAATGCCCTATTTTCGGCAAAATCAAACCATATTCGCGACAACCTTGAATGTAATGAACATCAAGCTGTCTGACGTCAGCGCCTATGGGTTCAAATAGCGCCATTTGCTAAGAGAGAGTTTCTGGCTCATCGTAACCACTGAGGAGTGGAACATGAGACAGACAAGTAGAACTGGACGCAAGTCGTCCGAGAAGATCGTCAAAGACATCAAACGCGCGACGCGAAGGCAGTATTCTTCTGAGGAAAAGATCAGGATTGTGCTTGATGGTCTTCGTGGCGAGGACAGTATTGCCGAGTTGTGTCGCCGTGAGGGGATATCACAGGGCGTTTATTACAAATGGTCAAAGGACTTCATGGAGGCCGGGAAGAAGCGGCTGGCGGGCGATACAGCCCGCGCTGCCACGACAGATGAAGTCAAAGACCTGCGGCGCGAAGCTCGGGATCTGAAGGAGGTTGTAGCTGAGCAGACGCTCGAGCTCCGGCTGCTCAAAAAAAGCATGCTGGGCGATGGGGGCGACCAAGAATGAGGTATACTGCATCTGAAAAGCTGGAGATCATTAATCTCATCGAGGGTTCGCATTTATCTGCGCGACTGACGCTGGCCAAGCTGGGCATTCCACGCACTACATTCTACCGTTGGTATGATCGCTACCTGAGGCGTGGCGAGGCCGGTCTGCAAGATCAGTCCCCCAAGCCAAAACATGTTTGGAACCGCATCCCTGACGAGGTTCGGGACAAAGTCGTTAAGCTGGCTTTGAAGGAGACGGAGCTGTCACCACGGGAGTTAGCCGTGACCTTCACTGATACTGAACGCTATTTTGTATCAGAAGCTTCGGTCTATCGTGTTCTGAAAGCGCATGATCTGATTACCAGCCCCGCCTTCATTGTGATTAAGGCTGCCAGTGAGTTCAAAGACAAGACCACGGCGATCAACCAGCTCTGGCAGACCGACTTTACCTATCTCAAGGTCATTGGCTGGGGTTGGTTCTATCTCAGCACGATATTGGATGACTACAGCCGTTATATCATCGCTTGGAAGCTCTGCACTAACATGAAAGTGGAGGATGTGACGGACACGCTGGATATGGCTTTACAGGCATCTGGTTGTGATCAGGTCCATGTTGTCCACAAACCACGCTTACTCAGCGATAATGGCTCAAGTTATGTCTCGGGTGAGTTGGCTGAATGGCTCGACGACAAAGGCATGGATCACGTTCGCGGCGCACCCTATCACCCACAGACCCAGGGCAAGATCGAACGATGGCATCAAACCCTGAAGAACCGCATTCTGCTGGAAAAATACTTTCTGCCGGGTGATCTGAACCGCCAGATCGAAGCCTTCGTCGATCACTACAATCACCAACGTTACCACGAGAGCCTGAATAACGTCACAACGTCAGACGTCTACTTCGGTCGCGCACAAGCCATTCTAAACAAGAGAGAAAGGATCAAACGGAAAACACTCGAAGCTCGGCGCTTGCAACATCGCAAGTTCGCCGCATAATACTATCAACCAGATGAGTCAGATACTCGCTTAATTTACGCGGCCTCTGGAACCAAAACATCTGATGACGGACATCTCAGCACGATATTGGATGACTACAGCCGTTATATCATCGCTTGGAAGCTCTGCACTAACATGAAAGTGGAGGATGTGACGGACACGCTGGATATGGCTTTACAGGCATCTGGTTGTGATCAGGTCCATGTTGTCCACAAACCACGCTTACTCAGCGATAATGGCTCAAGTTATGTCTCGGGTGAGTTGGCTGAATGGCTCGACGACAAAGGCATGGATCACGTTCGCGGCGCACCCTATCACCCACAGACCCAGGGCAAGATCGAACGATGGCATCAAACCCTGAAGAACCGCATTCTGCTGGAAAAATACTTTCTGCCGGGTGATCTGAACCGCCAGATCGAAGCCTTCGTCGATCACTACAATCACCAACGTTACCACGAGAGCCTGAATAACGTCACAACGTCAGACGTCTACTTCGGTCGCGCACAAGCCATTCTAAACAAGAGAGAAAGGATCAAACGGAAAACACTCGAAGCTCGGCGCTTGCAACATCGCAAGTTCGCCGCATAATACTATCAACCAGATGAGTCAGATACTCGCTTAATTTACGCGGCCTCTGGAACCAAAACATCTGATGACGGACAATATGTTTGAGCATTAGCTGACCTTCACCTAGGGAAAGAGCCATTGCTGACGTAAAATAGCTCAGTAAAGGCCTTAAATGATGTATCCTTTGGAAATAACCTTACTCCGATTTCTATTCTAAATCAAATAATCGGGCAAAGTCATCAACGTGGACAAAACAATTAGGGACAATTACCCTATTCAATAATCTAGACTATTTGATTGAGAACGGACCACTTGTGCCAGCTAGAGCAGAACGCCTTTACCTTTATCCTGACCTGCAATTCGACCAAGTGTCAGACTCTGGCCATATCACAGAGTTCCCAACATGGTGGGATCGACGCGAATTCTTCAGTAAATTTCTTCACGTGTTTCACACTAGACACTCCACATCAAATTATGGGTTTATGTATCGAATTATGTAACAGATTTTGAGGTGCCGCGCAATAAAGCCTTATCTATATAGGTATAAATGCGAATTCTGGCGGAGGAGGTGTCCGCCATTACTATCTTATAAGAAATTGTAAACGTACATATAAAAATTGTGTTTCTATAAACCTACCACGATTTAAACCACGCAATGCAAGAAGCCTGGTGGCATTTATCGTAAAGGCGCATTCTGGAGCTATAACCTGTGCTCATCGAAAATACGGATATTTGAAGTCGTCTTACAAAATTGGACAATCCGTTAAAGTGTGGCCGCATTTAGTTAATGGATATTCGGATGCTTTGACGAGGAAAATACTATCCACCTAAAGCAGTCGTGGAAATCCTGCTGGGCGAAGTAAGGGGTGCTACCCAAACCGACCCATTATCCGCTCGGTCCGAAAGCTCTTAAAATAAAATAGGACAATTGTGGCCAAAATCCACTTGGCAATCACAGGAAAGTCCTTTTTAATGAATTCGGAGTTCGGAAGATGGGTTTGACAAACTAGATATGTGTTTCTGCGGATTCGATTTTTTTTATAAATTTCCGCCGACTTTAAAGTTTAGACCCAACATATTGGGGGATATCAAGGAAGCTATGAAGCAGATCGTTATTGATTTAGACAATACTATTACTCGTCACGATGATTCCGCGTACTCAGAAAAGCCCGCCAATATTGAAGTGATAGAAATGCTCAGAACTTATCGTGATAAAGGCTTCTCGATAGTAATCAGCACGGCCCGAAATATGCGGACTTACGACGGTAACGAAGGTAAGATTATAGCTAATACGGTGCCGGTTATTATCGATTGGCTTGCGAAATATGATGTGCCCTATGACGAAATTCGCATAGGTAAGCCCTGGTGCGGTACTGAAGGGTTTTATGTAGATGATAAAGCGATACGGCCCCAAGAATTTGTGTCGCTCAGCTATGATCAAATCATCGAGTTGATCAATGCCTGACCTAGAGCCACCGTCCCAACCAACTTTTTTAATCCTTTCAGCGGCGTATATTGGTGACGATATGGCTGCCGAACTCGGAAATATTCCTCCGGCTTTCCTGCCTCTTGGTGGGCAAAGGCTGTTTGAGCACCAAAGTCAGCTAGCTAAAGGCAAAGTCTATCTCTCACTGCCAGATGATTACCACGTGCTTCCGATTGATCAAAAAAAGCTTGATCAACTGGGTATTGCTGTGCTTCGCCTGAAATCAGGCCTAAGCTTGAAGCAATCGGCGTTATTGGCGCTCGAGGCAATAGATCAAACTGGCCCAATTGAAATTTTGTTTGGGGATACATTGGTTCAGGGGCGCAAAAACGAACATCCCGATCTTGTTTCTTACCAAAATGAATCGTCCAATCATTTTTGGTCATACCACTCCCCAGAAACCCCAGATACTCCCTTTACATCTGGCCACGGAAAAGGCCTTTCTGAACGCCGCGTGCTCTGTGGACACTTCAAAATGTCTGATTCTAATTTATTTGAAGCGGCATTGGCCGAGGCAGACGGTTTTATTGGCGCGCTCAATACATATGAAGGTCACAAACCTTTCATGAAGGAGCCGGTGGAAACTTGGCTCGATTTCGGGCATCTTGCTCTTTACTATCAATCCAAACGGAATTTTGCTGTGGCGCGCGCTTTTAACAGCATTGAGTCAAACGGTATCATATTGCGAAAATCATCGGCTCAAACCAACAAAATGCGGGCTGAGGCCTCTTGGTTTAGGGACCTGCCCTATGATCTGAGGCCGTATGCCCCTCGGTATCTTGGCAAAGCGGATCGCGATCATCGTGCTGGGTATAGTCTGGAATACATCTATCAACCGCTGCTCAGCGACTTGTTCGTTTTTGGAAATTTACCGGGGCATGTTTGGTCAGGAATTTTGTCCGGCTGTTTTGATTTTCTGGAAATCGCGGGCACTCATCGCCCTTCAGGCCACTCTCCAGAAAGCTCAGAAGCGTTTGCCGTAGACTTCTTTACGCAAATGTTTGCCGAAAAAACTAAAATCAGGTTTGCGGAATTCTTAAAATCACAAGAGTCAGAGTTTGATGCCAACTTTTCCCTAAACGGAAAGCGAGTCGGACCAATTGACGCTTTAATTGACGCACTTTTGGCCCAAATCAGACCAACGCAACCGGATGATATTCGCTTTATGCATGGCGATTTCTTTTTCGGAAATACCTTCTACGACTTCAAAGCCACACGTGTTTTAACCATTGATCCCCGCGCGATGACGTGGAGCGGTCTCCCCACATATTATGGTGACTATCGGTATGACATAGCAAAACTATCGCACTCGATAGTCGGCAAATACGATCACATCCTAAATTCCCGAAGCTTTTTGTTGGAGCATAGTCCAACAAATTGGGAATTTTTGCCGACCGACGTTCCGGAGCCTTCGCAAATTTTGGATATGCTGTTCGACCTTTCTGATCGGCGCTACGGTATCGATAAAAGCGAACTGTTGGCGATGACCGCCCTCTTGTTTTTTTCGATGCTACCATTACACGCGGAGTCAAAAGAGCGCCAAAAACATCTGTTTGCAAACGCGATAAGAGTTGCGCATCTTAGTCTGGAGGCCGCATGAACTTCATTTTCCCGATGGGTGGCTTAAGCCAACGTTTCACCGACGCTGGCTATACTGTCCCTAAATTTATGCTCGATTTGCATGGATTTTCGGTTTTCGAACATGCGGTAGTCGGATTTAGACGATACTTTTTGGAACATAACTTTGTTTTCGCTTTTCGGGAAGACCCGGCAACAGAAGCATTTGTAAAAGAAAAATGCCAGCGCATGGGACTTCCAGAGAAAAATGTCCGTATTGTTAAACTTGATGGACCGACAAGTGGGCAGGCAGAAACAGTTTGGATTGCCGCCCGACAAGCTGGTGTACCGCCTGCCGAACCGATCGTTATTTTTAATATTGATTCATTCCAATCTGAATTCATTCTGCCAAACGAATTTGATCTAGATAGCACTGATGGGTATCTAGAGGTTTTCATCGGTGAAGGGGACCATTGGTCATTTGTGCAGCCGGGGCCGGATTCTACTGCACTTCGCGTAACAGAAAAAGAACGCGTGTCAGAGCTTTGCTCAACGGGGTTATATTTTTTTCGGCATGTAGCGGATTTCAATCAAGCGTTTCAGAAAACTTTAGATATGGAATTATACGATCTGCAGGGGGGGGAACGCTATGTAGCTCCACTCTATAATGAACTAATATTCAATCATATGGCCGTGAAATACCATCTAGTTCCATCGGGCACGGTCACATTCTGTGGCACGCCGAATGAGTATAGCGCCCTGCTCAACGATGTGCCGCCATCGACATCCAAAGTTCTGGAACAGCATCTTGGAGACAAGTTTATTTCAACGTAAAATTATCACGCACCATTTGATATATCAGCTTCAAGGGCCAATACAAATTTATTATCCAAAGAAGTTGGCGTGCGTGCGTTAATATCTTGCTTCAACAACATCAGGATTTTTGCGGGTTCTAATCTTTCTGGATCAAGCGGTTGCCCAAAAACGATTCCTGGTGGTTTCCGGGCGGTTAGTCCAGCATTGTATATCGTGTAAGCTAATTGTCGATGCACTTGATTGTATTCAGTAGGGTTTCTTATACACCCTTCTTCATCCAGAGATTTTGAAAATACTTGGCTATATAATCCCATTAGGTCTGGGGTGGTTACCGCAAACTGATCACCTGCAAATAGATTGATATTATAGTTCACATGTAGTGCGACGTCTGTAAAAATTACAGGCTCCATAGAGCATGATTTGTATATGCTTTTCCAATCCAATTCTCGTGCGGACACTATTTTTTTATCTGGGCGAATACGTACTATTAGGTCAAAGTCCGTACCCGAATTTTGCGCTAAATCCCAAGATTTTTGGATCTTATAGAACATTTTCATTGGATTTATGAGGCTCGAAAATTTTTCAGCTTCGTCATTCTCTAATACAACGTTCGGTGTTTTGTAAAAATCCATAATTTCCTGTTTTGAAACCAATCCGCTCGTCCGAAAGAAGTTGAAAAGTGTAGGGAATTCCGTCTGAATATGTTCATTCCCATAAGAGTACCCGACTTCTCTGTAGGCAGCCAAAAACGCTCCCGAAAAAGACCGAGGCGAATTTGCTGGCGATGGAAGTTTGCGCCCTACTTTATACCAACCGTGTACAAAGAATTGGGTGTCATGTTCGTCCAAACGTAAGTTCTTCCACGATTCGAAAGCTGCTTTATAGCCTCTAAACTGCCCGCTTACGCAAACAGCAATTCGGAGTTTCTTTGATGTTGAACCCAGAGCAATATTTCGAGCAGCTGCGACAGGAATATCTATGTGGGCTGCGAGGTTGCTGAACGCATTTGTGTTCAGTAACTCTTCCGTGGTTGCAAAAATATGCAGGTTTTTCAAGCTGGCCAATGGAAAACGGGCTAATAAGGATTGAGAATCTTGAAGCGCGAGGAAAGATTTTAGGTTTTTTACATTGCGTTCACTAAATCCATAGGACGAAAACAATCGTGAAAAAACATCCAAATGACATTTGGAAACATACTCAATCAGCTCCTCATCGGTAATTGCTGCTTCAGGTAAGCCAACCATTAGCGAGAAAAACCTAAAAGGCGTTCCTTTTCCCGCAATTTTTGAATGAAAGGCTTTGCCAATAAACTGAATAATTTTGGAATATTTCTTCGGGTCGGATTGTGACAGGGTCTGCAGGTTCCTAGTGATAGCTCCGGTGTTGACAAATGCGTTTGGGCTTAACGGTTGCAAAATTAGAGTTTCAAAAACTTTGCTAACATAGGTACTGTTCAGGTCGAGATTCCAGAATGCCCTTATTAGCGAATTTGCAGCAATATCATAGTCTACCGGCGACACATTTTCACCCTGGTAGATCCAATTCATAATAGTTTGTAGTGCTTCAAAATGTTCGCCAAGGCGGTGCAATACCTTATTTTCTTTCCGGTATGCGATTGCATTTTTAGGAAAGCGGTTTCTTAAGTCGATCAATTTTGAGGCCGCATGTACCCAGTTATTTTGAGCCATATAGATGTCAGCCTGAACAAACAAAACGGCATTATGATTTGGAGCTATTGCAGTCGCTTCTTCTATAACTCTCTGGGCCAGTTCAAATTGTTCGCCATTTATGTAGGCCCGCGCACACTCGACATAGGCATTAATCGATTTCGGAAAAATTGATATACTCTCTTCCCAGAGCCTGCCTGCCAGTTCCCAATCTTGTTTAAAGCCTGCCAAACGTGCGCGGCTTTCCCTCACCCATACATTTTTCGGAAACCTCGCTACGGCCGCATCAGCTATGAAATTAGATTCATTGTAATTTTTTAAATGGCACTCCGCGATGGAATGCCACACATAGCCGTGTGGTTGGTTAGGAAACCTCTTCGAGATATCGATAGCTAACTTTCGAACAGAGTGCCAATCCTTTAATTTTAAGAGGTCTTCACATTCATTCTTGAGCTGTTCAAAATTCTTTCCACGTGGCAATTAGCAAGCCTCCAATTTGTAGTTAAAATACTCGATTGAAAGCATTTAGAATAAGTCAGTATTTAACTGAGCGGGGAAAGTGTTTGCAAAATTGTGTGCCCATCAAGGCATGCCTCAGTAAATAATACAAAGCAACCACACTGTATTATTTGAAACATAAAGTTATGGCAATGTGTTTGAATAGTTTCCCTCTGAGACAAACTTTAATTTGGGTTTTGCTGGCCTCAGAGGATGTGACCATGTATTGTAAATATATTTCAACAGAAAATTGTTCGGAAACCAGGTGCATTCTAAACGTTCATTTTTAATGATTGGCCATAGCCACTCAATGTGCATTCAGGCTGCCGCGAAGGCACAATCGAATTTGACGAATGTTTGCGTGATCAATCTGGGAAAAATTACAGAGCTGGGCATGAAAGTGACAGATATAGCGGAGGCGGCTAAGGCCGAAGTGCAGGACTTAACTCCAGGGGCCGTATGTTTGTCAATAAAAGGAAACGAGCACAATGTGCTCGGAATACTCGAAAATCCGGTTCCGTTTTCGATCGGTGAGAAAGCACATGGGACGGCCCCACGCATCTCGCAGGGTCGGCATTTTATTCCTTTTTCACTGATGGAGGATCATTTTTCGACATACGGTTCCAACTTACGCCTAATCAAACTCTTATATGAGTTGTTTCCGGTTGCGACTCGAATCTACCTGAATCCTCCACCGCCAATTGCCGATTTTGAACATATCGTAAGAAATCCGGGAATTTTTTGCGATAAAATTAGTCTTGGCTCATCGCCAAAAGAACTCAAGATGCAACTTTATCGAATTCAAACCAAAGTGCTCAGTCGCATCGCACTAGAATCGAATGCTATTTTTGTTGAACCCGAACCCGAATTGCTAGACGCGGAGGGTTTTTTGGCATCTCCGTATTACAACACTGACCCAACGCATGGGAATTCCGCATATGGTAAGATCATGCTGAATAAGATGTTGAAATTGGTTGGGCAAGAGAAATGAAACATCCCTATATCGGCCTACCCGCCATGCAATTCTGGAATAAGGAGGCGGGAATTGAAAACAGGGCACTCTTGGACCCTGTATCGCCGCCGTCATTTTCAATTACGTCCGCTGATCGAATTGTGACGGCGGGCAGTTGTTTTGCTCAACATGTCGCCCGGTTCATGTCTAATGCCGGCTTCAATCACCTCATCACCGAGCAGGCACATCCCATCATTTCAAAGCCATTAGCTGAAAAACACAACTACGGAATGTTTTCAGCACGCTATGGAAATATCTATACCGCCCGACAGCTAAAACAGTTGCTGGAGCGAGCCTATGGTGCTTTTTCCCCAATGGCCAACTCCTGGAAAGCACTAGGCAGTGAGCGTGTAATAGACCCGTTTAGACCGCAGATTCAGCCTGGTGGTTTCCTGAGTGATGCTGAGCTTGCGGCGGATCGAGAGCATCACTTCCGTTGCATACGACGGGCCATTGAGGAGATGGATGTTTTCATCTTCACATTAGGCTTGACGGAGGCATGGATTGATCCGCGGGATGGTGCAGTTTTTCCGATCGCACCGGGGATCGTTGGCGGAGATTTTAATCCAAAAAAAGCCGTATTTAAGAACTTTGATGACACAGAGGTATATGAAGATTTGTTTGCCGCTTTGGCGTTTATCCGTGAGAAGCGACCCAACATTAAAATTATTCTTACTGTGTCCCCAGTGGCATTGAACGCTACCTATGAAAACCGGCATGTTCTGGAATCAACAGTTTGGTCCAAAGCGGTACTACGAATTGTAGCTGAAAAATGTGCACAACGCTTTCATGACTGCATTTATTTCCCCTCGTACGAAATAATTATCAGCCCTCATGTGCGGGGGCGTTATTTTAAGGCTGATTGTCGTGAAATAACAAAAGAGGGAATCGACCACGTTATGCGATTGTTTGTAAAGCATTTTACAAATGGTTCTCAAAATTTGGAAGAGAGATTACGTCACCGAGATGGCCACAGCGACCAAGCGGAACGCCATGCCGCGGCGATGCAGGAAAAAATCGATATTCTCTGTGACGAGGCGGCCATTGAGGATAAATAGAACAAAATTTGGGCAGGCCCAGATAGCCTAGCAAGAAGTTATGCTCGCAAACATAAGAAAGAGTCGCCTCAGTCGCTACAAATAAGACCGCTTCACGGAGCATTTTGCTTCAAACTTCAAACCGACAGCGTGAACTGCCGCCAGTCTATACTGTGTAATCCGTGTATGCGGCGGCGCAATACTAGGCCACAGTAGCGGCGGCATATTCCGCAAGACTGCGGCCAACGCAGGGTAATTTTCGCTTGGTCACCTAAATTTCAACATCGGCGCGTAGAGCAGCCACAAATTTTTTATCAAGCGCAGTTGGTGTCCGAGTGTTAATATTTTGCATCAGCAACATCAATATTCTAGACGGTTCTACCCTTTCTGGATCAAGTGGTTGTCCAAATATGACGTCTGGCATTTTCAATGCGGTTAACCCAGCGTCATAGATGGTATAGGCCAATTTTCGGTGTACCCGATCAAAGTCGGATGGGGTTCTAATATGCCCAGCATCATCTAGGGAATTTGGGTATATCTCGCTATACAACCTCATCAAATCGGGTGTTGAAACCGCAAACTGATCCCCTAAAAACAAATTGATATTATAGTTCACATGCAGTTGACCGTCCGCAAATATTACAGGTTTGCGAGAACTTGTATTATAAATGTTTTCCCAACTCAAATTTTGAGCGGACAATATTTTTTTGTCTGGGCGGATGCGTACTAGAAGATCGAAGTCGTCATTTGATTTATGTGCAAGTTCCCAAGATTTGTAGATTTTATAAAACATTTTCATCGGGCTGGTGAAGTTAGCGAATATACCAGATTCGTCATCTTCCAAAACCACATTCTCTGTATTGTAAAAGTCCATTATTTCTTGTTCGGAAACAACTCCACTCGTCCGATAGGAGTCAAAAAGCGTGGGAAATGAGCTTTGAACATGGCCAATTCCGTAAGAGTATGCAGCTTCTTTATATGCGGCTAAAAATTCGCCAGAAAATGATCGTGCCGAATTTGCTGGAGTCGGAAATTTTTGGCCAGTGTTATACCAACCATGAACAAAGAAATGCGTGTCATGTTCCTCCAAGCCCAAGCTTTTCCAAGATTCGTATGCAGGTTTATAACCTCTGAATTGCCCACTGACACAGACAGCAATCCGAAGTTTTTTTGAAATTATGGCAGGTGAAATTTTTCGTGACGGTGGTCTCGGGGCTTCAATGATTTCAGCCATGCCGCGGAATGCAGGTGTGTCCAGCAATTCTTCCGTTGTTGCGAATATGTGTAGGTTTGTTAAGGCCTCAAGGGGAAAACGAGAGATAAGAGAAAGTGCGTCCTGCTTCTCGAGGTATTTTTTCAGTTCTAGCACATTTCTTTTATGTGGGGGATAGGAAGAAAATAATCTACAAAAAACATCCAAATTGCACTTTGAAACTAGCGCAATAAGTTCATCGTCAGTGATTTTGGTTTCTATCAGACCGACTGAAACCGAGAGAAGTCTAAAAGCCGTGCCTTTCGCCATCAGTTCGGTCGAAAAAGTTGCACGTATATACTGGGTGATTGCCGAATATTTTTTTGGATCTGATTGGGAGAGCGTTTGCAGGTTTTTTGTTATGGCGCTTGAATCTTTATATGAACTTGGTGTTATCGGTTGCAAAATCAAAACTTCAAAAACCTTACGAGCATAGCCACTCTTTAGGTCAAGGTCCCAGAATCCCCGAATAACCGACTGTGTTGCGATATTATAGTCGATCGGTAATATGTTTTTACTGTGGTCGATCCAATCTATCATCACACTGAGGGCTGCGATATGTTCTCCTGCTCGGTGCAGTGCCTCGCTTCCCTTACGATAAGCTGCCACATTATTGGGATGGTGTTTTCTAAACTCTGCCCATTGCTGGGCCGCACGCGCCCAATCATTTTGCGCCGTATATATATCAGCACGAACAGATATATAAGGACCATGATTTGGTTCGAGTAAAAGCCCTTTCTCAATAAGTTCATGTGCTTTTTCTGGTCGCCCAGCGTTTAAATTTGCGCGAGCGCCTTCAGCATACGCACTTTTTGATGCGGGAAACAATTCGATACACTCTTCCCAAAGCTTGCTCGCCAAGTCCCAATCTTGCTCAATCCCAGCTAACCGTGCGCGGTTCTCTCGTACCCATGCATTTTTTGGGAATTTCTCTATCGCCAAGTCGGCTAAGTGATTGGAGACGCTATGATTTTCTAAGCGCCATTCGGCAATAAAATGCCATGTATAACCTTGAGGTCGATTGGGAAATTGACCCGAAATTTTGAGGGCTTGTTCGCGCGCGGATCGCCAGTCCTTCGCCTTTAAAAATTGCTCACATTGTCCAGCTAAATTGTCGAATGTTTCTTCATCAGACATTCTATGGACTCCTTAATTTTTAGGGGAACTACTCAAATCCAAGTAAAATCTTACGCTAAAGATGCCTAGATTACTCATTTTTAATATGCATCCGTCCAATTCATTGATTTTCCCAATTTGTCGCAGATGTCATTGCTTTTTCATAAGCATCAAAGTCCTGTTCACAGGTCGGAATTAGGGCACTGCGAATCTCTGTGTCGGTCATGTCAATTTCTCCAAATGCCTTTCTTGTCTCGTTGATTCGGGGCATTTCCTTGTATCGGCCACACCCACAAAATTCTGACAATGCATCTGGTAGCTCAGCAAGCTTGCTGGTCGGCCAAAATAATGTTTCGGGATCGTCAAGAAGCTTTGCTGGGAAGAACCAATGCTGTGGTTTGAAGTGATTGCGCGGAACATTGTTTCGCGCTGAAGATAGCGCCTCGTGATAAAAGGATTCGAAAAACCCAGAAATGGGCAGTTTTTCTTTCATAAGATTGGAATAAATATGCCCATAGCCAGATTTTATCCGGCTCACTGGGTCGCGAATTATTATGAGTTTTTTCCCGTTTGGATTTATGTCCTTTAGATCATGTACTACTGCTTCCGGAAATAGATACCGCCAATTGGCATGTCCCAATCCAAACTGTAGTGGATGAGGTGATTTTCGGTTTAGACTCAATAGGTATTTTTTCACACTGCTAGAGCCGCATTTTGGAATTTCATACATTGTCAGATTGAGTGAAGGAAAATTAAGTAAATAATTGTGCCCCCGTTCTGCTTTATACATTTCTTGGTTCTGATTTGACAAAGTAAACTCCATTTTTGCTGGCGAAATTTTAATTTTATTGTGTAATATAGTTGGGGTGATCAGGCTATCAGATTACCAGCGGACAAACTAAGATATTCATTGACTTGTTTTATCATCCGGCTCCCAAAAGCGCCATTGGCATGGTTGAAATCCCGCTTCCCATTTTGCCTGGTTTGATTGCGGAATTCTTTTTTGAGTCCTCCTTCCCGCTCTAATGTATCGGGAGGAAGGCCCACAAAATCAATTTTTTGTTCCGCCAGCCATTCTTCAAATTTTTGCCTAGCCCGCAGTTGCAAAAAGAGCCGAACATTCCGGGTCTCTTCGTTGTCTGAATCATGAAAATCGACATCGGATGTCGGGGTAGCTATTATAAAGAATTTAACGCCGAACATTTTGAGTTGCATGATAAATTCCTGAAAATATCGCTGGTCATATCGGCTAATAGAATCAATCATCGATAACGAAATTGGTCGTTTGCCGTCAGTTGGAAAGATGTTGGGTCTGCATTTTTGCCACTGCGGCCCCCGATAAATCGAATAGGTTGGATCTCCCAAACATATCCCCCAATGCCCATCGGTACCGATATGGGTCATTTTTGTTGCTTTATGGAACATGTTAAAAGTGTTTTCACGGGTGAAGCGCACGCCTTCATGTTCTAAAACGCTAAAAGATGTATTGTCTTGGTTAGCGCCCACTAGCGGAACAAATTTATACTTTTCATCCGCTTTACCGAGCTGTCGGTAGCCCTTATGTAGCGCAGCTAAATGCGAGTTTCCGCAGAGGAATACTGTCATTCGCCAAACTCCTCCAAGATGAGTTCATCGCATGCTACAGATTCTTCTTCAACCCAGTGCTTCTGCTGAAGGGACTCTTCGTCCAGATCCGAAGTATCATTTGGCCCCGATCGAATAGCGCTAAAAAATACGTCCATAACATGCCTGACTCCCATGCGAGAAACCGCTCTGAGGTTGGGCTCGAAAAACATGCCTCGTGTGGGATGCGAGGTTATCAATTCATATGATGGAAAATAGTCCACATTAGAGTATTTATCATACAATTCGCCGCATACCGATCGCAAAACTGATTTTGAATAAACAGTTGCCGGTAAAACATGATTGCCGCTGGCCGTTGCCGTTAAGGGCACCGGAGATACAGTAAACAGAAACCTGATTTTCGGGTTTTTTTCTATAGCATAAGCTATAAATTTTTCTGCATCACCGAGCACCTCAGCATGAGTGAAGTTTTTAAATTTATATTTTTCGTCATCATATACACCAGCGATTGTTCCCGGACAGGTTGGTAAAACTGTTCCATCCACGGTATTTACCCAACTTTCTGTCAGGCCAAATGTGAAAACGAATACACTGGTTCGCTCCAAGAGCAAATTCACCTGCTGCAAATGATACGCTCTGTCACTTTTCAGCTCTTCAATTGAATCAAAACCATTTGGTTGAATTGAAGGTCTAAACGGATCATAAAATCTACCTTCTTTTTCCCAAGCAGACTCTTCTGAAACAAAGCTCCCGTCTGCTTGGCCAAATAGTTGAGCTAGTTGCCTGATTGAATAAATATTACCGTATCTGGCCGAATACATATCCAAACCAAAAGACTCCATATCCGAGGGGCTCATGGCTCCCACAGGCTTTTCCCTGTCGAGAAAGTTGTAACCCCGCGCCTTAAATTGCCGTCCGATATGCTGTGCAAAACAACTGCCGGCTGCACATATGGAATTTCTTTTATCAATTAGAAACCTTGGTGTGTAGATATCCTCAAATTCCAATGGGTTTTTTTCGGAAACGGCAGATTTCCAAAAGGCCTTTCTCTTCAGTCCAATATAGGGATGACTAACACTAGTTTTTGAAGAAGCCCTCAATTCTACGGCTTGGATTTTTCTAGTCATGCAACAACCTATTATTTTCTACATAGTGAGAATCAAACATCACTGATAATTTTGCCAGCATCAAAAACCTATATCATTCTCAATCACTTTTCCAAGCTCGAATGGGTAATCCTCCTTAAAATTAGCGGCGATGTATTCTACCAGTCGCTGCAACACACCATATATATCAAATTATTTGGGGGAATTGGGGTAATCCGGTAATCCCCCATTTTTAATGGGGCGTTTCAGTAGAATTCAGGCTGCATTTCTTAGCTTTTTTTGGTGTTATTCCTCCAATGCCCATGTTGGGTCGTTCATTGCTGTATGTCCAGAGCCAGCGTGTGGCGTGATCCTGAACTTCTTCAATGCTGTCAAAGTGGTATCGGCCCAGCCATTCAGTTCTGACCGTGCGGTTGTAGCGCTCGATATACGCGTTCTACTGCGGGTTACTGTGTTGGATATACATCAATGCAATTCCTGCCTTTTCAGCCCAATTTTGTAAGGTGCCACTGATGTATTCAGGGCCATTGTCCACGCGGATAGCCAGATAAATTAGCTTGGTCGCAGCGTTATCGGTTGGGAAACTGCCATAGGCTTTAATGGTTTTGCAGATGACGCGGATCAAGCTCTCGATCGCATTTGTTCTGTCGATGAGGTGTTTATAACCTGTTATAGACTTATGCCTTAAATTTCGGCAAAGTATTTCTGCCTTTACGTGCATTTAACCGGATAATTTGAGAATGATCACGACCCCGCAAAAAAAATCGCTGTTTTTCGGCACTCTGGAATTCATGGAGCTGGTTTTCCACTCCGTCGTACGGGAAGTACGCACTCAAAGCGGAAATATGACATTTGGGGTGCTAAAGGAAGTTACCACGATGGCGATTTTCCTTGGGATCTTTTACATGATTTCTCTCTTTATGGGGCGTGGGGGCGCTATTCGCGGAAGCATGGTTGTGTTTCTACTAACCGGTGTCATTCTTTTTTTAACACACATAAAAGCCATCGCATCTGTCAAAGGCGCCTCTATAGCAACATCAGCAATTATGCTGCACGCCCCAATGACCACAATTCTTTCTATATTATCAAAAGCTTTTGCTGGGCTCTATTTACAATCCGTTGCTATTTTAATTATTGTTTCATTTCTTTGGGTATTTGGCGCTGATCTTACGGTACACGATCCAGGGGGTTTGGTTATGCCAGCTTTTCTAGCTTGGTCGAGCGGAATTGCTATTGGCATGGTTTTCATGATATTGACCCCTATTATACCGGCGTTTGTAAAAACAATATCACCCCTCTACCAGCGCGCTCAGATGATAACTTCGGGGAAATTCATCCCTGCTGCCTACATGCCCTCTGCACTTGTGGGCTGGTTTAGCTGGAACCCGCTGTTTCACGCAATTGATCAAGCCCGCGTTGCAGCATTTGTAAATTACAATAGTGATGTTACCTCTATAACCTATCCAATATGGTTCACAATTATTGCCCTTACCATTGGCCTAATGGGCGAGTTTTGGGCCAGAAAAAACCTCTCGAAATCAAAACATGGTGGATAACATGCCCACTTTAAGCCCTGTAGCCCTGCAAACCTCCGCCAACTTTAGTTGTTATTCATATTTATTCGCCCAACTAAACCCTTCTAACCACTTTTGTTTTCATCCTCAAAGCTAACAATCTCTCGAAGATCATTCTTTCTTTTCTTCGTCCTCGGTGCACTCACTCAGTCGCTTCCACATCTTTTCCTGTTCATCAGTCCAGCTAAAGCCTGCGGTCAAAGTTGCCGGTTCTTCGGTAGGTTGATTATCTGCTAAGTACTTAATCGCGTTCAAATTACCTTTATGCGCGAGCGCATATGCGGCCTTCGCCACAACTTCATTCTTGGTAACAATTATCTTCTTGCCCATTTCGCTAACGACAATCTCTTTTTCTCCTTCCTTCATAAGCGCTTCCTTTATACCAATTGATATCTTAGGTTTGCCCGAAGGATTGCCTGATTTGCCCTTTTTAAGTTGGCTGGATTTAGGCGGCTTTTTATAGCCAACATCATAGTCGTTGCCATTGCCTGTTTTACTTTTCTTTGCCATTTGTCTGCCTCCTCGCTTTTGGCTTCCGCTTAAGAAGTATTGATTTGGTTTTTGATTGTGGCCTGTCGTCGTTATTTTCTAACGTTTTGGCTTTTGCCAACGCATCAAAAGGTTCGCCAGTTTCGTCATGCGTTGCCAGATTGCCGGTCATGTCTTGCCAGCGACGGATCGCGAGGTCGACATAGGCAGGATCAAGCTCCATGGCATAACATCGTCGCCTTGTTTTTTCAGCTGCTAGAAGCGTCGAGCCGCTACCGTGGAATAGATCGAGTACAATGTCGTTTATTGCCGTGACATCCAAAATAGCCTCCGATGCCATTTGAATGGGTTTAACGGTTGGGTGAAGGGTAAAATCATCCTCAGGCAAGGCTTTGCCGCCCGTTGCATCGGCGTACTCCCAGACATTGGTTCGGTTGCGTCCATGTTTTCCGAGCTGAACATTGTTTCTGGTTTTTCCGGAGCCAAGAGACAGCACAAAGACCAACTCATGCCGTGAGCGATAAAGAGAGCCCATGCCACCATTTGGTTTTACCCAAACACAGAGATTAACCAGTTTAAATCCAGCAGCCTCAATTGCAGACGACATTTCACCTATGTGTCGCCAGTCCATAAACACATAGGCCATCGCCCCTGAGTTCAGCACTTCGGCTGCAAGCTTCAACCCATTTGTTAGAAAATTCTGGAACTCTTCTTTTGTCATCTCGCCCGAGGCCATTGCGAACTCGCGATAATCTTGAGCGCCAGCCCCTCTAACATGGCCATTGATGGGAACGTTGTAGGGTGGATCTGTGTAGAGCATCTGCACTTTTGCACCGCCACAGAGGTTTTGAACATCGCGGGGCGAGAGGGAATTTCCGCATAGTAAACGGTGATCTCCAAGCCGCCATAGATCGCCCAACTCAGTTACAGCCTCTTCCTCCAATTCAGGAAGAGGAAGACTGTCCTCAAGTAATTCAGATTGACCATCAACGCCTGTCTCAAGTATCTGGTCAATCTCTGCAATTTCAAAACCGGAGAATTCGAGATCGGTGTTGATTTCAAGAAAGTCTTCGAACTCTAGACGCAAGGTGTCAAAATCCCAGTCCCCGGTTTCCTGAAGCTTGTTGAGCGTAACACGCAATTGGCGTATTTCTAGCTTTGAGAGATGGTCGATCTTTATGCAGGGAACCGTGTCGAGTTTGAGCGCCCGGGCAGCTTCAAACAGGATATTACCGTCGATAATCTGCAAAGCGCGGTTTATGAGAATGGGGCCGACAATTCCGAACTTTTTAATTGACGCTTTAACTCGCTCTATTTGTTTTTTGTCGGCGCGTCTGACATTTCTTGCAGGACGCTTGAGCGCCGATAGTGGAGCCTCTTCGATTAACAGTTTGGGCTTTAGATCATTGCGCCCTTGGGCTGGCGGCTTGTCGTCTTTCTGTAAGGCAGGCACCTTCTCGACCAAAGGGTCCGACGTCCGGATCCTGGGGTGTACTTTAATACTGCTCTTTTTGAGCAATGTTGGTTTTTTGTCTAGCTTCGCCATTCTGGCCTCCTTTAAACCGAGTCATGTCTCGGGCTTTGGAGGCGAGCGCAATGGAGGCTCTTACATCAGCGCTAAAGCGCGTGTGTCACAACCTCCATGTCGTCGACAAATTAAGCGTTACCCGTGTTTGAATATCTTATCAAGTCTATATGTTGAATTATCTTACACCTTAGGCTCAAGTGGTACAGGTGTTGTACCAATCTGTGGTTATTCTCAATTATTACTGGAATAATTGGCGATTTTATGTAGTTCGCAAGCACTCCAAACAGAAGGATAACCGGAAACAAACAGCACGGCCATGTACTACATGTAGTATGCGGCCGTGATTCGATCCTTTTCTTCCAGATCGGTTCTCATTCAATAAAACACCCCAATTGCACTGGACTTCACACGCCTTTGGAGCGTCACTGTTTAAACGCCCGACACCCTATTCGGGCGCGCCTCAGTACAAGGATAGACATCGTGTCGTTCCGATAATCTGAGGAAACGCCACGATGATCAAACCAGCCAAAACAACCAAAAGCGCGATACTTAGTAGGATGATGCGTCGACGCTCAGGGGCCAGTATTGTAAAACTCTGCGAAGCCACCGGATGGCAAAAGCATTCGGTGCGCGCCGCCATAAGTGCATTACGCAAAGCCGGATATGAGATAGAGCGAAGCCTGTCTCAAAAAGCCGGAAGCTGTTCTGTTTATAAGATCAAGAAAATTCCGCTGGAGGTTTACTGATGCGCGGCAAGATTGAGGAAATCGCAGAACTAGGCAGGTCGGAGCTATTGAGCCTCTGGTCGCAGGTATTTGGGGGGGCTGCCCCCAAGCAACTCAGCCGAGGCCTATTGCGCCAGATCCTGGCATTTGAACATCAATCGCAACGCCTCGGGGGACTTTCAGCAACTTTGGTCTCAAAACTCGATCGAATTGATACCGGTGCACACCGAGCAAAAACGCCGGGATTAAAAGTAGGCTCTAAACTGTTACGCGAATGGAATGGCGTCAGCCATAGTGTTGAGATCGCCGAGGACGGTTTTAGGTGGCGAGACAAACACTTCCGCTCGCTCTCTGCCGTCGCCCGCGCCATCACTGGCGCGCACTGGTCTGGCCCGCGGTTCTTTGGATTGACCAAAGGGGGGCAATCATGAACTCGCAACCCGGCATCCGCTGCGCAATCTATACCCGTAAATCAACGCTTGATGGATTGGAGCAAGAGTTCAACACGTTAGATGCTCAGCATGAAGCCTGTGCGGCCTTTATTGCCAGCCAGCGACATGAGGGCTGGAAGCTCAGCAGCAAGCGCTATGACGATGGAGGTGTATCGGGTGGCACCCTCAAACGGCCGGGGCTGCAGCAGCTTCTCGCGGATATTGATGCCGGCCAAATCACTATGGTTGTTGTTTACAAAATCGACAGGCTCACCCGCTCGCTGACCGACTTTGCCAAAATGGTGGAAAGACTAGATGCTGCTGGGTGTTCGTTTGTATCCGTGACCCAGGCTTTTAATACCTCCAATTCAATGGGGCGGTTGACGCTGAATGTTTTGCTGTCCTTTGCCCAGTTTGAGAGAGAAGTCACCGCTGAGCGCATTCGAGACAAGATTGCGGCTTCCAAAAAGAAAGGCATGTGGATGGGAGGGCTTGTACCGCTGGGCTATCAAAAAGGACAGGCACCTAAAGAACGCGAGCTTGTTATTCATCCTGACGAAGCCAAAACGGTGCAAGCTATATTCAAGCTCTATATCGAGCACGGCTGTTTGCGGATCGTTCAGGAACAGGCGGCAAGCACAGGCCTTAGATCAAAACACCATCAGTTTGCCAGCGGCAAGGTTCGAGGTGGCTCAGTAATGACCCGCGGGCAGATCCACTACGTTTTGACCAATCCAATCTATGTTGGCTTTATCCGACACAAAGATAAGCTCTGGCCCGGGTTACAGGAAGCCATTATTAATCAGGCGCTCTGGGATCAGGTTCAGGAAAGACTTCAAAGCGCGAGCTTTAACCCGCGACGTGGCCACCAGTCAAAATCAGGTATGCATAAAGCGCCAACACCATCACCATCACCACTTGCTGGCAAATTCTATGACGAGACCGGAGATCGACTAACGCCCTCACATAGTAACAAAGCCGGAAAGCGCTATCGTTATTATATATCCAACAGATTATTAACTGGACGCAGGCGGGATGGGGTAAGTGGCTGGCGGTTACCAGCGCCACAGTTTGAAGCTGCGGTCGTGAGTGTTGCTTCAAAGCACCTCGAGACCTGTGCAAAGCAACATTCCATTTTGAGTAAAACCGATGTGGAAAACGCGACATCCATCAGCAAAGCCGTGAATGAATTGGTTCACCGGTTTCGGCAGGAACCAAGCTCAGAACTGAGGGTGATGCTCAAGGAGGGCCGTCTGTCAGCTGGGGAGATATCGATCGAATTGAATCGCGATGCGCTGGCCAAACGCCTTGGCCATCCAGAAGCTGCAATATCCAACAAAGCTCTGTCCTTCACGGCACCGTTTCAAATCCGCAAGCGAGGTGTCGAGTTGCGCATCGTCGCCGGGGATTATGAGCGGGAACCTGATGCTGTGCTTCTTAAATCACTCGCCAAAACCCATCGCTGGGTGCATGACATAAAAGCGGGCAAAAGCTTGGCGGCTATTGCGAGTTCAAACACTTGTTCACCTAGCTATATTCGACAACGCATTCGACTAGCCTTTCTATCACCACGGATTCAAGCTTCGATATTGGATGGCACACATCCTGTTGATTTAACACTGGCACAGGTCCTTAAAATGGGTGTGCCATTGGATTGGAGAGAGCAGGAAAGGGTGTTTGGATTTAAAGTAGACCAATGATGTTTTTATAAAGCGAGAGCATTTCCACACATCAACCGCCATTTCCCTGCATCTGCAATGAAATTCCCTGATGGCTCAAGTTATTTCCCTGTTAATAAGCTAGGGATTTAGTGCGTAATTGGCTGAAACTACTCTTCGAATTCGCATCAACTTGCTTAAAACCTTACAATTCCAAAAATAATCCCTGCTAATTCCCTGTTAGCAGGGAAATCCCACAAGCGAACTGCGCGATGCTGCCAACCGAGACTTCAGCCTCAAAACGGGTGATTTATGAGAAAGAGTACCGTCTCTGTTCAGCAGGCATACCGCTAACCCCCGAAATTGCGGCAGAAATTCCGATAGTAAAACTTATGAATGAGAGAGATGAAGCTGGGTGGCGGAGGAGGTGGGATTCGAACCCACGGTAGACTTTCACCTACGTCGGTTTTCAAGACCGGTGCATTCAACCACTCTGCCACTCCTCCGACATGCTGCCAATACAGGCAAATTTTTGATTCTGAAAGGCCAGAAATTCAAAAATTGGAAATCAACTGGCTAAATCTTGCTGATCGCGGATCTTGGCTTGCTATTTTTGCGGCGGGGGACTCTTCCCAACGCTAGCTATCTCGGCTAGAGTGCGGCCAACGACCACAAAGTGGCGACAAGCAGTGCGGCCTTCTGATATTTGGAAAGGCTGGGTTTTTACGGCGAAAAACCAAGTGGAGCAGGAGAATTTTATGCGCTTAT
>Ga0209345_10001759_pt1 | contig 25135 bp, 23 predicted proteins | sample Cruoilmetagenom7_FD_187294 | JGI IMG/M metagenome (GOLD analysis project Ga0209345, IMG submission 187294) | Oil polluted marine microbial communities from Coal Oil Point, Santa Barbara, California, USA - Sample 7 (SPAdes) (version 2) | ecosystem: Environmental > Aquatic > Marine > Oil seeps ...
CTAGCACGGCATGGGCCGGGTGGCCGTCAGGCAGGTCGAACCAAGCGGTGACCTCGCCCTGCGCGGCCCCTTGCCGCACCAGATCAGCGCGCCCGCGCCAACCAAGAACAAAACCTAGCGAATCCAACAAGATAGACTTGCCCGCACCGGTTTCCCCGGTCAGCACGTTCAGACCCGGCTGGAAGCCAAGCTCCAGCCGGTCGATGATAAGCATGTCGGAAATATCAAGTCCGCGCAGCATCTAAAACCGTTGGATGGGCCGTGCCCACCTCCCTTATAGCCACTCGCCTTTGATGGTCTGGCGGTAGGCCGCGCCCAGCCAGTTGTCCTTGTAGAAGGCGGGCTTGAGCCCCTGTCCTGTCAACAAGCGGTAGCTGTCTTCATACCAATCCGAACCACGGTAGTTATGGCCAAGGATCGCCGCTGCGGTCTGCGCTTCACGCTTCAAACCCAGAGAGAGATAAGATTCCACCAGACGGTGCAACGCCTCCGCGGTGTGCGTGGTGGTCTGGAAATCCTCAACCACGACGCGGAACCGGTTGATCGCGGCGGTGTAGTGATCGCGACGCAGATAATAGCGACCGATCTCCATCTCCTTGCCCGCCAGGTGGTCAAAGGCGAGGTCAAATTTCAAGATCGAAGACCGGGCATATTCGCTGTCAGGATAGCCTTCGATCACAGCGCGCAGAGCCTGCAACGCCTGAAAGGTCAGCCCTTGGTCGCGGCCCACTTCGTCGATCTGGTCATAATAGCTCAGCGCCAGCAGATACTGCGCATAGGCGGCATCATCATCACCGGGATAAAAGTCAATAAACCGCTGCGCGGCAGAGCGGCTGTTGGGGTAATCCTGATCCTTGTGATAGGCGAACGCCTGCATGATCAGCGCGCGTTTGGCCCATTCGGAATAGGGATACAGCCGTTCAATCTCGGCGAAATAGGTCGCGGCTTCACCGGGGTTATTACCATTGAGTTCGTATTCACCACGCTCAAAAATCTGCTCTGCCGTATAGGTTTCGAGCGGGATTTCCTGCGGATTGAAAAAGTTGCCGTCAGACCGCCCGTCGCCACCGCCACAGGCCGCCAAAACCGCCACGAGACCCAGTGCACCGATCACTCGCTTGCGCGATCCCGCTACCGTCATGCCTGCACCCCTTGCATCGTCGAACCCATGGTCAAAGACCCTCTTGCGCATGTGACTAGCACATTAAATTGCCATGCAAAACGCCCATTCCACCCCTGCCCAACAACCGTCGCGCAAAAGCGGTGCCTTGCGTCAGGCTTGCCACTTCGCATTAAGGAATACAAGGCATTGGCAGGGCGTTCAATGGCGCATCGTTCCGTGCCGTTTGCCGCTTAGGCGACTGCGGGAATTTCATCCCAGACCAGACCATAGCCCGGCAAACGCGCCGCCTGTGCCGCATCGCAAGTCACAAGGCGCACAGCGTCCGGCGTGGCAAAAAGCGCCCGCAACAACGTGTTGGTCAGGGAGTGCCCGGCACGCGAGCCTTGGTAATGCCCCAAAAGCGGTGCACCGGCCAAAGCAAGATCGCCCAGAGCATCGAGCATCTTGTGGCGAACAGGCTCATCCGCGTGGCGCAGGCCACCGGGGCTGAGCACTTCGTCACCGTCAAACACAACAGCGTTTTCGCCCGGCGCACCGCCAAGGGCGAGGCCATTGGCCTGCATGGCTTCCACATCCGCCTGACGGCAGAAGGTGCGGCTGTCGCAAAGTTCGCGTGCGAAAGAGCCGTTGTTCATTACCAGCGACTTGCGCTGCTGGCCAATCGCCGCATCTGCAAAGTCGATCTCAAAGTCGATGCGCAGTGTATCGGCCGGCGAAATCGTCGCAGTTGCGTCGCCGTCTTGCACGGTCACGGTCTTCAACACTTCAAAGGCCATCACAGGGGCGGCCAAGCGGCGAATGCCGCGCTGCATGATGCCGCGCACGAAGGGCACAGAGGAACCGTCGAGGATCGGCACTTCCGGGCCATCAATCTCGACCAAAACATTATGGATGCCACAGCCCGCCAACGCCGCCATCAGATGCTCCACGGTGGAGACCGACAGGCCAGTGCGGTTTTCGAGCTTGGTGCAGAGCGGGGAACGGTTCACCGCGTCCCAACGGGCGGGGATCAGCCGGTCGCCGACAGCCACATCGCTTCGCGAGAACCAAATGCCGTGGTGCGCGGAGGCCGGGCGCAATGTCACAGTCGCAGGCAGACCGGAATGCAGGCCTGTGCCACTGAAGCTGATTGCTGATTTGATCGTTGTCTGCACCGTGCCATCCTCAAGCTGCGTACACTTTCGTGTATCTTGAACTCTGGATTAAGGGGCTGGTTCGAAATGCTCAACTCAATCTTTGCAACCGTCTGAAACATGGCTGCAACAATTGAGCGCAGTGGCGCCCACGCAAAACTAAACGACTGAACCGAAACGAAAAAGGGCCGCCCTAAGGCGACCCTTCCAACCACTATCGTGATCTAATTAATTGGCCTGACGACGCAGGAACGCTGGAATTTCGATGCGCTCCTGATCGGGGTCATTGCTTTCCTGCGGCTGCGGTGCAGCGGCAGAGGCGCGTGTTTGCACCGGTGGCTGCTGACGTGCGGGGCGGGCCTGCGCTTCGCCTTCGCCATGGCCGGTCATCCGGTTAATCAGGGAGTTGATGCCAAAGCGGCTCTTGTCGCCCTGCTCACCTTGTTGCTGCTGCTGTTGCTGCGCATGACGCTCAGGTGCGGCTTTTTGCGCGGCAGCACGCAGACGGGCCAGCGCTTCGGGCGACGGCGTGCCGGGTGTAGGCGCGCGCGGTGCGACGAATGTCTCAGGCTCGGCTTCGATGGCTTGCTCCTGACGCGGCTCGAAGGCAGCGACTTGGGGCTGGTAGGCCGGGGCGGGCAGACCGTCATCTTCTTCGACAACGCTTTCTTCTTCGTAGCGGTCCTGCTGACGCTCAGTCTGCTGCAAGTCTTGGAACAAAGGGGCCTGCTCAACTTCGCGTTTCGTCTCAGCCGCAACTGGTGCGGGGGCTGGCGCAGGCGCCGGAGCTGGGGCTGGAGCAGCCGGAGCCACATCTTCGACCGAAACATTCTGGCGCAGCGGCTGGCTCATGGAGCGGCGCGGCACCGGGATTTCGGAATTCACGTCGGTGGCGTCGATGCCGGTGGCAACAACGCTGACGCGCATCAGGCCGCCCAGGGCTTCGTCCAATGTGGAGCCAACGATGATGTTCGCCTCTGGGTCCACTTCCTCGCGGATGCGGTTGGCGGCTTCGTCCAGTTCGAACAGCGTGAGGTCGTGACCGCCGGTGATGTTGATAAGAACACCCTTGGCGCCGCGCAGGCTGATTTCGTCCAGCAGCGGGTTGGCGATGGCCTTTTCGGCGGCTTGGATGGCGCGATCTTCGCCCTCGGCCTCGCCTGTGCCCATCATCGCTTTGCCCATCTCGTCCATCACAGCCCGAACGTCAGCAAAGTCGAGGTTGATCAGGCCCGGACGGACCATCAGGTCAGTCACGCCCTTCACACCTTGGTAGAGCACGTCATCGGCAAGCGAGAAGGCTTCGGTGAAAGTGGTTTTTTCGTTCGCCAGACGGAAGAGGTTCTGGTTCGGGATGATGATCAGCGTGTCGACGACCTTTTGCAGCGTCTCAACGCCGTCTTCGGCCTGACGCATGCGCTTGGCGCCTTCAAACTGGAAGGGCTTGGTCACGACGCCGACGGTCAGAACACCCAGCTCACGCGCAGCCTGCGCGATAATCGGGGCAGCACCCGTACCGGTGCCGCCGCCCATGCCGGCGGTGATGAAGCACATGTGCGCGCCGGCGAGGTGATCGACGATCTGCTCAATGCTTTCTTCGGCAGCCGCAGCGCCAACGGAGGCACGGGCGCCCGCGCCCAGACCTTCGGTCACTTTGATGCCCAGCTGAACGCGGTTCTCGGCCTGCGCTTGCTGCAGGGCCTGAGCGTCGGTGTTCGCCACAACGAAATCAACGCCATCCAGCTGCTTTTCGATCATGTTGTTGACCGCGTTGCCGCCAGCACCACCAACACCGAAGACGGTGATACGGGGTTTCAGATCATCTTGTCCTGGCATTGAAAGGTTGAGTGTCATGTGCTGTCCGCCTGTACAGTTGTCCGCGTTCTGCGGGGAGTTTTTCGACCAAATTTACCCGACCCTATCGGCATAGGGCCGGATCGTCACCTAAAAAACGTCTTTTTGACGCTAAATATGGGCAAAAACTTGCCGGTCGCCGCCTCATATCGGGTTAACCACCCGATATTGGGGTCACCAATTGTCACGGAACCATTTCACAGCGCGCTTCAGCGACCGCGAAGGGTAGCGATCGGCGGGGATGTCGAAGTCCCACCACTCGTCCTGCGGATGCGCCGCAAAGAGCGCGAGGCCCACGGCAGACGCGAAACCCGGCCCGGTCGCGGCCTGCGGCAAGCCATGCACGCGCAGCGGGCGGCCTAAACGGACCTGCTGGCCAAGGATCTTGCTCGCCAGCCCATCAAGGCCCGGTATCTGACTGCCCGCCCCGGTAAGCACAATCTGTTGGCTTGGCAAGTGATCGAAACCGGCAGCATCCAGCCGAACGCGGACTTCTTCCAAGATCTCTTCGACCCGCGGGCGCATAATTCCGATCAATTCGGCGCGGCTGGCGGTGCGGCGGTCATGCTCATAATCCCCGGTCTCGCCGCCGATCTCGATCATGTCTCGGTCGTCCATGCCCGTGGCGTGGACACCGCCGTAAAAGGTCTTGATCCGCTCTGCATTGGCCGTTGGCACCTGCAAGCCCATGGAAATGTCAGAGGTCACGTGATCGCCGCCCATACGCACCGTATCGGCATAGATCATGTGTTTCTTGATAAAGATCGACACGCCCGTGGTGCCGCCGCCCATGTCGATACAGGCCGCGCCCAACTCCTGCTCATCCTCAACCAGCGCCGAGATGCCCGACGCATAGGAGGATGAGGCGATGCCCGCGAGCTCCAGATCACAGCGTTTGATGCAATGCGCCAGATGCTGCACCGTATCGGCATCCACCGTCAGCATATGCATGTCCACCGACAGGCTGTTGCCCAATTGGCCGCGCGGGTCGGCCAGACCGCTGCGGTGGTCCAGCGCAAAGTTAACCGGCTGGGCGTGCAACACTTCGCGACCCTCGCCGTATTCCGGCACGTCACAGCCTGCCAGCACCCGTGCGACGTCCTGCTCAGAGACCGACTGCCCTTCAAGCTCGACCTGCGCGTCGAGGCCATAGCTGCGCGGCTCGCCGCCCGAGAAACAGGCGATGACGTGATCCACACGGATGCCCGCCATCTTTTGTGCGGCCTGAAGCGCTGTGCGAATGGCGCGCTCGGTCTCGCCCATGGCGCAGATTTCGCCAAAGCGGACCCCCCGCGAACGGGTGGTGGCAGCGCCGATGACCCGAAAACCCGACTGCCCGGCCAGCGACCCGATGTCACCGCCGTCGCCATCAAGGCCAATGCCGTCAAAGCGCAACACCAGACAAGCGATCTTGGAACTGCCCACGTCCAGAATGGCGACCACCCCGCGTTGAATCGCCAATTTGCGCATATGCCGCATCGAACGCTGACTGTCGTATAGATCCATCATTTTGTTACTGTCCCGATCCCAAAGGCCATCTTACTGGCCGGAAAGCTGCCTGATGTGCCACCATTCGCGGGTGGCCTCTTCGTTCATTCTAAGGGTTGGTCTTGATGCCAACCGCATGTCCACCCGCGCAACATCACGCGTGAGAACTTCTTGCGCGCCTTCCAGCGCGATCACCCGTTCCAGCGCCTGAACGGCGTTCTCTTCGGGAAGCATGATGCGCTGGTCGCGGTCCAGAACCACGTCCCAACGACGCTGCCCCACACGGACCAAACCGCGCAAGCGCTCGCCCAATACGTTGGCCGCTGCGAATAGTTTGAGTGCTTCGGGCACATGCTCTATCGCCTTATCGCCCGCAATTAGCGGCAGGTTTGGATGGTCCTGCCGTTGGGCGACCTCTGTTACATGTGCGCCCGTGTTGTCGACAAGTGCCAGCCCCTCAGCATTGCGCCAAACGGCGACCGGCACGCGGGGGGTCACGTCAATTTGCAACACACCACCGGGACGAACGCGCACATTTGCCTGTTTCACGCCGTTGATCTGGGTGATCTGCTCGCGCAGTTCCGTGAGCTCAAGATCGAAAGACGACAGCGGAAACTCAAGCGGCACCGTGGTGCGAATTTCGCTGGCCAATCTATTGCTGGCCCCGTCAATCGCCATGAGTTTGACCATAAACTCCGGGCGCTCCGCGACGCTGCTGCGCACATCCTGAAGCGCCTGCATAACCGTACCGCGCCGCGCTTCGTCCGACAGATAGATCGTTCCTGCCAGCAAGCTGAGGGTAAACGGCAGGCCGACGCGCAGGGCAAAGCGAAAGCCCGGCGTCAGCATCAGGCGCTGCATGCGCCAAGACCAGCGCGAGGGCGCGGGATCGACTTTGGGGGTCGCGGGGCGGCGGCGGATCAGCGATCGCATGACGCGTCCTCCACCATCCAAGCGCAAAGCGCGGGGAACGTGATACCAACCGCTGCCGCCTGCTCCGGCGTGAGCGAGGTGGCGGTCATGCCGGGCTGGGTGTTGGTTTCCAGCAGGATCAACCCATCGGCACCGCGGGCCTCATCCCAACGAAAATCAGTGCGGCTGATGCCCCGGCAGCCGAGGGCATCATGGGCGCGGCGGGCGTAGTCTAGGCAAAGCGCGGTGATCTCTTCGGGCAGTTCAGCAGGCACAACATGGCGCGAGCCGCCGGGTTTGTACTTGGCGTCGTAGTCATACCAACCCGTGGTGATGATATCGGTAACGCCAAGCGCGCGGTCGCCCATTACGGTGGTGGTCAACTCACGGCCGGGGGCAAAGGTCTCGACCATCACCTCATCGGGCATGTCCGCGGACAGCTGCGGCGGGCCGTTATTTTCCTCGCCCACAAGATAAACGCCAACCGACGAACCTTCGTTATTGGGCTTCACCACATAGGGCGGCGCAAGCACATGGCGCGCCATCACGTCAGCCTTCGGCGCGATGACGCTTTCCACCACCGGAAGCCCCGCGTGGCGAAACACGTCCTTAGAACGCTGCTTGTCCATCGCCAAAGCCGAGGCCAGCACGCCCGAATGTGTGTAGGGAATATGGAGCCATTCGAGCAGGCCTTGGACGCAGCCGTCTTCGCCCCAGCGGCCATGCAGGCAGTTCAAAACGGCATCGGGCTTGAGGTCCGTCAGAACGGCGAAAAGGTCGCGGCCAGCATCAACCTCGACCACTTCATATCCGCCATATTCCCTCAGAGCAGCAGCGCATGCGCGCCCGCTGGACAAAGACACCTCGCGCTCAGCCGAAGGTCCGCCCATCAATACCGCCACTGTCGGGGTGTGTCTGCTCGACGTACCCACCAAAGTGCCTCTTTGCCTCGGGCCGTTTGCGGCCCCTATCATTGTTATCGTTGCTTTGCCGTCAGTATTGACTATCGCCCTCAGGCTCAGCTTTGCGACACCGGATCACCCAATTTTTCACCGATGCGCTTAATTTCCCATTCTAGCCTTATACCGCTTGAAGCGTAAACCTTTTTTCGCACCTCCTCGCCCAATGTTTCAAGATCATCGGCGGTGGCCTCTCCGGTGTTGATCAGAAAGTTGGAATGCTTCGGGCTCATTTGCGCACCGCCTTGCGTGGCCCCGCGCATCCCAGCTTCGTCGATCACCTTCCACGCCTTCAGGTCGTGAACATCGTCAGCCTTCCCGGTGGACGAGAATCCAGCCGGGTTGCGGAAGGTCGACCCGGCGCTGCGGTCCTTTGTGGGTTGGGTTTCGTCGCGTTTGGCAAGCTGGCTTTCCATCCGCGCATGCAACTCTTCCGGCACGCCTTTGGGCGGAGCAAAAGTGGCACCAATCAGCACGGAACCGGGCGACAGATCGGTTTGGCGGTAACGGAAATTCAGGTCATCTGCGGTCAGCGTCACAACCTCTCCGGCCCGCGTCACGGCCTGCGCCGAGATGAAATGATCCGCCGTATAGCTGCCATAGCAGCCCGCGTTCATGCGCAAGGCTCCGCCGATGCTGCCGGGAATGGTGCGCAAAAACGTCATATCAAGCCCAGCATCTGCGGCCTTGCGGGCCACATGAGCGTCCAAAGCGGCCGCACCGACGGTGATCTGGTCGTCATCCACTTCAATGCTATTGAAACCACGCCCCAGCCGGATCACCACAGCCCGCAGCCCACCGTCACGCACGATTAGGTTAGAGCCAACGCCCATGGGAAAGACCTCAATCCCCTGCGGCAATCGGCGCATAAAAAGGCACAGATCGTCCAGATCGGCAGGTTGAAACAGGTAGTCCGCAGGGCCGCCAACGCGCAGCCATGTCAAGTCACTCAGGGCGCGTTCAGGCGTCAGCTTGCCGCGCAAATCGGGTATGTTCAGCTTGGTCATGGAGCGGACTTAGCCTATTTGCGCGGCAGGGCAAACCGTCAAGCGTCGTCCTTGTCCACCCGGCCATCGCGCCAGCGGTGCAGCAGTCGCCCCGCCACCCAACCAAGGGCGAAACCACCCACGGCATAAAGCACTACCAACACCTGCGCAAAGAGCGCATGCGGCTCCAGCACCCGCGCATCAAGGCCAAACACCATCCACATCGCGTTCAGCGCGAGACCAATGGACAGCACAAGCAGGAAAAGCAAAAACCGCGTCCGAAACCCTGCCCAGATGCAAGCAACCAACCAAACCGCGAAAACCGTCAACAACGCCGCGAGTGTGGGCGTCAGGGTCATTCCGCTGGCCCTCTGGTCTGCGCATTTCCGCGCCGCAACCAGCGCAACAGATAGATGACTGGCCAGCGCAGCACCGAACAGCCCCCGGCCAACACAATTAGCCCCACCCAAGGCCCGTGTTGGGTGGTGACAAAGCCAACGATAGGAATGCCCACGGCGATCAGAATATAGGCGTTACGCCAATGAAAATCCTTGCTCGGCGTCATGGCGAGGATATTCGCAACGACAAACCAAAAACAGGCAAGGACCAGTGACAGGCTCATTTAGGAAGCTCCGGCGTTTCCCCGCGCAGACGGACAGCGAAATAGCGCAGCGGGTTGCGGAACATGGAGACAAAGGCTGCGAATGCAGCCAATGCAAAGAACCAAGAATGGGTCATCCCAATCGCCACAATCAACACGGGGGCCGCGATCAACAGCGCGATCCCCGGCACATATTGGCGGCGCATTGGTAGCACGGCCACAGTCACGGCGGCGAAGACCCAGAGGATCGACAGCCAGACCAGCGTCACGCCGCTGCCTCTTTGGCGGTTTCCAACGCCTCGGGCAATTCATTGGCCCAGGTGCTGATCGTCCCCGCGCCAAGGCATACCACCATATCGCCGGGCCGTGCTTCGCGCAGAACCAGCTGGGTCAGCGCATCAGCGTCCTCAATTGCATAGGCTTGGCGGTGGCCGTGTTGGATGAGCCCGGCGACCAGCCCATCCCGGTCGGCGCCGGGAATCGGCGCTTCGCCCGCCGCATAGACATCGGCGATGCCAACGACATCGGCGTCGTTAAAGCAGGCGCAGAATTCATCGAAGTGGTGATGCAGGCGCGAATAGCGATGCGGTTGGTGGACTGCGATCACGCGGCCTGTGCTGGCCTGACGCGCGGCTTTGAGCACGGCAGCAATCTCAACCGGATGATGGCCGTAATCGTCGATAATGGTCACACCATCGACCTCGCCTACGCGGGTGAAGCGCCGATTGACGCCGCCAAAGCTGGCCAGTGCATCGCGGATCTGATCCCCGCTCATACCCAAATAGCGCGAGACAGACACAGCCGCCAAAGCGTTAGAAACGTTGTGATCGCCGGGCATTGGCAGCGCACAGCCTTTGATGACCTGACCTTCGGCCTGAAGATGCACGTCAAAATGCGCGACACCGTCTTTGTAGTGCAGCCCCACAGCGCGGACATCAGCCTGCACGTTGAACCCATAGGTCATCACCCTGCGGTCGGTAATTTTACCAACCAGCGATTGCACTTCGGGATGGTCGATGCAGCAGACCGCCAGACCGTAGAAGGGGATGTTCGACACAAAGTTCAAAAACCCTTGTCGCAGCGTGTCGAAATCACCCCAGTGTTCCATATGCTCGGGGTCGATGTTGGTGACGATCGCGATGGTCGCGGGCAGACGGTTAAAGGTGCCGTCAGACTCATCAGCCTCGACCACCATCCATTCGCCCTGCCCCATGCGCGCATTGGAGCCGTAAGCATGGATCACCCCGCCGTTGATCACTGTCGGATCGACGCCCCCCGCCACCAGCAGTTCGGCCACCATTGTGGTCGTGGTGGTCTTACCGTGGGTGCCTGCGACGGCAATATTGGATTTCAGCCGCATCAATTCGGCCAGCATCTCGGCCCGGCGCACGACGGGCAGGCCACGGCGGCGGGCTTCATCCAGCTCCGCATTGCCCGGCTTGATCGCTGAGGAAATGACAACCACCGCCGCGTCGCCGATATTCTCGGCCGCCTGCCCTTCGAAAATACGTCCGCCCAATTCGGCCAGACGCACTGTCAGCTTGGTGGTGTTGAGATCCGACCCCTGCACCCGGTAGCCGTGGTTCAGCAGCACCTCGGCAATGCCTGACATGCCGATACCGCCGATGCCGACAAAATGGATCAGGCCGACGTCTGTCGGCAGTTTGGTGGCGGCATCGTTCATTGCTGGTTTTCCTCTTCTGTGGGGGAAATTGTTCCGGTCGAGCCAAGCTGTTCGACCATATCTGCCAAAGTCTCGGCCGCGTCGGGTTTGCCGACGGACAAGGCTGCGCGGGACATCTGCAACGCCCCATCGGGCATCTCCAGAACCGACAGGATCTGTTCGGTCAAGATTTCGGGGTTGGCCTTGCGCTCAGGCACCATAATGGCGGCCCCTGCTTCGACCAGCCCACGCGCGTTGGCGCTTTGGTGGTCGCCGGCGGCGGCGGCAAAGGGGATCAGGATCGACGGGCGGCCAATGACCGACAGATCAGCGATGCTCGACGCACCCGAGCGGCTGATGACAAGCTGCGCTTCGGACATGCGGCGTGGCACATCGTCGAAGAAAGGGCGCACATCGGCGCTAATGCCGGACTCGGCGTAGAAATCGGCAACGCGTTGTCCGTCTTCGTCGCGGGCCTGATGGCTGACACGGATGTTGCGGATCATCGACATCGGCAGCGCCGCCAGCGCAGGGGGCACCACATCGCTAAGAATACGCGCGCCTTGGCTGCCGCCCATGACCAGCACTTCCATCGGATAGTCTCCCGGCGCGATATAAGCCGCCCCGGCCCGGTCCAGCACAGCTGCGCGCACCGGGTTTCCGACATGCCAGCCCTGCACCCCTTCGGGCAGGCTGGTAGGCCAGATCCCGCAGGCGACGGCATGGACACGTTTGGCAAAAAGCTCGTTCACCCGCCCCAGCACGCCATTTTGCTCATGTATCATGCGCGGCAGACGCAAGGCCCAAGCAGCCCCAAGCGCCGGGATCGACGGGTAGCCGCCAAACCCCACCACCACCGCAGGCCGGTCACGCAACATCTGCATGCCAGCGCGCACCACACCCGCTGCGATGCGAAACGGCACGAGCACCTTGGCCGCGATACCGCCACGGGCAAAGGTCGCGCTGCTGATCTGATTGATCTCAACCTCTTCGGGAAAGCCAGACGTATAGCGCGCGCCCCGGGCATCGGTGCTGAGCTTCACGCGCCAACCGCGCTTGAGCATCACCTCGGCCAAAGCCTGTGCCGGAAACATATGCCCGCCGGTCCCCCCGGCAGCAATAATCACCAATGGCGCCGACATCAGCGGCGGCCCCGGCCCAGAATATCGCTGATCTCACCCTGCGGGCGGGAACGGGTAAAGGCCAACAACATGCCCACGGCGATGCCCGAGGCGATCACCGACGACCCGCCGTAGCTTACGAACGGCAGGGTCATGCCCTTGGCTGGCAAAAGCCGCACTGCCACACCCATGTTAATCATCGCCTGTACTCCGAATGTGCAGGCCAGCCCGGTTCCGGCCAGCCGGATGAAGGGATCACGTTCACGCACCAAGCGCATCAGCGAGCGAACAACCACGACTGTATATAGGGCAATGATGCAGACGACCAGAATAAGCCCGTATTCTTCTGCCGCGACGGCGATGATGAAGTCCGTATGAGCGTCCGGCAGCGACCATTTCACCTGCCCCTCGCCCACGCCGACACCAAAAAGACCGCCCTCGCGGATCGCATTGGTGGCATAGCCAAGCTGGGTGGTCGGGTCGACATCAGGGCTCAGAAAGCCGTCAATCCGCCGCGCGAAGTGTTCGGAGTTTGAATAGGCCACGGTACCCGCGACCACGACCAATCCGGCCATGCCCACCAGCAGCACCATCGGCGCACCGCCGACGAAATACATCACGCCCCAGCCAAAGAGCACCAGACAGGCTTGGCCAAAGTCGGGCTGTAGCGCCAGCATCAGCACGATGGAGATACACAGCGCAAAGGACCAAGCGCGCCCCGGAGGGCCGTTGATCTCAAGGCTCGCGGCCATCGCCCAAGCGGCGGCGACCATAAAGCCGGGTTTTAGGAATTCGGATGGCTGGAGCGAGGCAAAGCCCAAGCTGTACCAGCGCGTAGCACCCTTGCCGAAATCTGTGCCAAAGAATGGCAGCAGCGCCAGCGCCACAAAAGAAATGATAAAGCCAACAACGGCCAAACGTCGCACCACCGTGGGCGACATCATCGAGGTCAGCAGCATCGCAATCAGCGCCACACCGCCAAAGAATGCTTGCCGTTGGACGTAGTGAAAGGGGTCAAAACCGTTCTTGGCTGCCAAGGGCGGCGACGCCGCGAGGCCCAAGAGCATCCCGACAGCGAAAAGCATCAACACGCAGGACAAAGCCCAACGGTCGACCGTACGCCACCACTTTGGAAGAATCGGTTCGCCATCCCGTACCGGGACTGCGCCATAGACCATCTCTGTCATGGGTATCTGCCTTACACTGCCTCAACGGCCCCTTTTCGGGGTCTCAACCTGTAAGCTAGCGCGATTTGGCCCATGAAGCCAGAGAATTTAGCGACACCCGATGCCGCAGGTCAGGCGGGGCCAGCATCTGCCCCGCCTGCGTGGCAATTATGCCGCTTTATGGGTGCCGCGCACCGGGTAGTCGTTGTTGCGGATGAACTTCAAGCCACCCAGCAGACCTTCGAGATCCGGGCGCGAGAAAGGTGCGTTCGAAATGTCGACGATATGCAAGTTACCCTCGCCGTTGATGACGAATGTTGCCGGCTCTGCGAAGGGCCGATCGGTTTCCTGCGCGCTGCGCGGGTCCGAGATATAGAGCCCCAGATCGCGCATCTGGTCGAGCGACATGTCATAGCCGATGGGCAGGGTCAGGCTGTCCTCATCCGCGATGCCTTGGGCTTTCTCCTCGGGGTCGCCAGAGACGGCGATCACATCGACACCAATCTCGTGGAAGTCGCCCTGAAGCTTCTCAAGCTGCGCGAGGTACTTTTTGCAGATCGGGCAATGCAGGCCACGGTAGACCACGACGAGCTGCCAATCGCGCCCCTCTTGCGGTTGGCCCAAAGTCAGCGTGCCGCCGCCGAGCTTTGCCACATCCATCTTCGGGAATTCTTGTCCTGCGGTCAGTTTGGTCATTCTCTGCTCCTGTTCATTTTGCGTCTCGCCCCAAGCTATGCCGCCCTATGCGCGCAACAACCGCTGTCACGTCTTCTTGACCGGGGCGGCACATTCGGGCAGAGCGCGCGGATGCAAGTTGATACAGCGATTATCGGCGCCGGGGCCGCCGGCATGATGTGCGCCGCCTATGCGGGCGGACGCGTCTTGGTGGTGGACCATGCCAAGGCGCCGGGCGAGAAGATCCGCATTTCCGGCGGCGGGCGCTGCAATTTCACCAATATGTATTGCGAGCCGCAGGCGTTTCTGAGCCAGAACCCGCATTTCGCGAAGTCTGCGCTGGCGCGCTATACCCAGTGGGATTTCATCGAGTTGGTGGATCGACACTGCATCGCTTGGCATGAAAAGACGCTGGGGCAGTTGTTCTGCGATGTCAGCGCCAAAGAGATCATCGCCATGCTGCGCGGGCTGATGCAGCAGGCCGGGGCCGATCTGCAGCTGAAGAGCAGTGCCAGCAATTTTGCCAAGACCGAAAGCGGCTTTACCTTCGATCTGCAGACGCCTGAAAAGACGGTGAAAATCTCGACGCGGAACCTCGTTATCGCCACGGGTGGCAAGTCGATCCCCAAGATGGGCGCGACGGGCATGGCCTATGACGTGGCGCGCCAATTTGGCCTGCCCGTGACCGAGACCCGCGCCGGATTGGTGCCCTTCACCTTTGCCGAAGGGCGCTTCGCCCCCCTCGCCGGGGTCGCGACCCCGGCCCGTGTGACGGCGGGCGCGGCAGGTTTCGACGAAGCGCTGCTCTTCACCCATCGCGGCCTATCGGGTCCGGCGGTCTTGCAGGCCTCGTCTTATTGGCGCGAGGGCGAGGCGATTTCGGTAAACCTCGCCCCCGACGGCACCCTGCTCTCGGCTCTGCGCGAGCAGCGCCAGCAGTCGGGGCGGCGGAATTTCACGACCGTTCTGGCGCAGCATCTGCCGGGGCGGCTGGTGGAGTATTTGGGGCAGGAGTTTGACCTTTCGGGCAACCTCGCCGATTGGTCCGATGCGCGGCTCTCGGCTTTTGTCGAGGCGCTGCAAGACTGGCAGTTGCACCCCGGTGGCACTGAGGGCTACCGCACGGCGGAGGTGACCTTGGGCGGCGTGGATACCGATGCGCTTTCGTCCAAGACGATGGCAGCGAAAGAGGTGCCGGGTCTTTATTTCATCGGTGAAGCGGTAGATGTGACGGGCTGGCTTGGCGGGTATAATTTCCAATGGGCATGGTCATCAGGAATGGCCGCTGCGCGAGCGATAGCGGACTAACCTAACGTCCTGTCCCGCCCGGCCGCAGGCCGGGCAGCGCCGACCCGCCCCCCTGGGCGGCGCTTTCAGCACCACCCGCGTGCCGGCGCTGCACTCCGCGTTTACCGCCCTACTCCGCCAATACCTTCTGCACCTGCGCGACAAAATCTTCCCCGCGCCGCTCGAAACTGTCGTATTGGTCAAAACTCGCCGCCGCCGGGGCGAGCAGGACCACATCGCCCTCCTCCGCCTCCGCCGCCGCAAGCGCCACGGCCTTTTCCATCGTGCCGCAGACCTCGGCCTCCGCAGACAACTGAATCGCAAAATGTGCCGCCTCGCGCCCGATCACATAGGCCTTGCGCACGCCGCCCTGCGCCTCGGCTAAGCCGCCAATCCCGCCTTCTTTCTCAAGACCGCCGCAGATCCAACGGATATTCTTAAACGCCGCCAAAGCCTTGGCCGCACTGTCGACATTGGTGGCCTTGCTGTCATTGACGTAGCGCACACCATTCACCTCAGCCACGGTCTGCGAGCGGTGTGGCAGCCCTCCGAAACTATGGAACGCCGCTTCGATCACCCGTGGCGCCAGCCCAAGCGCGCGACAGGCCGCATAGGCGGCGCAGGCGTTCTGATGGTTATGCGCGCCGGGCAGCCCTTGGATGCCGCGCAGATCAATCGACCCGACCTGTTTACCGCGGCGGTATTCGCTCAAAAACCCTTTGCGGGCAAAGACCTGCCAGCCGGGGCCGGAAAGCTTCCGCTCGGCACTGATGCGGATCACCCGGTCGTCGCTCGGCCCTTCGCTAAGCTGCCCAGCCAAAAACCGCCCCTCGGCCTCATCGACACCGATCACGGCACGGTCCGGCCCACCTTCAGCAAAGAGCCGACGCTTGGCCGCGTAATACCCGCCCATCCCCGCATGGCGGTCCAGATGGTCGGGCGTGAGATTGGTAAACACCGCCACATCCGGCGTCAGCGCGCGCGCCAACTCCGTTTGATAGCTGCTCAACTCCAACACCACGACCTCGCCATCCACCGCCGGATCAAGGTCCAAGACCCCGCGCCCGATATTACCCGCCAATTGGCAAGGCCGCCCGACATGTTCCAAAATGTGGTGGATCAGCGCCGAAGTGGTCGATTTACCGTTCGAGCCGGTTACAGCCACCACACGGGGGGCGACATCATAGTGGTCCCACGCCAGCGTCGCAAAGCTTTGGAAAAACAGCCCGATGTCATTGTCCACGGGCACCCCCGCCTCCAGCGCAGCGGCAACCACGGAGTTTGGCGAAGGATAAAGATGCGGGATGCCGGGGCTCACGATCAGCCGCGCGACCTTGTCCAGCGCACCCGGGGCCAGCAAGTCACCGCAATGCAGCCCCTCAGCCTCGGCCCGCGCCCGCGCGGCGGGGTTGTCGTCCCAGCAGATCACCTTTGCGCCGCCCGCCGTCAGCGCCCGCGCGGCACTGATGCCAGAGCGTCCCAATCCCAGCACCGCAACCCGCGCGCCTTCCAAGCCCTGTACTGGAATCATCTGCAAACCCCTGATAGCCGTTGACCCCAGAATGGGGGCATGATGCGCCCACCACAAGCCAGAGGCCGCCTAAGATGTCCAGCCCCGCGAAACCCGACCTCGCCGATGTGTTGCCGCGCCTCAATGACATGATGCGCGAGGATGACCATTGGGGCGATGTGGCGGGTTATATCCCGCAGCTTGCCACGGTGGACCCGGCGCAGTTTGGCATCGCAGTGGTCACGGCAGACGGGCAATGCCATGTGGCGGGCGACACCACCGTGCCGTTCTCGGTGCAGTCGATCACCAAGGTCTTCACGCTGGCCATCGCCCTTGGCCGTTCGGGCGACCAGCTGTGGCACCGCGTCGGGCGCGAGCCTTCGGGGCGGGCCTTCAACTCCATCGTGCAGTTGGAGCAGGAACAGGGCCGCCCGCGCAATCCCTTCATCAACGCGGGCGCGATTGTCACCACCGATGAGGTCTTGGGCAACCGCGAGCCGCGCGAGGCGCTGGCCGAGATCATGCGTTTCGTGCGCGAGGCGGCGGGCACTGATGACATCCACATCAACGAGGCCGTCGCAGCCTCGGAAACGGACTTTGGCCACCGCAACTTTGCGCTGGCGCATTTCCTGAAATCCTACGGCAACCTTAACAACGCGCCGGAACTGACGCTGGGCACCTATTTCCACCACTGCGCGATGGAGATGACGGTGCAGCAGCTTGCCATGGCGGGCCGGTTCTTGATCGAAGCGCCCGAGGTGCCGCGCTTGGTGGCCCCCAGCCGCATCCGACGTCTCAACGCGCTGATGCTGACCTGTGGGCATTACGATGGCTCGGGCGATTTTGCTTACCGCGTTGGCCTGCCGGGCAAATCCGGCGTGGGCGGCGGTATTTTGGCGATTGTGCCGGGGCGGGCCAGTATCGCGGTCTGGTCACCGGGGCTGAACCGCTATGGCAACAGCCAAAAGGGCACCGAAGCGCTGGCCCTTTTGGCGCGTCACATGGATTGGTCGATCTTCTAGGCGCTTAACGCACCTTCAGCGTCGCCAGACCCAGCAGAGCGAGGATCAGCGAAATGATCCAAAAGCGGATCACGATCTGCGGCTCGGCCCATCCCTTTTTCTCATAGTGGTGGTGGATCGGCGCCATCAGGAACACCCGCTTGCCGGTGCGTTTGAAGTAGATCACCTGAACGATGACCGAGAGCGCCTCGACCACGAAAAGCCCGCCGACGATGGCCAGCACCAACTCGTGTTTCGTGGCGACCGCAATCGCGCCCAAGGCACCGCCAAGCGCCAGCGAACCGGTGTCGCCCATGAAAACAGCAGCGGGCGGCGCATTGTACCATAAAAAGCCCAAGCCCCCACCGAACAGCCCGGCGGTAAAGATCAATATCTCGCCCGTCCCCGGCACATAGTGCACATCAAGATATTCGGTGAAGTCGACCCGGCCCACGGCATAGGCAATCACCCCAAGCGCCCCGGCAGCGATCATGACAGGCATAATCGCCAAGCCATCAAGCCCATCCGTCAGGTTCACCGCATTGGCGGAACCGACGATCACGATAATGGCGAAAGGCACGAAAAGCACGCCGAGATTGATCAACGTATCTTTGAAAACCGGCAGGGCGAGTTGGTACTGCAGGCTCGCAGGATGGTATTGCGCAGCCCAGTAACCCGCGATGCCCGCGATTAGAAAGCCTAGCAAAAGTCGCACCTTACCGGGCACACCGTCGGTGTTTTGTTTGCTGACCTTGGCGTGATCATCCGCATAACCGATGGCGGCAAAGCTCATGGTCACGAAAAGCACCAGCCAGACGAACGGGTTGTCCAACCGCGCCCAAAGCAACGTCGAGGTTAGCAAAGCGCCAACGATCAGCAGCCCGCCCATGGTCGGCGTGCCCGCCTTGGCAAAATGTCCCTCGGGGCCGTCATCACGGATTGGTTGGCCCTTGCCTTGCCGCTTGCGCAGCACATTGATCAACGGCTGGCCAAAGAGAAAACCGAACAGAAGCGCGGTGAAAAACGCTCCGCCTGCGCGGAAAGTAATATAACGAAACAGGTTAAAGAAATCGCCGCCATCTGACAGCAGCGTCAACCAATAGAGCATGTTTCGTCCTAACTCAGCATTCTGGGGTCTAATGCCCGGATATTAGACATTCGAGACCGGATGGCCCATTTTGCGGATCGCGTCAACAACGCTGCCCAGCTTCATGGACAAGGAGCCCTTCACCAGCACAACATCGCCGGGACTGAGGTCTTTGCGCAACGCCGCCAGCAGTTCCTCAGCCGTGTCGTGCCGCGCGCCGCGCTTGTGTTCAGGCAGTGCGTCGTGGAGCGCGTGCATCAGCGGGCCGATGCAATGCACGTGGTCAATCGCGGCAATCGCGTCGAGATCGGCCAGCCCAGCGTGCAGGGCGGTGGCTTCCGGCCCCAGTTCCTTCATATCGCCCAAGATCGCGATGCGGCGTCCGCTGCCAGAGGGCGCTTGCCCCACATCGGCCCCGGCCAGAACGGCGAGCGATGCGGCCACGGAGGTCGGATTAGCATTATAGCTGTCGTCAATCAGCTCCAGCACATGGTCCGTGTCACCGGAATCAAGCAAGATCTGCTCGCGCACCCCGCGCCCGGCATAAGGGGTCCAGCGGCCCAGCGATTGCACCGCCAGCGCCCGGTCGGCGCCAAAAGCATCGCTGATCGCCAGCGCGCCAAGCGCGTTCATCGCGAAATGCTGGCCCGGTGTGGCGATTTTATACAGAAGCGGCGCGCCCGCCACATCGGCCTGAGCCACGGTGGTATCGCCCTGCACCGTTACATCGGTCAGCGTGTAGTGGTGGCCCTTACGCCCGAATGTCGTCTCGCGCAGGCCACGCTCCAGCGCTTTGTTCAGCACGATATCGCTGTGGTCGTGGTCAGCATTGATCACCGCCACGCCGCCCGCGTCCATGCCGTCAAAGATGCTCGCCTTTTCCGCGGCAATCGCGGCGACATTGTCGAAGGCTTCCAGATGCACGGCGGCGACATTGGTCACCATGGCTGCATGCGGCTGCGCCTGTTTGGCCAGTGGCGCGATTTCGCCGGGGTGGTTCATGCCGATCTCGATCACCGCATAATCGGTGTCCCGCGACATCCGCGCCAGCGTGAGCGGCACGCCCCAGTGGTTGTTGTAGCTGTCGACGCTGGCATGGGCCTTGCCCTGATCGGTAAAGATCGCCAGCAGCATTTCCTTGGTCGAGGTCTTGCCGACGCTGCCCGTCACCGCCGCGACTTTGGCCTGCGGCCCCAAACGCGCGCGTCCGGCTCGGCCGAGGGCTTCGAGGGCACCCTGCACATCCTCGACAATCAGCAGCGGTGCGTCCTCAGCCACACCCTCAGGCAAATGAGTCACCAGCGCCGCCGAGGCGCCCTTCTCCAGCGCCTGAGCCACGAATTCATGCCCGTCGCGCGCGGCCTTCAGCGCCACAAAAAGATCACCCGGTTGCAGGGTCCGCGTGTCGATCGACACGCCGTTGCAGACCCAATCGCCCTGCGCGCGGCCCCCGGTGGCCTCCGCCGCTTCTGTCGCTGTCCAAAGGCTCATGCCAATCTCCCATCCAGTGCCGCCACCGCCACGCTGGCCTGTTCCACATCATCAAAGGGCAGCACGTCGTCGCCTACTGTCTGCCCTGTCTCATGCCCCTTACCCGCGATCAGCAAGGCATCGCCCGGCTCAAGCGCATCGACACCGCGCAGGATCGCTTCGGCGCGGTCGCCGACCTCCATCGCCTCGGGCGCGCCTTCGAGCACGGCGGCGCGGATGCTGGCCGGGTCTTCGCTGCGTGGGTTGTCGTCGGTCACGATGACCAGATCGGCATTTTGCGCCGCCGCCTGCCCCATCAAGGGGCGTTTGGCGCGGTCTCGGTCGCCGCCTGCGCCGACAATGGCGACCAAGCGGCCCATCACATGCGGGCGCATGGCGGCCAGCGCGGTCTCCACCGCATCGGGTGTATGAGCGTAGTCTACAAAGACCGCCGCGCCATTGTCACGGGTGGCGGCAAGCTGCATGCGGCCCCGCACGGTCGTGAGGTGCGGCAGCGTGTCGAAGACCTCCTGCGGGTCGGCACCACAAGCGATGACAAGCCCCGCCGCGAGCAACACGTTGTCGGCCTGAAAACCGCCGATCAGGTTCAGTCGCTTTTGATAGGTCTTGCCGCGCCAAGCAAAGCGCAGGTCTTGGCCGGTGGAGTCGAAGCGCTGCCCTTCAAGGTGCAGATCGCCCCCGTCGCGGCCCACAGTGATGACGTCGCAGCCCCGGGCGCGGGCGATGGCGGCCATGTCCACGCCTTTGGCGTCGTCGACGTTGATGACCGCCGTGCCGTCTTCGGGCAAAACGCGGGCGAAAAGAGCGGCCTTGGCGTCGAAATAGGCTTCAAATGTCTCGTGGTAGTCCAGATGGTCTTGTGTGAAATTCGTGAACCCCGCCGCCGTCAGCGTCACCCCGTCCAGCCGCCGCTGGTCCAACCCATGCGAAGACGCCTCCATCGCCGCATGGGTGATGCCATTTTGCGCAGCCTCGGCCAGTGTGCGGTGCAGGGTGATCGGCTCGGGCGTGGTATGGGCCAAGGGCGCGGCCCAAGCGCCTTCGACGCCAGTGGTGCCGAGGTTCACGGCAGGCAGTCCCATCTCAACCCAAATCTGGCGCACGAAGGTCGAGACGGAGGTCTTGCCGTTGGTCCCCGTCACCGCAATCATCGTCGCGGGCTGGCCGCCGGACCAAAGCGCCGCCGTCCGCGCCAGCGCTTCGCGGGGGGAGTCGGAGATGACCAGCGCCGCGTCAGAGCCCGCCAATTCCTCCGCCGCAATCTCGGCCCCTGCCGCGTCGGTCAGCACGGCTGCGGCGCCCATGCGCAGGGCGTATTGGATAAACTCCGCCCCATGCACCCGGCTGCCGGGCATGGCGGCAAAGAGCGTGCCCTCGCGCACCTCGCGGCTGTCGACGGCGATGCCGGTGATCGTAGGGTTGGCCCCCGCACGCGCAGTGAGCCCGAGGGAGGAAAGCGGAACGGCCCGGCTGGTCATAGTGATGTCTTTTCAGTTGCTGCTGGTCAGCGTTACCACAGCCTCGTTCACCGGTTCAACAGCCGGACGCAGGCCCAGAAGCGGCGCGATGCGGCGGACCATCTCGGCGGCCACGGGCACCGCTGTCCAACCCGCCGTGCGGCGCGGTTTGGGGCCGGAAGTTTCAACTGGCTCGTCAAGCGTGACGATCAGGACGTATTTCGGGTTATCAATCGGGAAGATGCTGGCGAAGGTGTTGATCACCTTGTCGTCGTAATAGCCGCCGGTGGGCTTTGGCTTGTCCGCTGTCCCAGTCTTGCCCGCGATCATGTAGCCCGGGACTTCGGCAAAGCTCGCCGTGCCATCCGTCACCACCTTGCGCAGCATCATGCGCGCTTGAGCGGCGGTGTCTTCGGACATGACGCGGGGGCCAAGTTGGGGGGCGGATTGCTTGAGCAAAGTTGGCTTCACCACACGCCCGCCATTGGCGATGGCCGCATAGCCCGCTGCGAGGTGCATCGGCGTGCTGGACAGACCGTGGCCATAGGAAATCGTCACGCTCGACAGATCGGTCCAGCGGCTTGGCAAGAGCGGTTTGCCGCCCGAGGCTTCGACGATCTCAAAAGGGGTCGGCTCAAAAAAGCCGAGGCTTTTCAAGAACTCCTGCTGCCGCTCGACGCCGATCTCCAGCGCCATACGGCCTGTGCCCCGGTTCGAGGAATGCACGATGACGTCGGCCACGCTCAGCTTGCCATAGTTCTTGTTGCGGAACTCGCCGATGCGGAAGCCGCCAACCTTCATCGGGCCGGAGGTATCGATCACCGTGTCGGCGTTGAACAGCCCCAACTCGATCGCCTGTGCGGCGGCGAAAATCTTGAAGGTCGAACCCAGCTCGTAGACCCCCTGCACCGAGCGGTTAAACAGCGGGCTGTCCGAGGCATCGCCTTCGGTCAGTGGGCGGGGGCGGTTGTTGGGGTCGAAATCGGGCAGCGAGGCGACCGAGATCACTTCGCCGGTGTGCACATCCATCAGAATGCTGGTGGCGCCCTTGGCGTTCATCAGCTTCATGCCACCGTAAAGCACACGCTCAGCAGCGGCCTGCACGGTCAGATCAAGAGACAGTTCCAGCGGCTTCGCGCCATTGGCCGGGTCGCGCAGGTAGTCGTCAAAATACTTCTCGGCCCCCGCCACGCCGATCACCTCGGCCGCATGGACGCCTTCCTTACCGTAACTCGCCCCGCCCAACACATGCGCGGCCAGCGAGCCATTGGGGTAAAGCCGCATGTCACGCGGTGCAAAGAGCAGGCCCGGATCGCCGATGTCATGCACGGCCTGCATCTGCTCGGGGCTGATTTTCTTCTTAATCCATAGGAACTTACGCTTGCCGGTGAAATCCTTAATCAAACGCTCTTCCTTGAGGTCAGGAAAGACTTTGACCAGTTTCTTCGCCGCCGCTTCAGGGTCAATCATATGGCGCGGCTGCGCATAGAGCGCGTGGGTCTGAAAGTTCGTCGCCAGCAGATTGCCATTGCGGTCGGTGATATCTGCACGCGAGGCCGAGATCACTGCGCCGGGTGCATAGCCGCGCGGCTCTGACGGCTCGGACATTGCCAAAAGCCCCATGCGCCCACCGATCACAGTGAAGGCGCAGAGAAAGAAGAAGCTGAGGACCAAAAGCCGTCCTTCGGCCCGCACCCGCGCCTTGTCGCGCATCTGCTCATGCCGAATGCGCTTGTTCTCGCGCTCAATCGCATCGGGGTTTTCGCCCTTTTGACGGGCGTCGAGGATACGGGCCAGCGGGCGCAGCGGCGTGCGGATCATTGGGCGACCTCCTCGGCAACGCCATTCAGCGCGTCGTAATTCATCGTCGAGACATCAACGGGATCGGTGATTGGCAACAGCGGCGCGGGCGGATAGGCCACTTGATCGACCTGACCGAACTGCCCCGGATGCAGCGGCAGCAGCCCCAACCGGTCAAAGTTCAGATCCGCCAGATCACGCAACCGCGCGGGGCGGTTCTGAAACGCCCATTCCGCGCGCAGCACGGCCAGACGGTCATGAGCGTCGCGGATGTTGGCATGCAGCTTGTCCGCGTCGCTCAGCGCCTGTTGGGTGGCGTAGTTTTCGCGGTAGGCCCAAAAGGCCAGCCCGACAACGGCGAGGGTGGTCAGAATATACATCACCGTACGCATGCTCAGAGTCCCCTAACCATCGGCATGCCGATGGATTTCGCATCAATCTCACCGCTTGGCGCATCGGTGCGCGTGGCGACCCGCAGCTTAGCCGACCGGCTGCGCGGGTTTTCGTCCAACTCTTGGGCATCCGGTCCGATAGCCTTGCGCGATTTCAGTGTAAACTGCGGCGGTGCCTGCTCGAGCGCGGGGGCGAAACGGTTGGCATTGCCCCCGGCCCCGGCGCGGGCGGTCAGGAAGCGTTTGACCATGCGGTCTTCGACCGAGTGGAAGGTGACCACCGCGAGCTTGCCACCGGGCTTCAACGCACGCTCGGCGGCCATAAGACCCTGAAATAATTCGCCATATTCGTTGTTCACCGCAATCCGCAGCGCCTGAAAGCTGCGCGTCGCGGGGTGGCTCTGGCCGGGTTTGGAGCGTGGCAGGCAGCCTTCGACCAATTTCGCCAGTTCCAAGGTCGTGGTGATCGGCGCCTCTTCCCGTGCGCGGATAATCGCCTTAGCAATCCGGCGCGAGGCGCGTTCTTCGCCGTATTGAAACAGGATATTGGCGAGGGTCTCTTCTTCGGCCTCATTGACCAGATCTGCCGCCGAGGGGCCGTCTTGGCTCATCCGCATGTCGAGCGGACCGTCTTTCATAAAGGAAAAGCCACGCTCTGCCTGATCCAACTGCATCGAAGACACGCCGAGGTCCAGCACCACACCATCGAGGTCTTGCGCGTATTCGTCCATGCGCGAGAAGACCCCCTGCTGCATGGTAATCCGGTCGCCGTACTCACCCGCCCAGTCAGCCGCCATCTCAAAGGCCAGCGGATCACGATCCACCGCGATGACACGCTCGGCCCCGGCTTCTAGCAAGCCACGGGTATACCCGCCTGCACCAAAGGTGCCATCAAGCCAGACGCCTTCCACAGGTGCCACGGCAGTTAGAATGGGGCGCAGCAGAACAGGGGTATGGGGGGCGGAAGGGGCAGAGGCAGCAGCCATTCCGTCAGGCCTCCGTATCGCCATCCAGGAACGAGAGCGGATCGACATCGTCCGGCAGCTCCTGCTGCCAGGCTTCTTCCTCGGTCTCGTAGGTTTCGGGCTTCCAGATCTGGAAGGTGTCGCCGGCGGCTATAAAGAACGCCTCGCCGTCGAGTTCGATCTTGTTGCGCAGCTTGGCGGGGAGCACCAAGCGGCCTGTCTCGTCCACCGTGGTCGGGAAAGACTGGCCGTGAAACAGACGCTGCAGCGCCTTACGCTCCATCGACCCACGCGGCATGCGGTCAATCTTGGCGTCGACCTCTTCGATGGCTTCCATCGTGTAGCATTCAAGGTAGTTGCGGCGGTGGTCACCATAGACGATGACCAACTCAGGGTTGTCGCCGTTCTTCCAGTTCGGATCGCCAGCCTCCAACACACGCCGAAAAGAGGCTGGGATAGACACC
>Ga0209345_10001761_pt1 | contig 25131 bp, 24 predicted proteins | sample Cruoilmetagenom7_FD_187294 | JGI IMG/M metagenome (GOLD analysis project Ga0209345, IMG submission 187294) | Oil polluted marine microbial communities from Coal Oil Point, Santa Barbara, California, USA - Sample 7 (SPAdes) (version 2) | ecosystem: Environmental > Aquatic > Marine > Oil seeps ...
TAATATTCCTTTTCACTTTCAAAATGAGATTCAGGCCGCTTTGGATTCCGAACCCTTAAGCCATTCATACCCTTCTTTTTCAATTCTATTTGCCAGTCCAGGCCCCCCAGTCATTATTATCCGGCCATCTACCATGACATGCACAACATCGGGCTTCAGATAATCTAAAATTCTCCGGTAATGAGTAATAATTAAAATTCCTAAACTATCGTTTTTTAATGTATTTATCCCTTCAGAAACAATCCGTAAAGCATCGATATCCAAACCAGAGTCGGTTTCATCAAGGATCGCGATTCTAGGTTCAAGCATCGCCATCTGCAAAATCTCTACTCGTTTCTTCTCACCACCAGAAAAACCTTCATTTAAATATCTTCCTGCCATTGAGGGATCCATTTGCAATAATTTCATCTTTCCAATTAACAAATTGCGAAATTCAAGGATAGAAATCCCTTTATCACCAGGTTCTTTATTTTTTCTATGCGCATTTATTGCGGTTCTTAGAAAATTGGCTACGGTCACACCCGGTACTACTACTGGATATTGAAATGCCAAAAATACACCCTGCTTTGATCGTTCTTCTGGGGGCAAAGCAAGGAGATCGGTGCCATTTAGAGTAACACTCCCACTTGTAATAATGTAACGGGGGTGCCCCATCAATGTGTATGCTAGAGTAGATTTACCAGTCCCGTTAGGTCCCATAATCGCATGGACTTCGCCCTGTGGTATTTCTAAATTTAACCCTTTTAAAATTGGCTGATCTTCCGCGTTAACTGAAAGATTTTCAATTTTCAGACTTGCCATATGGGAAATAATCTCCAATAAATTAAATTAATGGTCAAAATTAATACTTAAAATTGAGCAAAAGCAGTATACCACATTAGCGTTATTTGGTCAATATTTATTATAAATATCATTATTATTGGTAAGTTAATTCTATGTGTTATACTTGTGAATAATATTATAAATAATAAATATACGTGAAAAGCACCAGGGAAAAAGTTCTCCATACTCTTGTTACAAACCCACGGTCTACAATCGTGGAAATTGCGAAATCTGTTGGGATTAACGCTATCTCGGTTCGGCATCATTTAACCAGCCTTCAAGCTGATGGTTTTGTTAATGCAGAAGAAGAACGCCATGGGGTTGGCAGACCAAGATTGGTATATTTTCTTACCGAAAGCGGACAGGAAAATTTTCCTAAAAGGTACTTTCGTCTAACCAATCATTTATTAGAACAAATGAAAAAAACGCTTTCTGATAAAGATTTCAAAAAGATTTTCAAGGATATGGCAGATGGCCTCACAAAAGAATATGAACCGAAAATAGCCAAACTCGATTTTGAGGGAAGATTAGACTTATTAAAATCAGTAATGGATAATGAGGGATACGACATTCATTGGGTAAAGTCGAATAATGAATATGAGATCCAAGAAGTTGCTTGTCCATTTTACCAAATTGGAAAAGACCATCCAGAAATCTGCCTTTTTGACCAAACTCTGATTGCAAATATGCTTTTAATTTCTGAAAAAGATATCGTTCAAACAAAGCATGGGGATAATCACTGCTCCTTTAAAATATCAAAAACCAATTAACTATGGAAGAAGAAAACATAATAAATCACCCGCATTGGGATGTTGAAGAGACCCATGCAGACAAGGTTGAGGAAATCAGAAACGCGTTCCGTAAGGTTCGAGATCCAGAAATCGGCATGGATATTATTCAACTAGGTTTAATTCGAAATGTCACGATAACCGACGAAAAAGCCGGAATTGACATGATCCTAACCACTCCGTATTGTCCCTATGCACCTATGCTAATGGAATCAGCACGAAAGAAAGCAGAAGCGGTAATTGGACTTCCGACAGAAATAAGATACGGAAGAGAGGTTTGGAATCAAAGCATGATGGAGGATGATACCTCATTTAATTGGGGGCTCTTCTAAACAAATCAATATGAAAAAGGAGCTGGCAGCCAGCTCCTTCTCACTTTATTAAATAACGCCAAGGGTTTTCCCCACACTATGAAAAATCTCTAATACCCTATCAATTTGTTCATTGGTATGGGTAGCCATATAACTGGTTCTCAATAACTGCATTCCTTGTGGAACCGCTGGAGAAATAACCGGATTAACAAACACGCCCTTCTCAAATAAACCCTTCCATGTCTGGAACGTCCTCATATCATCCCCAATTATCACAGGGACGATTGGTGTAACTGACTCGCCCACATTAAAACCCATGCGTTTTAATTCCTCTCGCATTTTTTCCGCTATAGCATTAACGCGATCTGCAAGTTCTGGTTCTTTGCGAATAATATCCAATGCCGCAAGAGCAGCCGCAGTATTTGCTGCAGGAATACTAGCACTGAAAATCAGTGAACGGGCTTTATGTTTTATATAATCGATAATGTCCTCGTCGCCCGCAATGAATCCACCCAATGATGCGAAAGATTTGCTAAATGTGGACATTATCAAGTCAACTTCATCTTCCACGCCAAATTGAGCTGCAGTACCGTGCCCTTTTCCAGTAACACCCATTCCATGAGCATCATCGACCATGATACGAGCAGAATACTTCTTAGCCAAAGGTAAAATTGCCGGTAAGTCAGCCAGATCACCACCCATACTGAAAACACCATCGACAACAATTAACTTCCCAAGATTTTCGGGAATTGATTGAAGCACTTTTTCTAAATGTTCAATATCATTATGCCTGAAACGCTCAATCTTGCCATAGCCTAATCGGGCACCATCAACGATACTGGCGTGATCATCCTTATCCAGAATTATCACATCGCTCCTTCCAGTTAAGGCGCTTATGGTTCCAAGATTAACCTGCATTCCAGTAGAAAATATAAGCGAGTTTTCCTTTGAGACAAATTCCGCCAGTTCTTTTTCTAGTCTTTCATGCAGCGCTAACGAACCATTAAGAAATCGAGATCCCGTACAAGATGTCCCATATCTTTCAATCGCATCTTTAGCCGCCTTTTTGACTTTCGGATGTGTGGTTAAACCCAGATAGTTATTCGACCCGCACATTATAAGCCGCTGGCCTTCAAACTTCACCTCAGTCCCTTCACTTTCATCAAGGGGAAGAAAATAAGGATAGAACCCCTCTTTGATCAGGTCCTTAGCTTGAGTATATTGGTAACATTTTTCAAAGATATCCATATAATTTGTCCTTTGCCTTTACTAATATATAAACATAAAATAAGATTATAAGATACGGAAACCTCACATCCTAATTATATCTGTAATGGAAAATAGTATTATGACAGAAAACGCATTTGGTGCAATCGAGCTTGGCGGGACTAAAACCTTTGTATTAATCGCCAAAGACAGATCAAAGATTTACTCAAGAAAAATATTTCCAACTTTATCGCCCAAGCAGACCATTATGGATATCAGTAATTTTTTCCGGGAACAAACCAATACGTTTAATGTGAAATTAAAATCCATAGGAATTGGCAGTTTTGGTCCATTAGATCTAGATCCAGAATCTAAAACATTTGGATATATTACTTCTACACCCAAATTGGAATGGCGATTTACAAACCTTAAAGGGAATATAGAGAATGGTTTGCAAACACCAGTAGTAATAGATACCGATGTTAACGCCTCGGCTTTAGGAGAATTTCAAAGCTTGTTAGACCAAGACATAGATTGCTTTGTCTATATAACAATTGGAACAGGAATAGGCGCGGGATTCATTGTAAACGGGAAATTAGTACACGGGTTAGTACATCCAGAATTTGGGCACATAAAAATTCCGCATGACAAGCGTATTGACCCCTTCATTGGAATTTGCCCCTATCACCAAGATTGCTTTGAAGGATTAGCAAGTGGCCCAGCCCTTGAAGAGAGATGGCATATTTCCCCTAACCTGCTTCCCAAACATCATATGGCGTGGGAGCTCGAAGCTGACTATATCAGTTTGGCTTTAATGAACTTGATATGCACCATTTCTCCGCAGAAAATTATTCTGGGTGGCGGAGTGATGCACCAAACCCAATTGTTTGAAAAAATTCACCGAAAAACCCGGAATTTATTAAACAATTACATCAAAAGCAAATATCTTGAAGATCATATTCACGAATTAATTACGCCGCCCCAATTAAAAGACAACTCGGGGATTCTTGGAGCGCTGGACTTGGCAATAAATAATTCCAGGTAATTATTCTGTTTATTATTTAAATAATCCGATTAAATCTCTTTCAAGCAACGTCTTTTGTTTCAAATGAATTCGCAGCACGCGGCGGTTATTCTTTTCAAGCGCCTGCATATCTCCCAAAGCTTGCGCTTTTTCCAATACAGAAAAATTCATTTCTTCACCCGGAATCTCAAAATCGATTGGTGTGTCTTGCGAAATGATCAAGAACAATCCATTATTCTTCCCGCCTTTATGAAGCTGCCCTGTTGAATGCAAAAACCTTGGACCAAACCCCAATGTTACGGGGACAGAAAATTTGCTTAGAAGGTGTTTTCTTAATTGTTGAAGAATATTCTCATACGCTTCAATTCTAGGTAAAAAAGCGTTAATGCTTATATAATCACCTGCATTGATTGTGAAGAATTTTTCAATTATTTCCTTTATTGTTTGTACTTTTTCTACGTTTCCAAAAATAGAATACTCACTATTTGAGAACAGAATATTTCCTTCCTCTAGAATCGGATTTTGCTTGTACGCGTTTATCATTCCATGAGTAATCAATTTACTTTCTTGCACGTTTGGTTGGTTAAAAGGATTTACCTGAATAAAACTACAAGCTGCTGCAATTGCGATTTCCCATTTATAAATTTCAGCAGCAATGTCAAACTTATCGTCTAAATATGAAACAATAACGGGATGATTTAAATCAACCAAAGAGTCAACCAGCCCATCCAGTTTTCCACTACTGCGTAAGTAATAAAATACTCGATCGTTTGAGTAATCTACCGCGGGAATAATTGGTTCACGATCAATCGGAAGCATTCCTTTACCTGATTTTCCGCTGCTTTCTGCGATAAGCTGTTCCAGCCAGGAGCCAAAAGCGTTATAGATAGGGTCAGCGAGGATTGTCACTTTATCACGATCATTAAAATATGCTTCAGTAATAACTGATCCTAAAGCAAACCCCAGGTTTTTCTCTATAGGTGAGGAGCGGCTGCATTTAATCCGCATTCGATTAGCTGCATTGAGGAACTGATGCCCATCTATTCCAGCTAATACTAATGGGACAATTCCAAAAGCAGTCAGTGCGGAATATCGGCCTCCAACATTCGGATTAGCATTGAAAACTTTGCGAAAACCCTTCTCCAACCCTAAATTCTCAAGCGGGGTTCCAGGATCTGTAATTACAACAAAATGCTTTCCTGGTGATTTTTCATTCACTTCTTCCACTAATTTCCAAAAATAGGTGAAAAGCGCCTTAACCTCAGCAGTTGTCCCAGATTTGCTGCTGATAATAAAAAGTGTTTTCCCAATTGGTATTTCACGTATTTTTTCATTAATTTGGACTGGATCTGTAGAATCCAAAATCGAGAGAACTAAGCCTTTTTCTCTCGATCCCCCTCCCTCCTTGAATACTTTACTAAAAACTTCCGGGGCTAAAGAAGACCCACCCATTCCAAGCACCAGCGCATGAGTAAATCCTTCTTTAATAAGTCCCTTCAAAAGATCGTCTGCTTCATCAATAATCGCTTTACCAAATATAGGTGCATCAATCCATCCCAACCTGTGTAACACCTCATCTACCTCAGATGTTTCTTCTGTCCAAAGTGCCGCATCAGAAGCGAAGAATCTCGCTGGAAAACCCCCAGATTCAAGAGCTTCCATACGTTTTTCTATTTGAGCATTTAAACCACCTAATGATCTCTGGAAAAAATCACGTTGGTTATCTATTGCTTCAAGGAGATCTTCCTGTGCAGAAATGAATGCGGCAACACCTTCTTCTTCCAGTTCAATCCATACTTCTTTAAAGTTAACACCAATATCCTTCAGTTTGTTCTCTAATTTTCTAAATTCGCTTTTTCCTGCTGAGTAATTACCCACATCACATTTTCCGTGATCTAAAAATGCATTCAGGGTATGAGGCGGAACAGTATTGACTGTATCAGGCAGAAGTAATCCTTCAACATATAGCACATCTGAATAGTTTGCATTTTTTGTCCCGGTTGAGGCCCAAAGAGGCCGCTGAATATTTCCACCTTTCTCAGAGATTTTCTTAAAACGCTCGGAGTTTCTTGAATCATTAAATTCTTCATATACATAAAGGGCATTCAGGATAGCTAGTTTCCCAAGATATGGTTGAACTTCATTTCCAGTAACTTTTCCAGATTGAATAATATCAGCAACTTTCGATTCAATTTTCACATCTAAACGTGATACAAATAATGAAGCAACTGAATGAATTTGGTTTATTGGTAAGTTATTTTTTATTCTTTCTTCTAATCCGGATAAATACGCATCTATAACTTCCAGATATCTATTAACAGAAAAAATTAGCGTGACATTTACATTGATACCGGATGCAATCAATTCTTTAATGGCAGGAATCCCCGCAGGCGTTGCGGGAACTTTTATCATCAGGTTTTTTCTATTTATCAGTTTCCACAATCTTTTTGCTTCTTCAATTGTAAGATCAGAGTTATTAGCATTTTCTGGATCCACTTCTAAACTTACATAACCATCAACTTCCCTCGTTGCTTCATATGTAGGGAATAAGAGATCTGAAACATCTCGAATGTCTTCGATAACTAAACGTTCGTATATCGACTTGGTATTTAATCCTGCCCAGCTCATTGATTGAATATCCATGGAATAACCAGTACCATTGGTTATTGCCTTTTTGAATATTGACGGATTAGATGTTAGACCAAAAATCACCTCTTTCTCAATTTGATCCTTCAACCACCCATTTTTAATTAGATTTCGGCCAATATTGTCAAACCAAATTGATTGCCCTAGTTGATGTAGTTTTTTACTTTTATTCATTTAAAGAACTCTTCTTCAATTCGTTTGATTTTCTCTATTCTATTTTTATATGGATCCACATCCCACGGTTTAGCGTTAAGAAAACTGGTAACGAGTTCTTGGGCTAAAGCTGGCCCAATCATCATCCCGGCTAAACACATCACATTCATCGCATCATGCTCAACACCTTGATGGGCAGAATATACATTGCTGATCAGTCCACCATATATTCCCTTCATTTTATTCACTGCAATACAAACACCAACACCAGAACCACAAATCGCAATTCCACGATCCGCCTGCCCATTAATTATTGCTTTACCTACTTTTTCTGCATAATCAGGGAAATCAACTCTTTCAGTATTTGTTGTTCCCAAATCAATCGGATCATGCCCCAGATCTCTCACTGCTTTTATTACCGCTTCTTTGATAATAAAACCCCCATGATCACAACCTATAGCTACGCGCATTACTTGCCCCCTTTTTCCAACAACTTCTTTGCAGTTTGATATACATTATCTACTGTAAAACCATATTCTTCAAAAAGCTTGTTACCTGGAGCAGATGCTCCAAAGGTCTCAATGGATAAAATTCCGCCTTTCTCGCCCACCCATTTTTCCCATCCCAAACCAATCCCTGCTTCGACTGATAATCTTGCCGTAATTGTTGGATCTAAAACCGAGTCAATATATGTCTGTGGCTGCTTTTTAAATAAATCCCAGCTTGGGAAGGATACCAACCGCACACCATATCCATTATCTGCCAGTTTCTGGCCAGCATCTATGATTAACTGCACTTCCGATCCGCTTGCCATTAAGATAATGTCAGGTTTCTTTTCCCCGATATCCGCAATTATATATGCTCCATTATGTAGTCCTTTCGCTGAAGCAAATTTTGAGCGATCAATCGTCGGAAGATTCTGACGACTGAAAACAAGAACTGTTGGCCCAGAACGCCTTTCAACAGCCGAGATCCAAGCCTCGCGTACTTCATTCGCATCACCAGGTCGAATTACAGATAAATTTGGTATTACCCGCAATGATACAAGATGCTCAACAGGTTGGTGGGTGGGCCCATCTTCTCCCAAGCCAATGCTGTCGTGTGTGTAAACCCATATCGTGTGTAGATGTGAGAGAGCAGAGATGCGCACTGCTGGCCGCATGTAATCTGTAAACACTAAAAATGTTGCGCCATATGGCAATATCCCGCCATGGTATGCCATCCCATTAACAATCGATCCCATTCCATTTTCGCGTACACCAAAATGGATATTTCTTCCAGAGGGATTGTCAGATTGAAAAGCTGTGCTTGATTTTAACCACGTATTATTGGATGGCGCTAAATCCGCTGAACCTCCAACAAGCTCAGGGATAGAATCTGCAATAATATTCAACACAGTACCAGAGGACTTTCTGGTTGCCATGCCTTTTTCGTCTGTTTCAAAATCTAATAAATTATCTTTCCAGTGCTCTGGAAGTTCCCCGGAAAATCTTCGTGTCAACTCACCTGCAAGCTCTAAATTATCTTGTCGATATGCTTCAAATATAGTCTGCCATCTTGACTCAGCTTTTCCTCCATCCACTTTGATCTCGCGGAAATGGGATAGGACTTCATCTGGCACATAAAAATCAACGTCTGTCGGCCAACCCAAGTTTTGCTTTGCTTTTCGTAATTCTTCCACACCGGGAGGAGCTCCATGCGCCGCCGCAGTCCCTTGTTTAGTGGGCAATCCAAAACCAATCTGGGTTTTACAAATGATTAATGAAGGTCGCGGATCTGCTTTTGCGCTTTTGATCGCCAAATCAATCTCATCCACATTATTCCCGTCCACAACGTGCTCGACATGCCAACCGTATGCCTTAAATCGGGCTGCCTGATCTTCTGTAAACGTAATGTCAGTAGACCCTTCAATTGAAATGCTGTTATCGTCATATAGATAGATCAATTTGCCAAGTTTGAGGTGACCGGCTAAAGATGCGGCTTCTGACGCCACACCTTCCATAAGATCACCATCCGTGACAATTGCATATACAAAGTGATTAATAACTTCAAACCCAGGTTTATTGAATTTTGCCGCCAGATGGGCCTCTGCCATCGCCATTCCAACTCCATTGGCAAAACCCTGCCCCAGTGGTCCCGTTGTAGTTTCTACTCCTGGTGTGAGTCCAAATTCGGGATGGCCAGGAGTTTTGCTCCCCCACTGGCGAAAATTTTTCAATTCACTTAATGATAAATCATATCCAGAAAGATACAAAAGGGAATATAACAGCATTGATCCATGACCACCTGACAACACAAAACGATCCCTGTCTAACCAATTAGGGTTCGATGGATTGATCTTTAAATGACGCTTCCAAAGCGTGTACGCAATTGCTGCGGATCCCATTGGAAGGCCCGGGTGACCAGAATTAGCAGCTTGCACCCCATCGGCGGATAAGAAACGTATTGAATTAATTGCATCGTTTTGTAAATTTTTCTTTGTTGTCATATTCATCCTTGTATATTTAAATGGAATATGGCAATTTTACCATGCGTGTTAAACAAGCAAATTGATGTAATTTCACAAGATTTTCATTTTCTTTTTAGCCAATCTAAGGCTGTTAGTCACGACGAAAACACTACTGAATCCCATCGCCCCAGCAGCAATCATGGGATTTAATAGGCCAGCGGCTGCAACCGGGATTAGAATCACGTTATAAATAAAGGCCCAGAAAAGATTTTGTTTGATCGTACGCAAAGTCATTTCCGATAATATAAAGACTTTCCTTATACTGTTCAGATCCCCTCCCATTAACGTGACAGGTGCTGAGGCAACAGCCACATCTGTACCAGTCCCCAAAGCAATCCCTAAATCAGCCTGTGCTAACGCGGGGGCATCATTAATCCCATCGCCAACCATCGCAACCATCATACCGGATTCCTGTAGCTTAATTATCTCTTCTGCTTTTTCTCCTGGGAGAACTTCTGCAATTACTTCACTGATACCAACCCGCTCGGCAACAACTTCTGCAGTATGTTTACTATCTCCTGTTAACATTATTACTTGTTTGCCATCCGCATTCAATTTTTCAATTGCGGAATAGGAACTATCCTTTATTTGATCCGATACACCAATTATCGCCTTAATTTTCACGCCACTTGAAAAATATATGGGTGTCTCAGCTTTATCTTCAATAGTTCTGCGATGCAGCTCGATTTCTTCATTGATTTGTATCTGATAATCTTTCATAAATCTCAAGTTACCAACTAACAACATTTTGTTACCGTAAAAAGCTTCCACTCCTTTTCCGGGTATAGCATTAAATTTGTCCATTTCAACAAGTTCGATACCACGATTTCCCGCTTCTGCAACAATTGCTTCACCTAAAGGATGTTCGCTGCTTTGTTCAACACTTGCGGCTAACTGCAATATTTCCTTCTCGTCATCCGCCGGATCAATCAAAACCAAACTAGTTAATTCGGGATGTCCTTTTGTTATTGTTCCTGTTTTGTCGATAACAACCGTATCAATTTTTCCTGCGCGTTCCAGTGCATCCGCTGAACGGAAAAGAATACCCTCACTCGCAGCTTTTCCCGTCCCAACCATGACAGCAGTTGGTGTTGCCAAACCCATCGCACATGGGCACGCGATAACCAAAACTGCTACCGCATTGATCACTGCCCTCGCTAAAATGTCCGTGTTGTTAATGGAAATAATATTAGGAAGAAAGAAATACCATGCCAGGAAAGTAATCAACGCAATTGCAAGGATTATTGGCACAAAAATCGATGAAACCTTATCTGCTAATCTCTGAATTGGTGCCTTACTGCCTTGTGTAGATTCAACCAGGTCAATAATTTGTGAAAGGGTTGTTTCTTTTCCCACTCTGGTAGCTTCAATTTTCAACAAACCATTTTTATTTTGCGTACTTCCAATTACATTGTCTCCAATTTGTTTCTCATTTGGCAAGGATTCACCCGTGAGCATGGATTCATCTACCAACGACTGTCCCTGAATGATAACGCCGTCAACCGGAATTTTTTCTCCAGGTCTCACGACCATAATATCCCCAACAACCACATCTTCAGCTTTTATTTGTACTTCAACTCCTCCCTTTAAAACATTGGCAACCTTTGGTTGAAGATTCAGCAATTTCTTGATCGCTTCACCAGTCCTCCCTTTAGCATTCGCTTCAAGAAATTTTCCCAATCTTATCAAGGTGATAATAACTGCTCCGGTTTCCAAATAAATATGCCCATTCACAATGCCCAATATAACAAATAGAGAATAAAAATAAGCTACCGATGAACCCATGGCAATTAACACATCCATGTTTGCAGATCCATTCCTCAATGCCTTGAAGGCACTCACATAATATTGGGCACCAATGTAAAACTGAACTGGGGTTGCAAGTGCTAACATAATCCAGTTAAACCATACCCGCCCTCCAATTGTTTGTGGAATAATTCCAAGATCCCGGCTCATAGATATCAAGAAAAGAGGTATTGTGAAAATCATTCCGATGATTAATAAGCGTTTCTGTTTTCGTATTTCCTTCTTACGTGCAATCTCTTCCTGATCAACAGCTTCCCCCCCAAAGGTCAGGACTTCAAATCCAATTTTCTTTAATAAATTCCGAATATCCATTTGAGATAGGATCGTTGGGATATAGCGCACAAATATCTTGTCTGATGACAAATTCACATTCACATTGAGCACACCCTCAACTTTACCCAATGCTCTTCTTATCCTATCGGCATCCGAAGTGTCCGGGCTGGTTTTCAGGATGAATTCACCTTCTGCTGCCGCAACATCATAACCTGCCCGCTTGATTTTCTCTACAATATCTTTAATTTGTACCTCTGTTTTATTGAAACCTACAGCAGCTCGTTCAGAAGAAAGGTTAACAGCGACATCTTCAACCCCATCAAGCTTTATTAAATTACGCTCAATTGTAGAAACACAATTCGCGCATGTCATTCCTTGAATGGGCAATATGATCTTTTTAATATCTGACATAAAATTTCAAACCTCGACTGGATAGTTGATTTCAATCAATAATTCTCTAATTTTCTGTTCGCTGGCTGGTGACTCAAAAGTTATAGCTACTTCCTTTTTTGCAACATCTACCTGAACAGACTCCACTCCTTCGAGCTCAGATAATTCCATCTTGATAGCATGCGAACAATGGTTGCAGTGAATAGCAGGTATTTTGTATGATATGTTTTTCATTTCTTTTTCCTTTTTTGTATAATTAATTTATACCTTTTCAGAGCAGTTTTTTATTAACGAATTATTTTATTTCCTTGACGAACATACTTATGAATTAGTATTATGTGATTATAGAAAGATAAATAATGATTGATCTAAAGGGAAAAAAAGTAATTATTACTGGGTCCGCTAGACGCATCGGTCGGGAACTAGCATTAGCTTCTTCAAAAGCTGGAGCATCAGTAATCATTCACCACAATCAGTCTCAGGAAGAAGCAGAACAGACAGCAAACGATATTAGAAAACTCGGCGGAAAAGCCGAGATCATTCGTGCGGATTTTTCAGAACCAGAAAAAGCGAATGAAATATTTAGTAAGGTTTTTCGGGAAAACAATAATATTTTTGCATTGGTAAATAACGCCGCTATTTTTAAACCCGTGAAATTTGCAAACACATCTCTAGAAGAATGGCGTACGCATATGGACATTAATTTAACAATGCCTTTTCTGCTCAGCCAATTATTCGCGAGTTCGTTAGGAAAACGAAAGGGCAGAATTATCAATATACTTGACTGGAGAGCACTTCGTCCTGGATATGATCATTTCCCTTATACAATCTCAAAATCTGCTTTAGTGGCATTAACACAAACTTTAGCATTATCTCTTGCGCCAAATATCCAGGTGAATGGAATTGCACTAGGGGCAATACTACCGCCAGCAGATGGAGGCAATGAAAATGGGATCATTTCTAAGGTTCCAGCTGGTAGGTGGGCAAAAATTAATGAATTATCGGATGCATACCTATTTCTTTTACAGGGACCAGAATATATTACTGGTGAAATCATGCATTTAGACGGCGGTCGCCATCTTGTTTAGAATAAGGAGAGAATAAATGGACAAGGTATTTATTGAGGATTTAATGGTAAGGGGAATAATTGGAGTTTCCGAAAAAGAACGCTCGCAGCCACAAGATATTGTTGTGAATGCAACGCTTTACACTGACATATCTAAAGGCAGCCTTTCTGATGATATTGAAGATTGCGTAAATTACCGTACGGTAGCAAAAGCCATTATCTCTCATATCCAAAATATGTCACGGTATACCGTTGAAGCACTTGCTGCAGATATTGCTGATATTTGCTTAAAGACTCAAAATGTACAAAAGGTAAAAATTAAAGTTGAAAAACCAGGTGCTGTCAGGTTTTCCAAATCAGTTGGTGTAGAAATATCAAGAGCAAAAAGAACTGAAAATGAATGAAGCGATCATCCTCATCGGTTCAAATATCAACCCCCAAGAAAACATAAGGGATTGTCTAATATATTTAACAGATTGTTTAAATGTATTAACTCGATCTCGGATCTGGAAAACGAAATCTTCCGGAAGTGAAGGTCCAGATTTTTTAAACTTGGCAATAAAGGCAAACACAACTCTTGATAAAAGACAGCTTAAAATATCCGTTCTTCGAAAAATTGAGGACCAGCTAAAAAGAGTTCGTCTTTCAAACAAGAATGCACCAAGAACAATTGATTTGGATACTATTATTTTTAATAATAAGGTCATAGACACCGATTTATGGGTAAAAGGATTTATGGCCATTCCCGTCGCTGAGTTAATGCCATCTTTATGCTATCCAGGCTCAACAAGAAATCTAGAAATTATTGCGGAGGAATTAAAATACTCGGGACAAGCTGAGCTTTTCATTCCTCCTGAAGGGTTTTTCCCGTACTAAAATTCCAGTGGTTTTGCCCCTCTTGAAATATTATTTAGAAATTCATTTCGAGTTATTTCGCTATTCCTAAAAGCACCCTTCATGCTAGATGTAGTCATTCGAGCATCATGTTTTCTAACTCCACGTATCATTCCACATAAATGCACTGCTTCCATCACTACTGCTACTCCTCTTGGTATAAGAAGCGTATCCAAGAAATCGGCAATTTGCCCGGTCATTCGCTCCTGTATCTGAAGCCTTCGTGAAAACATATCAACAATCCTGGGGATTTTTGACAAACCAATAACCTTCCCTTTTGGTAAATATGCGATATGTGCACGCCCCAAGAAAGGCAGCATGTGGTGTTCACATAAACTATAGAACTCTATGTCACGCACAATAACCATATCATCATAATCTGCTGTAAAAGTTGCTTCATTTACGAGCTTTACAGGATCAGTGCGATACCCTTCAAGCAGCTCCCCATAGGCACGAGCAACACGATCTGGTGTCTTCAGCAGCCCTTCACGTTCAGGATCTTCCCCAATAGCTGTCAAAATGGTTTTTATAGATTTCTCTATAGTTCCAAAATCTATTTCTGAATCACACAGTAGATCTGCAGCCTCATATACAGGAATATCCTGACATTCAGTTAATTTGTTATCTGCCATAATCTTTTCCTCTAATTTTGATTTATTATATGCAGAGATTATTTTTTCCGTATTAACAAATTATTAGCAAGTTCAAATAAAGCATTTTTCACATACTTTGTGCATCTCATTTCTTCTAAAGAAGCAAACGCTTTCTCAGTCCATTGAGTATATGTATCTATCACAATTTTCTCAATTCCATCCTCTCTAAGCCATTTTGCCATTTCTATCGCAGTTTTATGGGTTATCTTGCCTTGTTTCAATCTCTCAGCAAAACGTGCATTATTCTCAATACCCACAATAATTGGATATGTTTTTTTTCCTTCAACGATATCCCCTGTTGTAGATTTTCCAGTCGTCTCTAAATCACCCCAGATCCCCAACCAATCATCATACATTTGAAATGCAATACCAAGTGCTTTTCCAAAATCAGAGTATTTCATTTGTTCGACTATTGGGAACCCGCCAATTAAAGCCCCCATTCTTGTGCTGCAGGATATTAAAGCCGCTGTCTTGCCATGTACCATTTGTAAATAATCGTCAACAGAGACAAATTCTCGTTCCTCGAAGTCAATATCAAGAAACTGGCCCATAGTAAGTTCTGCGCAAGTCTCGGATAATAATTCCATAGCTTTTAATGTAATCCTCTCAGATACATTATCTTGAAGTGTTAGAAGCACCTTAAAAGCGGAAGTAAACATTGCATCCCCCGCATTCAAACCATGCGCCAATCCCCATTTTACCCAAACTGCATCTTTTCCCCTGCGAGTTAGTCCATTATCTTCTATGTCATCATGAATTAAAGAAAAATTATGTATCAATTCAATAGAAACCGCAGCGGGCAGCGCTTTTTTCCATTCCGCTCCAGTTCCCGCGCAACACAACAAAGCAAGAAGAGGCCGGATACGTTTTCCTTGTTTAGAAAAATCATCGCCCAGACCCAAATGGTATTTATAAATCTTCTTTAATTCAGTAAACTTTTGAGGAAAAAACGAATCAACGTTGTTTTCTAACGACCTTATGAACTCTGTTAAGAATGTTTTTTGAAATTCCTTAAGTGTTTTCATAAAAAACCACTAATCAATCTGTGCAATCTTTTCAGAGGAAATTGCACCTATATTTTCCGCACCGATCGCGAACATTGCAATTTTCATTTGCAATATTAATTCTTCAATATAAGTATCAAGCGTTTCTTGAGAGTCTAATGCGGCAATTAAAAAACTCCTTGCGATCCCTCCCAAATTTGCTCCTAGAGCTAGGCACTTGGTAATATCAATCCCGCTCTTTAATCCCCCAGAAGCAAAGAGAAGGATATCTGGTAATTCTTCACGAATTTTTATAATGGCCTCTGTCGTTGGAATTCCCCATCCTCTGAATCCTCCGGCTATTCGTTGTAACACAGGATTTGTTGTCCTGAATTTTTCAACCTCTGACCATGAAGTTCCGCCAGCCCCTGCCACGTCAATCGCCTTTACTCCCACTCCAACCAATCTCTTTGCAGTTTGGGCAGATATTCCCCAACCAACTTCCTTTACAACCACCGGAACACTCAGATGCTTACAAACTTCCTCGATTTTATTTAATATTCCGAAAAAGTTGGTATCTCCCTCTTCCATCAAGGCTTCTTGTAATGGATTTAGATGAAATATCAAAGCATCAGCACCGATAGCATCAACAGCCTTTTTACAATCATCGATAATTATTGTGCTATTCAGCTGAACAGCTCCAAGATTGGCAAACAACAAAATATCCGGGGCATTTTTCCGAATATTGAACGTTTCCATTCTCATATTTTCTTCAATACCAATACGTTGCGAACCAACCCCCATCGCAATATTATATTTCTGTGCGGAATTTGCAAAAATTTGATTAATTCCATGGGCATTTTTTGTCCCACCCGTCATCGATGAAATCATCAAAGGAAGTGAGAGTGATTTATCAAATACTGAAATTGATGTATCAACATCCGACAAATTGATTTCTGGAAGCGCCTGGTGAATCAACCGGAACTTTTCGAGCCCTGTTGTGTTAGATGATTTGACGTCTTCCTGCGAATTAATATGAAGATGATCGTCTTTTCGCTTTTTGATAATTGAATTATTTTTCATTTTTTAAGTATACACTTATCAACGTAATTTAATAATATAATTGGTAAAGTTCTTACAAGGAGAAACGAAATGAGTGATGTATTAGATGGTGTTAAAGAAGTGGTTGTTGATGTTTTAAAAATTGACCCCAAAGATATTTCCTTAAAGACAAGATTCATTGAAGATCTGAAAGCAGATTCGATGGACCAATTCTTTTTAATCGATGGTCTATGCGAAAAATTTGATTTAACCATTTCAGATGAAGACGCCAGGAAAATTCAATCTGTAGGCGAAGCTGTTAGTTATGTAGAAAGCCAAAAATAAAAAATTTTAAATTTTTTCTAGTAGCGCAGGAATATCTTCAATGATTTCCGTAATTGCCACACCTGCATCGCGAAGAACGTCAATTTTCCTCTGTGCAGATCCACAATCGTTAGTGATAATTGCTCCCGCATGACCAAAGATGATTTTTGCGGGAGCTGATTTTCCCACAATTAACGCCAATACAGATTTTGTAAAATGTCGTGAAATATTTTTAGCTGCCTCTGCTTCAAACTCCCCGCCAATCTCTCCAAGCAGTATCACTTTTTCAATGCTTGGATCCTCTTCGAAGAACAGCAAAAGATCAGAAAATTCTAATCCAACAATCGGGTCAGCACCTATTCCAACAAACGTGGAAATCCCAATTCCATATTTACTTAATTCGCACATAACCTCATACGTAAGCGTACTCGAACAAGAAATAATTCCCACATCACCTATAACAGCATTTATGTCAATAGGAAAATAAAAACCCGATGAAATCATCGGGTTTTTTAATTACAACCGTCTTAATTTTTCAGAAATTCTTCCAAAGACTCTTTACTAATTCGAAACGCCTTCCCGATCTTTTTTGCTTTCAAAGTTTTATCCTTAATGACCGCAAGCACATCTTCTTCAGATACTTGTAGAATTTTGGCGGCCTCGCCTGGAGTCATTACTTCTGGAATCCCGCCAGCCACCCCCCCAGAACCAGTTGCACTTCCAGTTGAAACGCCTTTTAAGGATTCTGTTATCACATTTCCCAATCCAACACCAGCGCCAATCCCGGCTGTTAATCCCGCACCGCCGCTAGGATTTTGAGCAGCATCACGCAAGGCATCAGCAGCTTGGAGTTGAGTGTATGTGGCAACATCAAGCATACCCATAGCGCGTAACTCTTCAGCAGATTTTTCAGATGGCTTCAAATTGCCAATATAGAAAGATTTAAGTGTTAATCCCAAAGCGCTAAAATCATCCTGTGCTTTTGCCCTTACTCCAGTTCCCAACTCTTCAGTTAGGGCAATCAGTTCAACTACAGAACGCTTAGCGGTTGTTTCTCCTAATAAATCCTGCAGCTTTGAAAGCAGCATTGTGCGTAAACGATTCTCAATATCATCAGTTTTATAAACCCCTTGTGCACCAACCAGCTGGGTTACAAACTGCTGTGGGTCATTGATCTGGTAGCTATAAGTCCCAAACCCTTGCAGTAAAGCCACACCCAATCCCATTCCTGGATTTCTAACAATAATTGGCTGCGGCGTACCCCATTTTCGATCAGCAAATTCTTTTATTGAGACATAATATACTTCAGCTGTAAAAGGAGTGCGATTGTTAAATGCCTTCCCGATTAGATCCACCAACAGCGGAATATTTGCGGTAGCGATAGTGTGTCGGCCAGCACCAAAGACATCTAATGCCTTTCCGTCCCGATAAAAAACTGCTTTTTGACTTTCTCGAACGATAACCTGCGAACCAATCCTCAAATCTGCTATTCCCTTTTCAGGAAATCGATGGACAAGTTCATCCTGCATTTCACTCGCGTATTCAACAACATCAAAAATTCTTGCCATAATTATTTCTCCTCGTTTTCATCATTTTTTATTTCTTCAACGGGATTCATCTCTTCCACCGCAGGTTCTCCCATTTTGACGATCACTTCTTTTCTGCGGTTAAAAATATCCAAGCAGATTTGAGATAAAGTTGTCAAATGCCTAATTGCAGCTGGCAACCCATCGGTACCGAATGAGGTTTCAACATTGTCAACTGCTCTTGCTATTTCCTCTTCTAATTCCAGCATTTGCAGGTCATATTGATAAATTGCATTTAATTCTTCGGTATTCACTTTTATCACATCAAAAAAACCAGCGTACCCGTAAGAAGCAGTTTTTACACGGTCAATGAATTGTCTGAGTTTTATAGCTGAAGATTCAAGATCGTCTATTTTCTCAATTTCGCCATTTGATATAGCCTCTTTTTGTAAAGAAGAAATTCGGCGCCACAGACTTTCAAATCGTTCCGCGATACTCTCTCGGAGTAATTTGTCTGCGTTACGGCGATCCTCCCGTTCTACATATCCCTTAAATCCTGGCAACTTGCCCAAAATATTTTTTATGAAATCACCTTCCCCAATAACTCTTTCAAGTATGTCATTCATTAAAATCCTCCATTTATCGTTTTTTCCTATTATGATTATATCCAGTATTAATTAGAAAACAAAACATTTGTTTAGTGCTGTTTATTATTATTACGTTTTTTTTGAAAAATAGTTGCACAATCATTTGCATTTGGTATATACTGTGGGAAAAGAGGAGATTGAATTAATGAGGTTTCCAAAGTATGTCAAAGGGCAGGGAATCACAGAATACTTGCTATTTATCATCATTTTCATTCTTTCTATCTTAATAATCGTAAAACTATTCGGACCAGCTATTAGTAATTTCATTCAAAACTTTTTACAGAACGTATAAATAGGGTTTGAAATTGCATTAATATGCAAATAGAAATAACTACTGATAAATCATTCTTCAAGTTACCTTTTAGCCGCTGGCGAATCATTGACCTCGTCTATCCTCCTTTTTGCTGTAATTGCGGAAAAATTGGATATGAAATATGCCCTGAATGTTTCATAAAAATTAAAACCACACACAATCAAAATATTTGTCCGGTTTGTGGGGGGATTATTAATACAGGCTCAAATTGTAGTAACTGCCTGAAATTGCACCCTCTGTTTGAGCAAGCAAGATCATGGGGAATATATATAGGCGTTCTTAAAAAAATCGTCCAAAATATTAAATATAATCGCTGTTTCGGTGTTATTGAATACATAACCAAGCCAATTGTTCAACTCATAAAGAATTGGGGAATTTCAGTGGATATGATTGTCCCAGTACCACTAAGTAAGAATAGAGAAACCTCGAGGGGGTACAACCAATCTGTTTTAATTGCAAAACCAATCTCCCGATATCTTAACCTTCCAATGGAAGAACTTGCATTAATCCGCAATAGAGATACGAGAACACAGGTTGGATTAAATTACAAAGAACGCATCACAAACGTGAAAAACGCCTTCTATGCAGATAATTCTATTTGTAATAATAAGTCAATTCTTCTAATAGATGACATAGCCACTACTTGCTCCACTCTGAATGAAAGCACAAAAGCATTAAAATTCGCGGGCGCACAAAAAATTTTCTGTTTCACTGTAGCACGAACAAAAAATCAAATTAAATGAAAAGGAGACCGCATGAGCTCAAAAACCGATATTTTTGTAAAAGACCTGGAACTTTCTCAAGATATTGAAAATTATATTGAGAAAAAAACATCTCGACTGAATCGCTACCTCAAACAGATTGATGAAAAAAGAATTGATCTTGCCTTCGTAAAAACAGCGCGAAAACCCGCAAATCGTTTTGTCGCACAAATAACTCTACGTGGCCGTGGATTTATCTTGCGAGCTGAGGAGAGATCATCCGACATAAAAACTGCTATTGACCAAGTCTTAGATAAAATTGAACGGCAAATCGAGAGATACAAAGGGAAAAAATATAGAAGCCGAAACGATGCATCCCCTGCCTCTGTATTGCTAAAAGAAGTGGAAGAAGAGCAAGAAAAACCATTGATAGTCCGTCGAAAAAAATTCGGACTTATTCCGATGGATGAGTTAGAGGCAATTGAACAAATGAATTTACTTGGACATGAAGACTTCTTTATTTTCTTCAATGCCAATACAAGCGTGATCAACGTCTTATATAAACGAAGAGACGGGAGCTATGGCCTAATTGAACCCGAAATTGGATAACTAGTAATAAGCGGAGAAAACTCTCCGCTTATTTTTTTCTTGCAAAAGTATATTTTGGTCGGCTATAATAATCAAGGCATTTTTTCAGCGAAAAGGATTCTATATGATTGATACAAATGAACTGCGCAAAGGCGTCACATTCCTCATAGACAAGGATTTATTCAAAGTTCTAGATTACCAGCACCATAAACCCGGACGGGGTGCTGCGACAATTCGGGTAAAAGCACGTAATTTGAGGACAGGCGCAACAATCGACAAAACATTTAGCTCTAGTGAGCGCGTTCAGGATGTACGCTTAGAATATCGCAATGTTCAATTCCTGTATCCAGATGGAGACCTATATTATTTTATGGATATGAACACTTTTGAACAGCCCGCAATATCAAAAGATGTGATTGGAGAACAGACATTTTTCCTTAAAGAGGGTACTGAAGTAAAACTTACTTTTTTTGAAAATGAGCCATTAGATGTAGAATTACCCACAACCGTCGACTTATTGGTTACAAAAGCAAATTCTTCTGTTAGAGGTGATACTGCTACAGGAGTCACAAAAAGAGTAACTGTAGAGACGGGTGCCATCGTAAACACACCGGGTTTTGTAGAAGAAGGCGACACCATCAAAGTAGATACAAGAACCGGAGATTATGTTACAAGAGTGCAAACATAAAGTATTGAAAATTTGCAAAATCCGAGGTTTATATTAGAAATTCCTTAAAAACGATCCAGCTAAGCCCTTTTAACAATTACTTAATCATTGATTGGTATAATTTCATTCAATGATTTTTATTATTAATTTAATCGGAGGATTTTGATGAAATCGAGTAATCAGACTAACTTCGTATATTTACTCATACTAATCGCTATCGTTGCAATGGTATTCATGAATATCAATCAAGATGGCGGTCAGGAATTGATGACTATTAACGAAGTTGCTACAGAAATTAAAAACGGAAATATTACTAGAATTGTTCAAGACGAAGATACTCTTAATATCACATTGGCCAATGATGATCAGAGAATTTCAACGAAGGAAAGCGGCACCTCCCTGATTGACCAATTAGTTGCCTATGGAGTTACCGGAGAAGATCTTGATGCATCTTCTATTTCTATTGAAATTCAGCAACCCAGTCCATGGATAAATATCTTGTCCTTTCTGGGATATATCCTGCCCTTTATTATTGTTGGGGCAGCTTTCTTCTTTATTTTTCGACAGGCCCAGGGTGGAAATAATGCAGCTATGTCTTTCGGCAAATCACGTGCGCGAATGTTCTCAGGTGATCAACCAAAAGTAACATTTGCTGATGTTGCGGGAGTAGATGAATCAAAAGAAGAGCTACAAGAAATTGTGGAGTTCTTAAAAGAACCTCAAAAATTCATTTCATTAGGCGCGCGTATTCCAAAGGGAGTACTATTAGTTGGCCCCCCTGGTGGAGGAAAAACCTTATTAGCCAAAGCTGTTTCCGGAGAAGCAGGTGTACCTTTCTTTTCCATTTCAGGTTCGGAATTTGTCGAAATGTTTGTGGGCGTTGGTGCCAGTCGAGTTCGCGATCTATTTGAGCAGGCAAAAAAACATGCTCCATGTATCATTTTTATCGACGAAATCGATGCCGTTGGACGCCAACGGGGCGCTGGATTAGGTGGCAGTCATGACGAACGTGAACAAACCCTCAACCAGATGCTTGTTGAGATGGATGGGTTTGACACTGACACAAACGTCATAATCATAGCAGCCACAAACCGCCCTGATATCTTAGACCCCGCCCTTCTGCGGCCCGGCCGCTTTGATAGGCGTGTTGTTTTAGACCGACCTGACATACGCGGCAGAGAGGCAATCCTAAAAGTACATATCAAAGGAAAGCCAGTTGCGCCGGATGTTGATTTAAGCGTTCTGGCAAAGATGACCCCAGGATTTGTAGGTGCGGATATTGAAAACCTCATCAACGAAGGTGCTATTCTGGCTGCTCGACAAAATAAAAAGCAGATCAGTCAAAAGAATTTTGAGGAATCTATCGAGCGGGTGATTGCAGGGCCAGAGCGTAAAAGCAGATTAATCAGTGAAGAAGAGAAACGCGTAATAGCCTACCATGAAGCAGGTCATGCAATCGTGATGTCATCGATGGCAGAAGCTAATAAAGTGCAAAAAATTTCAATCATCTCCAGAGGGATGGCAGCCGGTTATACGATTGCAATTCCCGAAAATGACCAGGTTTTGATCTCAAAGAACAAAATGATTGCCGAAATTATTGGCCTCTTAGGAGGGCGAGCGTCTGAAGAAATTGTCTTTAACGATATCACCTCCGGTGCCGCCAATGATCTGGAAAGAGTAACCAGGTTAGCACGCAAAATGGTTACTCAACTTGGTATGAGCTCTGATCTAGGACCTTTGGTATACGGAAAAAAAGACGAACTAATATTTCTGGGCAAAGAATTTGGAGAGCAAAGAAATTATTCGGAAGCTACTGCAGAGAAAATTGACCATGAAATCCTGAAAGTCGTTAATGACGCCTATAAACAGGCAAACAAAATTCTTATTAAACATCGAAAAAAGTTGGACGAAGTAGCAAACAAGTTGTTAGAAGTAGAAACTCTTTCAAGAAAGGATTTTGAGAAAATATTTCCACCTCCAGTTGAGAAAAATAGCGGTGTACCAATAATAGCCGCATGATCTATAAAGAGGTCTGATAGATAAATCAGACCTCTTTTTTTCCTTTATAATCTGCGATCAATTTCCGGCGCAAGATTTTTCCAACACCTGTTCGAGGGATTTTTTCTACAATAATTATCTCCGAAGGAATTTTATAACTAACCAATTCAGATTTACACCAATCACTTATCTCTTGCTTGCTTATTCTGTTTTCTTTCTCAGGCACAATCCAGCAAACAACCCTCTCCCCATGTTTTTTATCTGGAATTCCGCCAATCCCACATTCCTTAACTTTTGGATGAGAATTGATCACTTTCTCAACCTCGTTTGGCCAAACTTGCAAACCATTTATCTTTATTAAAGACTTTTTTCTATCAACCAGAAAGAAATACCCGTCTTCATCCATTCGTGCAATATCTCCTGTAAAAAGCCACCCTTCATGAATTGCCAATGAGGTTTCTTTAGGAAGCTGATAGTATCCCGCCATAATCTGAGGCCCTTTTATAATTAATTCCCCTATTTCTCCTGAAGATAATATTTTTTCGCCATCCTCTAAATCTACTATTCGTGCTTCCACATCAGGGAGCGGCATTCCAATAGAACCGGTTTTATTTTTTCCATAAAGCGGGTTACAGTGAGTCGCTGTTGGCGCTTCAGATAAACCATATCCTTCAATTAGTTTTCCACCTGTTAATTGCTCGAATTCCTTTTTAATCTGAGGGTGAAGCGTAAAAGAACCCGAGATGCACGCTTTAATTGAATCTAATTTTCTCTTTCCTTCTTTTGCATTTTTATTTTTATTAATCGCGTAATACATTGTGGGTACTCCAGGATAAAACGTTACCTTGTTTTCTTCAATTTGTTCAAGGATATAATCCACATCTGTTGGATCTGAAATAAGAACTATTTTTGCTCCAATAGCAATAGCCATATTCATACCCAGCACCATTCCGTACACATGGTACAAGGGAATGGCAGCCAAGACTACTTCTTCATTGTCTTCTTTAAGATCGCACCATTTATAAAACTGAACTGCATTAGCGACAACATTTCGATGTAAACCTATTGCTGCTTTTGGTTCTCCAGTTGTCCCTCCACTAAACTGAAAAATAGCGGGGTCATCTGGATAAACAATTTCGTTTTCCATTTGATTGCAATTAAAGCTTTTTGAGATAAGTTCTAAAAATTTAAATTCCTTCTTTAATGAGTTTTCATTGTTTTGATTAGCTGTTTTTTTAGTTAAATATTGATAATCACTGATTTTGGTGAAAATGATTGTATGGATTTCGTATTTTCGGTTGATAGATTTAATAATATCCAAGTGTGAGTCTAAACAGAACACATAATCAACACCAGATTGATTAAAAAGAAATTCCAATTCAATTTGTGTATATCTGTGATTCATCGCAACAACAATCCCACCTACAGCTAACACTGCATAATAAGCGATAATGAATTGCGGAATATTCGGTAATATTACAGCCACTCGGTCACCTTTTGATACACCAAGATATCTTAAATTATTTGCTAAAGTATCGATCTTTTGAGTGATGAACTGATAATTATATTCTTCTGATTTATAGCGGATAAAAATACGCGCAGGAAATTTTATTTGTGCGTCAAGCAAAAGCGTGTTGATTGTGCTTTGCGGATATTCAATTTTTTTTGGTACATGGCTATCATATTTTTCCAACCATGGCTTTTGTTTGGTTTGTCTATTTTTATTCATAATGCCATCCATCTGGCGAAAGAATGAAAGATTTGACGTTTTCATTAACCTCAGCGCCCATCTTAAACCATTT
>Ga0209345_10001763_pt1 | contig 25123 bp, 18 predicted proteins | sample Cruoilmetagenom7_FD_187294 | JGI IMG/M metagenome (GOLD analysis project Ga0209345, IMG submission 187294) | Oil polluted marine microbial communities from Coal Oil Point, Santa Barbara, California, USA - Sample 7 (SPAdes) (version 2) | ecosystem: Environmental > Aquatic > Marine > Oil seeps ...
TCCGATCTAGTTAATAACACTGCTAGAATTGATGCTGTTGAATCTGTTTTTGGTTCATTGTAAATATATTATCAATCATTTTATATCTAAATGCATATAGATATAAGTTTAATGACTATTTTATATCTAATTACATATAATTTAATATATTTGTTTAAAATTATATTTAATTACATATAATGAGAGTGTTATCAAAGTTCGTAAAGGAAAAAAGAAAAGAAGTAAACCTAACTCAGGAAGAGTTTGCGGAAAGAGCAGGAGTTGCTCTAACAGTTGTACGGAAAATAGAACAAGGGAAGAACAATTTAAATTTAGAAAAAGTAAATTTGGTATTAAAGATGTTCGGACATGTATTAGCTCCAGTAGATGAGCGTTTACTTAATTCAAATATAAGTTCAGATGAGAAAAGCTAATATTTATTACAATAACATTTTGGCTGGGATTTTAACAGAAACTAATGATGGTGAATATAATTTTCAGTATGATAAAAATTATATAAGTCAATATCCTACTCAATTTATCACATTTACAATGCCAGTTAGTGATAAAGTATATCGGGAAAAGAGGTTATTTCCTTTTTTTGAAGGTTTGATTCCTGAGGGTTGGTTATTGAATATCGCTTCTAAAAATTGGAAAATTAATCCTAATGATAGAATGGGACTTTTATTAGCTTGTTGTAAAAACTGTGTTGGAGCAGTAAGTGTAGAACCTAAAGAAAATATAAATGAAGAATAAATGCCTATACTGCTATAAAAAACTTTCTGAAGGTAAAGATTTTCATAAAAAATGTAGTTTGGAATTTTTTGGAACAGAAGCACCTCCAGAATTACCCTATTCTTTAGATCAAATGTCTGAATTGGCTAAAAATGTTGTGGAACGTAGTATAGCAGTTCCTGGAGTACAACCGAAATTATCAATGACATTAATAGAAGAAGAAAAACAAAAGTCAGATAAAAGATTGACTGTTGTTGGAGCTTTAGGAGGTAATTATATATTTAAACCATCTTCAGAAGATTTTATTGAAATGCCAGAGAATGAACACCTCACAATGCGTATGGCTGAATTATTTGGAATTTCAGTGGTGCCATCTTCATTAATTAGATTAAAATCAGGTGAATTGTCATATATCACAAAAAGAATTGATAGGGAAGAAGATGGCTCAAAAATTCATATGATAGATATGTTTCAAATTACTGAAGCATTTGAAAAGTATAAAAGTTCCATGGAAAAAATAGGCAAAGCTTTAGATGCTTATGCTACCAATACATTGTTAGATAAGCTTCGTTTTTTCGAATTAACTGTATTTAGTTTTTTAACAGGGAATAATGATATGCACCTAAAGAATTTCTCTATGATTAAAACTAATTATGGTTGGAGTTTATCACCTGCATATGATTTGTTAAATGTGACAATTGTAAACCCTGAAGATAAGGAAGAACTTGCATTAACTATTGCTGGTAAAAAGAAAAAAATTACCAAGGGGATTTTAATTAATTTTGGTATGGAATTGTCATTATCATCAAAGCAAATTAATGGAGTGTTTAAGCGTTTTAAAAAGTTGAAAAATGACACTGAAGATTTGATTAACAATTCATTTTTAAGTAATAAGATGAAATTGAATTATAAAAATTTGTTAGATGAAAGATTTACAATAATTAATGTTTAGAGTCTAATCTACTTACTAAGTAAGTCATTATCACTCATCTTATAAGAGGTAAAAATACAATATTATTCATTCTATAAATATAGATTTATAGAATTCTATATTTATAGAATTTTTACTATTTTTATACTTTAATAATTGCTAAGATATGTATACCTTTTTTGGATAACAAGCCATTGATGTATGGGCATAATTTCCCAGTTAATATCCAAAATCTATGATAGAACCAAAAGAGATAAATGAAATATTGTCAAATTCTAAGAGTGTTGAACTTTTAAGAGTTAGGCAAAGAGATTTGACTATTGAATTTTTTATTAGAACATTCAAGAGGCATGAAACTATAATTACTTCCCAATACAATAAGTAATTTATCTTTATTTATAGTGTTTTGAGTAGGTCTAGGTGTAATAATGGTGTGAAAAAAGTGTTAGCTTTTGTTTTCTTATGGCTATATTAAAAATAATTCTATAGCATTCTCCCATCCAACAAATTAACTATGCGTGATCCATATTCAGCATTTTTTTCAGAATGTGTAACCTGAATAATTGTTACTCCTTCATTGTTTAATTGTTTGAAAATTCCCATAATTTCTTCACCTTGTTTTGAGTTAAGATTTCCGGTGGGTTCGTCAGCTAATATTAGTTTTGGCTTAGTTATTAAAGCTCTTGCAATACCTACTAATTGTTGCTGTCCACCACTTAATTGACTAGGAAATAGATCTTTTTTTCCTACTATACTAAAACGATCTAGCATATCAGCAACCAAGGCTTTTCGCTTAGATCCTTTGTAATTTTTATATAACAATGGCATCTCTAAATTTTCATACACGGTTAATTCATCTATTAAATGATAGGCTTGAAAGACAAATCCTATATACTGTTTGTACAAATTAGCACGATGTTTTTCTTTTAGATTATGTACTGACTCTTCTAAAAAATCATATGTTCCTTCATTAAAATTGTCTAGCATCCCAATAACATTAAGTAAAGTAGTCTTACCCGATCCAGAAGGACCCATAATTGAGATGAATTCTCCTTCCTTAATTGAAAGATTAATATCTTTTAATAAAAAGACGCGTTGACCTCCTGAATTGACCCATTTAAAAATAGTATGTAGTTTTAAAAGCATTATTTTCTGTTTTAATATTAATTATTCTTCTTTTAAGGATTCCACAGGGTTTTTAATAGCTGCCCTCCAGCTTTGCCAATTTACTGTTAAGAGTGCAATTCCCAAAGCTATTACTCCTGCTAAAACAAAAATCCACCAACTCATACTTGTTTTATATGCAAAATTCTCTAACCATTTATTCATTACATACCACGAAATAGGAACTGCAATTAAAAAAGCAATACCTACATATTTGACAAAGTCTTTATTTAATAGTATCAATATGTCATTTATTGTAGCTCCGTTCACTTTTCTAATACCAATTTCTTTAACTCGTGTGCGGGTAGTAAAAATGGTCAATCCCAATAATCCAATAACAGCGATCAATACTGCAATAAAACTAAAAAAACTAATAATTTTCTGCTGTGCGATAAATGATTTGTAATTAGAGGTCAATGCATCATTGAGAAAAGAAACTTCAAACGGAGTTTCTGGAAATCTATTTTTCCAAAGTTTATTAATTTGAGTCAATAAACTTTGTATGTTGGATGTTTGAATCCGGATATTAACAGTAGAATATTCCCATCCATCCCAATTAGGGTTTGCCATAATTAGCATAGGTTGTATAGCGTTTTCAAGTGAAGCAAAATTAAAGTCTTCTACAACTCCTATTACTTTTAAATTTCCATCTCTATAGATATTTTTATCAAGTGAATTAATCCATCCAGACCTTTTAGCTAAACGTTGATTTATTAAAATAGCGTCTTTGTCAAATGCATTATTCTTTTTGAAATTTTGCCCTGAGAGTAAATTTATTTTAAAACACTCCAAAAAATCAGCATCCGTATATAAAACATTTAGCATTGAAGTTTGGTTTTCATCTCCAATTCTGTAACCGTTTTTTGTAACTCCATTACCTACCATTTGGCTGGAAAGACATACTGAATGAATTTCTGCCAATTGTTGTAAGTCTTGCTTAAATTGTGAGAGTTCGTTATTTATAAACTCATCATTTGCTTGAAGAGTTATAATATTTTCTTTGTCGAAACCAAGCTCAGAATTCATTAAAAAATTATTTTGACGAGAAATAGTAAGAACAGAAATAATCAATATGATTACTATTGTAAATTGAAAAGAAATCAAAATATTTCCTTTAAAGTTTTTTGAATTTTTAACAGAAAAAGAACTATTTAATGGGCTAGAAAATTTTGATGATTTATGTTCTAGAGTTGAAAAATAGGTAACCGATATGGAAAGAAAAAATATAGCAAATAATAGGAATATAGAAATTAAAAAAATATGATTGCTTATAGAAAGTGTAGTTTGTATATAAGTGTTCAAAAATGGAATACTCAACAAGAGTAGAAAAACTCCAAGTATTGAAGCTAAAGTTGCAATAATAAAAACTTCAATATAGGTTTGGGCTATTAAATTGTACTTTCTCGCTCCAAAAACTTTTAAAATACCAATTGTTTTTGCTTTAGTAATTTTTTGAGCTGTGTATAAGATAATGTAATTGATGATGGCAAGCAGTAATATAAGTACACAAATTGAAGTAATTATATAAATACTTTTTTTATTTCTATTTGAAGAAGCATCATAATCAATTGAGCCATCTGTTAGATGAACATCTCTAATGTTTTGTAATGAAGCAGATAGTGACATTCCGGTATCTTTCCAGCGCTGATTTATTTTTTTATCTAAAAAATCAGGAAGAGCTTTTTCTATTTGTTGAGGAGTTATATTCTTTGATAACTCGAGATATGATAAAAAAGTAATACCACCACCATATTCTTTATAAAATAAATCACTTTGTTCAATGTACTTTGTTGAAACTACAGCATCAAAAACAAGGTGTGTGTTTGATGGAGGGTTAGCAGCAATCCCTGAAACGGTAAATAGCCTATGATTTAGTTTTATTGTTTTTCCCAAAGGGTTATTATCTCCGAAAAATTGTTTTGCTTTTTTTTCAGATAATACAATTTTTTCGGCACTATTTAATATATTTTCTGGATTGCCCGTTAATAATTTGAAATTGAAAAATTGAAAAAAATTATCATCTGCGTAACGCAGATTTTCAATATTTTGAATTTGCCCATCTATTAAACATTTTAGGGTATTTTCTTTTGAAACTCTACAAAAATTATCAATACCTGGAATCTCATTTTTTAGATCTTTTACAATAGGAAACCAAACGAATCCTGATTTTGAATTATTACCCTGTGATTTAGTAGTACTTACTAAACGATACATTTTTTCACTATTAGTATGAAATTTGTCAAAGCTAATTTCATTTTTAATAAATAGAAAAATAAAGAGACAAGCAGCCATTCCAATAGAAAAACCAACAATATTTATAATTGAACTGATCTTGTTTTTTAGAATATTTCGAAACGCGAGTTTAAAATATATAAGGTTCATATTATTATGTTATTAGGATCGTTTTTTATTCATCTCTTAACACATTTACGGGGTTTTTCATCGCTGCATTTATGCTTTGCCAACTCACGGTGAGTAACGCCACAATAAGCGTAATTAAACCTGCAAGGGCAAAAACCCACCAACTTAGGGAGGTGTTATAGGCGAAATTTTCTAACCATCTTTTCATTACATACCAAGCGATAGGTGTGGCAATTACAAAAGCAATAGCTAACCAACTCATAAAATCATTATTTAAAAGTTTTACAATTTGAGTAATGGTAGCTCCATTTACTTTCCGAACTCCAATTTCCTTTTTACGTTGAATACAAGTGTATGATGTGAGTCCGAATAGACCTAAACAGGCAATAAAGACTGCTAACAACGTAAAAATCCTAAAAGCGGAATTAAATTGCTTGTCGTTATTGTACTGTGCTTCAAACTGTTTATCTACAAAGGTATAGTTAAAAGTACTTTTCGAAAAGACCTGTTTCCATTGTTTTTCTACAGCTGTAATTGCTTTGGTATATCCAGATGTTGAGGCCACTGTTTCATCAAATTTTATCAGTAAATTATTACTACTATTTTGATGCAAAATGATTAAAGGAACGATTTTAGATTTTAAATCGAAATGGTGGTAATCTTCAATAACACCAGAAATCACCCAATCAATACCAAAAAACTTCACCATCTTGTCAACGGCTTCTTCTGGAGTTGCAATTTCGAGCTCTCTCATAGCTGTTTTATTGATAATTATATGCCTGCTTTTTCCTTTGAAATTATTAATAAAAGTATTTCCACTAAGAAAATTAATTCCTAACATTTCAAAATACTCACCTTGTGTCGCATAGCCATAAAATGTTTTTCTTACATCTTCAGTTCCATTTGGATAGGTTATTCCAATAAAAGAATTAAGGTTGTCGTATCCACCACCTGGGAAAGTTTGTGATCTTGAAATTTTAACGACTCCAGGAATTTTTCTTAATTCATTTTCTAGGACTTGATACTCACTTCTTATTATAGAATCTGACTTTTGAGTCAAAACATCTCCTTGAAAAGCCACAACTTGACTTAAGTTTGCACCAATTGGTTGATCTTTTAAATAATTTATTTGTTTGGTAACTACTATTGTCCCTATTAGCAACACGATTGTCGCTACAAATTGTGTAATAATTAATCCTTTACGTATGTTTAATCCATTTGACGTTGCTCGAACTTTCCCCTTTAATGCTTTTGATGGATTATAACCACTTAACATAAATGCAGGATACAAACTAGCCAGTAATATACCTAACACAACGAGACTAAATACAGGAATTAGCTGCTTAACCGTTTCTAAATTTAATATCAAATTACTATCTGTAGCTTTATTATAAAATGTTAGTACAGTAAAGCTTACTGCCAGTGCCAAAACAATTGAAATTATGTTTAGAATAACCGATTCTACTACCGATTGCATCACCAATTGACCGCGTTGAGCGCCTGCAACTTTGCGAATACCTACTTCCTTTGCACGTTCTAATGATTTAGTAGTTGAAAGGTTAATATAATTAAGCCAAGACAATACTAAAATGATAAAAGCGATAGCCGTTAAAAACTTTATTTTAGTAATACTACCATTTGCCTCAGCTTCATAAGGCTTGTTAGAGTATAAATGAATACTTTCTATCGACTCTATATTGTATCGTTCATTTGGGTCGTTAATGAAATCTCTTGACACAATCTTATCTTTTAAATAAGCATAATTGGTATTTGGAGTCGTTTTTAAATAAGTGAAAAAATTGCAATGACCCCAATTCAATTTCTTTTCTTGTTCTGATGCAAACCAATTATCATATGTTTTCATAGAAATTAAAAAACTCGTTTTCATATGAGTGTTTTCTGGTATATTGTCTAAAACTCCTGTGACGGTTAATTCAACTTTTTCTCCCTCGTGAAATGCCAAAATTGTTTTTTTAATGGGATCTTCATTCCCAAATATTTTTTTGGCAAGTGAGGCTGTTAAAACAATGGTGTTTACATCTTTTAAGGCTGTTTCTTTGTTTCCTTTTTGAAGCGGATAATTAAAAACATCAAAATATGATTCATCTGCTAAAGACCCACTTGTTTCCTTAAAAACATTATCATTGTACTTAAACACGACTCTGTCAAAACGATACAAGCGAACATACTCCATCACTTCAGGGAATTCCTGTTTTACCGTAGGTCCAATAAGGTTTGCTGTTTGTGCATCAGATGGCACATAGTTTTCACCCTTCAATGCTTCCATATAAAACCGATATACGTTTTCCGATCCTTCAAACTTATCATAACTACGTTCATAATTCACGTAAATCATAATCAAGATAAAAGACGCTAAACCAACGGACAAACCAGCAATATTAATAAAAGAATACAACTTGTTTTTACTTAGGTATCTAAATGCGATTTTTATGAATAGTTTGTACATAGTTTATTTTTTTCCTCCCCCAAAACCCCTTACAAGGAGGGGGAACTCAAGACGAATATGTTATCTAATCTTATTAATAATTCAACTTTTATTTTTGTTATTCCCTTTCTAAATTTTCCCCCTTCGGGTGAGTTAGAGAGGGCTTTTACTCATTTTTTAAAGCCTCTACAGGATTTATAGTTGCCGCCCTAAAGCTCTGCCAACTTACAGTTAATAAGCTAATAACCAAAGTTATAAATCCTGCCAATACAAATATCCACCAATTCAGATTAGATTTATATGCAAAATTCTCAAGCCATTTGTACATAGCATAATATGCAACGGGTGTAGCAATAATAAATGCCATAACAATCCATTTTATAAATCCTTTATTAAGCATTATCATAATCTCAGAAATATTAGCCCCATTTACTTTACGTATTCCAATTTCTTTTCTTTTGTTTAGGCAAATTAGAAAAATTTGCCCTAAAATGCCCATAAAGGTTAGTATAACTGCTATTAAAGAGAAAAAAGCAATAGACTTTGCCAATTTTTCTTCTTTGAAGTACATTTTCTGAAAAATACTATCATAAAACTCAAAACTAAAGGGATCTTCAGGCAGCAATTGCTTCCAGATTTTTTCTATTTGATTCAATTGCTCTCCAATATTTCCAGGCAATATTCTTAATGATAAAGCATCAAATCTGTGATCTGGATCATAAATTAGTGCAACAGGGTTAATATTAGCATGTAATGATTGTACATTAAAATCATTTACCATACCAACTACCTCAAAGCCATTGTCACCTCCATTATTATATTTTTTATTTTCAATACTATTCCAACCAAATTCTTTTATAGCTTTTTCATTTAAAAGGCAGGCTTCGCCCTTATCACCAGACAGGAAGTCCCTGCCGTTGATTAAATCTACACCCATGGTATTCAAATAATCATTAGAAACATATACACAATTTATCATAAATTCCTTGTCTTTATCCCCACTTCCCATCATTAATTTTATCCCACCAGGATTGCCATCGCTGAGTGCGCTCGATTCAACAAAAGGTATCTTATCCATTTCTTTTTTAATTAATTCAGGATTTGGATATAAATATGGAATATCTATTTTAACTAAGTGTTCTTCATCAAACCCTAGATCATAATGTTTAACATAATCTATCTGTTTAAAGATAACAATCACTATGGCAATTAACGCTATTGAAACTGTTAGCTGAAATGTTGACATTGCTTTAATACCAAGTTGTTTTCCTTTTAATGTTCGTCCCTTATTTAAAAAATACGTAATGTTAAAGCGTGATAAAATATAAATAGGTGCAATGCTGTTGAGAATGACAATGCTAAAAATTGTAATTAAAAAAACAGGAATTAATTGTAAGAAATTTATATCTGACAATGTTATGTTATGCCCAAATAGAGTTTCGGTGTAAGGTAACAGCAATGATGATAACAATACAGAAATAAAAATTGAAACTACTATACCAATAATTATCTCGAAAAATGAATTCGAAATCAGCTGCCAATTACCTGCCCCGTTAATTTTATTGATGCCTATTTCTTTCATTTTAGCATATTGCAATGAAATAGTATAATTAAGATAATTGATGCTTGAAAGGAGAATAATCAATATCCCGATTGAAAGAAAAATGATTAATGTTTTTGAGTTACCTTTTTCATGCATATCATTTTGAAATTGCAAATCTGAAAGATAAATACTGGTTAGTGGTTGCAAAGCCAAATTATCTACATTTGTATTAAACGCTTTTATAGTATTGTTGAGTTTTGTACTCAGTCGTTCAACATTAGCGGTATTTTTTAATAATAGAAAATGAGATGTTGGATAAAAACAAATTCCATTATTACAGATTTGAGACATTTGAAATGCTTCATTTTCACTATTTAAAAGTAGTTCTGCTTTAAAACTCGAATTTACAGGCAAGTCTTTTATAACAGCTGATATTGTTCCAGTCAAGAATTCATTATTTAGGGTTCTCCCTAAGGGATTTTTATCGCCGTATAATCTTTTGGCAACAGATTCGGTAATCACTAATGAATTTAATTCGCTAAAAGGTTTATCAGACAAGCTGGCAACTACGTTTGCAGAAAAAATATCAAAAAAATTGTTATTAGTTATAATTAAATGATTTACCTGCGTATAGTTTTTTGTATCATCATCTTTTATGGTGATTTTAAACCCTGATGAATATTCCAAAGGGCAGGTATTTTTTATTTCAGGATAATTTTTGGCAAGTGGCGTATTCAACTTATAATCAAGGTTACAGAGATTCTTTTTTGTATCATATAAGCGATAAATATTGTTATGATTTGAGAAACCAGTATCAATATTATGCTCAGCATTATAAAATAAACCAATAAGTATAAATGCTGTAAAACCAATAGAAAAGCCACCGATAATTAAAGCCGAATAAATTTTATTTTTTAAAAAATTTCGTATTGCCAATTTTAATTTAAAACGTAACATATTTTTTTTATTTTTTATTTCCTTTCTAAATTCTCTCCCTTCGGAGAGTTAGAGGGGGGATTATTCCGATCTTAAACTTCTTATGGGATTTACAATTGCCGCTTTTATACTTTGATATCCTACTGTTAAAACTGAAACAGTAATTACCAATGAGGTTACTATTATAAATACCCACCAACTAATTTCTATGCGATATGAAAAGTCTTCTAGCCATTTATTCATTACAAACCAGCCAATAGGTAGTGCCACTAAAATGGAAACTCCAATTAATTTTAAAAAGTCAATGGTAAGTTTATAAGTTATCTGACTTACATTTGCACCTAATACTTTTCGAATACTAATTTCCTTAGTACGTTTTTGGGCATTAAAAGCAGCCAGACCGAACAGACCTAAGCAAGCTATAAGTATGGAAAGAATTGTAAATATCATAAAAATGCGACCTAAACGTTGTTCAGATTCATAGACATTATTAAAAGAATCATCCATAAAGTAATAATTAAAAGACTGGCTAGGCGCAACCTTATTCCAAATTTGTTCTATCTGTTTTAGAGATTGTGAAAAATCACCTGCATTTAATTTTACTGCTAAGCCATAATCTGTTCTTCGGCTTAATCGTAAACCAACAGCTGCAATTTTATCTCGTAATGAAGCAATATGAAAGTTTTTTACAACACCTATAATGGTGTACAATATCTCATCAGAATCATCAAATATATTTTTACCTATAGCTTCTTTCGGGGTTAATCCTAATTTTGAGATAGCGCTTTCATTTACAAGCATTGCGCTAGAATCTGTACTAAATTTTTGGTTGAAATTTCGACCTTCAATAAGCTCTATATTCAATGTAGCTAGATAATCAGTATCTATATCCCATTTTTGTAATTGTACCGCATCATTGCTCGATGTGCCTTCTAACGTAAATGATTGATCGCTTCTATTTGATGGTGTTGGTAAAAAGCTGGTAAGTGTTGCATTTTTAACACTAGTCAACTTTTTTACTTCTTCTTTGAAAAGTTTAACCTTACTGCCAGAGGCATACACATCTTCTACAATTACCAATTGTTCTTTGTTATATCCTAGATCTTTATTTTTTATAAACTGTAATTGCTGATAAACCACTAAAGTACTTACCATTAAAAATACAGATATAGCAAATTGAAAAATAACAAGTCCGTTTCTAATTTTTCCTCCTCCTACTGAAGTTTGTCCACCTTTTAATACTTTAACAGGAATAAATTGAGACATGAAAAATGCGGGGTAACTTCCTGAAAGTAAACCTAACAAAAGCACAGATACTACTGTGGTTAGCCAGAAAAATGGACTTAAAAACGGAATAGATAACTCTTTACCTGCTAGTTCATTAAAATAGGGCATTGCTATTGCTGCAACAATTATTGCAATTATTAGAGATACAAATGTAATTAACCCTGATTCTATTAAAAACTGTTTTACTAAATCAAACTTATTAGATCCCAATGTTTTTCTTATACCTACTTCTTTGGCTCTTTTTAAAGATTGAGCTGTAGATAAATTCATAAAATTTACACTTGCCAAAACAATTAAAAACAAGGCTATAAAGGATAAGATATAAATATTCTGAATATCATTATTAGCATTTAACTCAGCTGTTCTATTTGAATATAATCGAATATCTTTTAAAGCAGTAAGGCTAAATTCGTAATTATTACCACCTTCTTTAAACTTTTCCATAGTCATATCTGGAGCAAATGTTTTTTTAGCATAAGGCACAACATAATTTATAAATACATCTTGTAGCTGTGTTTCAAAGTCATCAACATTAGTATTTGGTAGTAATTTTATAAATGTACTATAGTTGTTACTACCCCAACTATCTGATTTTGAATCTACATGACTTGCCATGGACATCAACATTGAATAATTCCTTAAAAAAGAATTTTCAGGAAAATTTTCAATTACACCAGTTATAGTATAGGTATTTTGGTTTTCGAGTATTAATTGCTTGCCTAAAGCCTGTTCATTGCCAAAATGTGTTTTGGCAGTAGATTTTGTTAATACCAAAGTGTTAGGTTGTATTAAAGCAGTATTAACATCACCTTCTATTAAATCTAATCCAAACAACTCAAAGAAGTTAGGATCGGCATAAACATTACCAGTAGTTTTAATGTTTTTTTGCGAAGCAGTTTTACGAACTAACATACTTCCCCAACCACGAAGTCTAGTTGCTAATTGTACTTGTGGAAAGTCATTTTTTACCGTTGCCGCCATTGGCGGTGTTACTGTTGCTAACAAATTTTCATTTAAACCATAGGCAATATCAGCGTTTATTCTATGTATTCTGTCAGCATCGGTAAACATAGTATCATAGCTAAATTCATCATAGATATATAATGAAATTAGAAGTGCACCGGCCATACCAATTGCTAAACCAAAAGTGTTTAAAAAAGTAAAAAATGGTTGTTTTTTAAGACTTCGCCATGCTATTTTAATATAATTTTTTAACATAATTTTGTTTTGAATCTTTTTGTGAAAATAATTTACTCACTCCTTAAAGCCTTAACAGGATTCATTGTAGCCGCACTAAAACTTTTCCAACCAATAGTGATAAAAGCAATACATATTGTAATAATTCCTGCTAGTACAAATACCCACCATTGAATTTGTATGCGATATGCAAAACCTTGTAACCAATTATCCATCAAATAATATCCAAGCGGAAATGCAACGATAAAAGACACACAAACTAATTTTAAAAAATCTTTGGAAAGCATCGTAACAATTTGAGGAATGGAAGAACCCAGTACTTTTCGAATCCCAATTTCTTTAAATCGCTGTTCCGCAGTAAATGTCACAAGACCAAATAAACCCAAACAGGCTACAAAAATTGCCAAGCTACAAAAAATGATACTCACCTGTGACATCTTTTTTTCTTGTACATACAGTTGTGCTACATTATTGTCTAAAAATGAATAATCAAAAGCAGCATTTGGGATAACTTTTTTATAAGCGTTTTCAAACTGTTCTACAATATTTGAAATAGATTTGCTATTAAATCTAACCAATAGATACGATTTATGTTCTCTGGAATTATTATGAAAAGCATAAGCTCCAATTGGTTGATGTAAGGAAGCGAAGTTAAAGTTATCAACAACCCCAACAACTGTTGCATTGTTACCTAATTGCATTGTTACTTTTTTACCAATAGCCTCGTTAGGATTGTACCCAAGATATTCAATGGCTTTTTTGTTAAGAACAACTTCTACCAAAGTATCTCCTTTTATTTTTTGATGTGGCATAGTACCAACTAATAGTTTTAGTTGAAGTACGTCAGCTATTTCAGCATCGCACACATTGGTTTGAATGTTGATTCCTTGTTTATCGTTATCATTTTTAGTTAAGGAACGACCACTTACACCCATACCTGGGAAACCTTGTGCAAATGCTGTGTGCTTAACATCAGCTAACGATTTAAACTCTAAAAGTAGAGCCTCCAAATGAGCATCTGTATCAATAGCTGTTGTAGAAATAGCCATCACACTTTCTGGATTATAACCTAAATCTTTGGTTTGTATAAACTGGAGTTGCTTATAAATAACTAATACAGCTATAATTAATACTACTGAAGCTGTAAACTGAAGCACAACCAATCCCTTTCTAATGAATTGGATGTTATTTCCACGTTTAAATGTTGGATTTAATATAGCTTTTGGCGAAAAACCAGACAGATAGATAGCTGGATATGAACCAGATAATAAAGTAGTAATTAGCCAGACAATAAAAAGCCCTACAAAAAATTTTAAATTGAGCATAAGCTCTATATTGATACTCTGCGAGGTAATTGTATTAAAGATAGGAATTACTATTAGCGCTAAAACAATAGCAATAAGCAACGATATAAAAGTAATGACACCTGTTTCAACATAAAATCTAATTATTAAATTTTTTGTTGAAGCCCCTAATGTTTTATTAACGCCAACATCTTTAGAGCGTTTTTGTGAACGCGCCGTTATAAGATTCATATAATTAATACATGCAATTACAAGTATTAATAGTGCTAATAAGGATAAATTTTTTATTTCTTTAATATCTCCATTACGACTTGTATAACTATCCATATATGTCGCCGAGTATAAATGGATATCTTTTAATGGTTGTAATGAAAAAGAATACCATTGCTCTTCTTTTGCAACATTTTTATCTAAAATTTGTTGAATCTGATCTTGTAATTGGGACTTATTGGCAGTAGCATCTACTAAACAATAGGTTTCAAAACTTGCATTACTCCAACTCGGATTTTTATAAAAATTGGTAGAATTAAAAGAGGCAATTAAGTTGCAATCAAGTGTGCTATTGCTTGGGAAATCTTCAAAAACCCCTGTAACTTCTAAATGTTTATAATTGTCTACCGTAATTATTTTACCTAAAGGATCTGTTGCTCCAAAATATTTTTGAGCACTGCTTTGAGACAATACCACAGTATTTGGTCTGCTAAGAGCATTTTTAGAATGTCCCTTTAAAAAATTGACACTGAATATGTCAAATAGTTCATTATCAGCCCAATAAAGATTTTTCTCAATAAAATTGGTAGTATTAACTCTTAGAAATGCAATTTGTTCAAAATTGTGTTTAAATACTCTGGCAGCAGACCGAACATTTGGTATGTCACTTTTTAATGCTGGAGTTAAGGCTGTTGGCGCATTACACCAAACCTCTTTTCTACCTTCATTTTCAGTATGTAATAAAACACGATAAATTGCATCATTGTTGGCATACATAGTGTCAAAGCTATGCTCATGTGTAATAAATAGGTATAGCACAATGGCTATAGCTAATCCCAAGGACAACCCAAGAATATTGACCATAGAAAATAGGCTGTTATATTTTAAACTTCGCCAAGCGATTTTTAAGTTATTTTTTAACATGTTTAATCGTTTTTGATAATTTATTCGGTACGTAAACTTTTTACAGGATTAGCTATTGCAGCTTTTAATGCCTGTATTCCTACTGTAAGCATGGTTATTAACAGGGCAAGAAACCCACCAAAAGCAAGCATCCACCATTTAATTTCAATGCTGTAAGCAAAACTATCCAACCACATTTTCATCAGCATCCATATTAAAGGAATTGCTATACAAGCGGCAAGCACTATTAGTAACATAAAATCTTTAGATAATAAGACTATAATTTTTGTTACACCAGCACCCAATACCTTGCGGATACCAATTTCTTTAACACGTTTTTTTGCGATTAAAGAAATTAGACCGAAGAGTCCCAAACAGGAAATTAGTATCGTCATAAATGCTACATAGTTCACTATTTTTAAAATACCTTCTATTAAAGAATACTGGGCACTTATTTTGTTAGTCAGTTCTTCATGTTTAAAATTTATTCTTGCTGGAATTTCCTTAAATTGATTTTCAAGAGATTGAAGTACATTTTTTTCCTGTCCAGAAGTAATACGTAAACTCAAATAGCGGTTATTACCGAGACCTTGTTTGCCGGTATAAAAGTGCACCAAAGGCTCCATTCCCCTTTGCATATCCTGATAATGAAAATCTTCCATTACTCCCACAACCTTGTATTCAGTTTCATCTCCACCTGTAGATACCAATGTCTTATGCTCTATATTTTCCCATCCAAAGGCTTGTATTGCTCTTTTGTTTATTACAACAGCATTACTCTCGGTGGCGTTTAAATCTTCATTAAAATCCCGACCAGAAACCAGCGGTATTTTAAAAGTCTCCAAATATTTTGCATCTGCATGAGCCCAACGAATACGGACTTTCTTTTTGGTTTCTGCATCATAATAAAGGGCGTAATTATGGATATAGTCTGAGGGTACCATTCGGCTGGTTGAAAAACTTTCTATATAAGGATTCGCCTTTAGTTTTTCCATGATTGTTTTAAAATTGGATGCTGCCGTTTCTTTGTCTTTATATTCCAGGTCAATTCTTGCCACGGTCATATTTTTTTCATTAAAGCCTAAGGGAGAATTTTGCATATAATTAATTTGGCTGTTTAAGATTACTGCAGCACAGATAAAAATTATGGCAAGGCCAAACTGAATGGTTATAAAAGTGTTTCGAGCTAGAAAGTTGCTTTTCAGAGCATCTACTTTACCTTTTATTGCTGTAGCTATGGGCAATGCAACATACCTTAATGTAGGCAATACACCAACAACCAACGTAATAACAAAACCAAGAAGAACGAAATAGAATAGGATAGGGTAATCCTTTTTGGGGTTTAGATATATTTGACCAAAATTTGGTCCAAAAGCTTCGTTTAATTCAGGAAGTAGTATAGAAACAAAAAATAGTAAAGCGAAAAAGAGGGAAGTAAAAACCAACAAACCATTTTCAATGCAAAATTGAAGCATCACACTTTTTTTACCTCCGCCCAATATTTTATGCAACGCAACTTCCTTGGTACGCCCGTACATAACGGATGTGTTTAAATTTAATAAATTTACAAGCACAACAAGTAGTATAAAAATGGCAGTAGCTATAGCACCTTTCATAATACCCACAGCCATTGGGGCATAATCTTCTAGAATATTAGCATACTTAACAACCTTTATTTCTTTAACTTCTGATGGATTGATATAATTTTTGGCTACGAGTGCCATAATATCTTTTTCTAATTTTTTAATATCCGCATCAGGTCTCAACCTTAAAAAATCGGTACCAAATGTATTGTCCCAATTGGCAGATTCCTTGAAACCCACATTATCCTCAAGTATAGCGGTTGGCATTAAAACACCTATCCGTAAGGTAGAATATGAACTTATCCGTTCTAAAACTCCAGTAATAGTAAAGCTTAAACTATCATTTGCCATCAACGTTTTACCTACAGGATTCTTTTCTCCAAAAAAACGTTGACTAGCTTGCTCTGTAAGAACTATTGAGTATTTTTCATCTAGCGCTGTCTGTGGGCTACCATATTTAAAAGGAAGCGTAAAAACTTTAAAAAAATTTGTATCTACATAATTAACCCCTTCTTGAAATTCAATAGTATTATAGGCAAACCATGGTGCGTCCCAAGTTTGGTTGTGCGTTGCCGCAACAACATCTGTAGAAGAATTGACAATCTCACTTAATAGTGGGTATGGTGTCTGTGGATAACTATGGCCAATAACGGTATGCGTTTTTAGATAATATAGATTTTCTTGATTTTCAATAGCAGTATCAGCACTATAATATGCATATACTGCAAACATTAAGGTCATAATACATGCCAGACCAACAGTAAGACCAATGAGATTTAATACAGAAAGTAACCTATTTTTCCACAGGTTTCTAAATGCTAATTTTATGTAGTTTTTAAACATCGATCTTAATTTAAATTACTTTTAAATCTTCGCTACAAAAGGTGAATTCTTACTTTCAGTAACAATTTGCCCATCAAACAAGTTAACAACCCTATGTGCATAGTGAGAATCTCTATCGGAATGTGTTACCATAATAATGGTTGTTCCTTCTTGATTCAATTCTGTTAGCAAATTCATAACTTCTATCCCGTTTTTAGAATCTAAATTTCCTGTGGGTTCATCTGCTAATATCAATTTAGGATTAGAAACAACTGCTCTGGCAATAGCAACACGTTGCTGTTGTCCTCCTGATAATTGTTGAGGGAAATGTTTCTTTCTATGTGAAATTTTCATTCTCTCTAGTACTTTCATAACTTTTTCCTCGCGATTTTTCTTTTTCATTTTAAGATAAATTAGCGGAAGCTCAACATTTTCAAAAACGGTAAGTTCATCAATCAAATTAAAGCTTTGAAATACAAATCCTAGATTCCCTTTACGCATTCCGGTACGTTGATTTTCTTTTAAATTGCCAACCTCATGCCCAGCAAAATAATAACTACCTTCAGTAGGGTTATCTAACATACCAATAATATTTAAGAGTGTTGATTTTCCACATCCTGAAGGTCCCATTATAGCAACAAATTCACCTTCTTCTACTTTAAGATTCACCTTATTTAATGCCAAGGTTTCTACTTCTTCTGTTCTAAAACTTTTTTTTAAATTTTCTAATTTTATCATTTTTTGGTTGTTTTGTATTCCTTTATTTATTCTAAGGTTCTATTTTAATATTATTTTTTCAGCATCTCCAAAAACATCGTAATTTGAAGTTATTACCTTTTCTTCGGCTTGCAACCCTTCAAGTATTTCATAATATCTAGAGTTTTGTTTTCCTATTCTTATAGGTCTTTTCCAAGCAGTATTGGATGCATCTACAACAAAAATCCATTGTCCTCCAGTACTCTGGAAAAAACTACCTTTGGGTATTAGAAGAGCCTCACTTGATGCTCCCAATTGCAATTTTATATTATAGCTTTGGCCTGAGCGGATAGTTTCAGGTTTTTCCTTTGTAAATACTAAATCTACTTTAAATTTCCCATTACGTACTTCAGGATATACTTTGCGTAAGCGCAATTCGTATTCTTTAGAATTTCGGTCTAGAACTGCTATTAAATCTCTTTTTATTCTATCAATATAATGTTCATCAATAGTGGCTTCAATTTTAAAGTCTGTTAATACATTTATTTGACCTATGCGTTGCCCTTGACCAATACTCTGACCAATTTCAGCATCCAGAAAACCTAATTGTCCATCGGCTGGAGCACGCACATTCAAATGGTCTAAACGTTCATAAACCATAGAAAGTGTTTTTTGCATTCGTTCTAAATCTGTGTCTAGCCCAGCTAATGAGGTGCTTCTTAAAGCTTTATCTTTTTCAGTTTGTAGTTTAATAATTTCATATTGTTTTTGAGACAGTTCATAGTTTTCCTTAGCTATTAAATATTCTTCTTTAGAAATTAACTCTTCATCAAATAATGCTTTATTTTGCTCGTAATTTCTTTTGAACTTTTGTACTTCATATTCTGAATTTACCAATTCTTTACGATCATTAACTTGTCTAGAATCAAAAGTTAATTTGGTAGAACGAAGATCATTTTGTTTTAATGCTAAATTACTCTCACTAGCCAAAATTTGTTCATATAGGCTGCTATTTTCTAACTTTAATATTATTTCGCCTTTTTTTACCATAGCACCTTCTTCAATTAGTTTTTCATAAACACGCCCACCTTCATAGGCATCCATATAGATTGTGCTGATAGGTGCTACAGATCCATTAATTGTTATATAATCATCAAATTTTCCTTGTGTTACTTCTGCAATTGATAATTTATCTTTTTCAGTTCTAAAGGTTGTAATGGATTTACCAAATATCATTTTCCAGCCTATAAAGAGTACTAATAACGTAAGGGCTATATATCCATAGTGTTTAGGTCTTAGTCCTTTTTTCTTTTTTAATTGTATATCCATTATTTGTTAGTTGAGTTTATATTAAAAATCTGCAATCCATTATAAAAATCTATTGTTTTTTTCTGAACTTTTAGTTTTAAAAATACTTGTAAATTTTCATTTTGAGCTTTGGTATAGCCACTTTTTGATTGGTATAAATTTAGTGTACTTATTAAACCTTTATCATATTTTTTTTGAGCAATTGTAAAAGCGAGTAGGTGAGAAGCTTCACTTTGTTTTGTTTGTTCGTATTCTACTTTAGAAGCTTCGTATGATTGAACCAATTCTTGAATAGCTTTATAAAGTTCTTGTTTTTGGATATCTAAATTATTAGTTGCTTGTAAAAGCACTATTTTTTGTTGCTTAATTTGAGAACGAGCACTCCATCGATCACTAATAGGAATTCTTAATGAAAGTCCAATATATTGAGATGCATTGTCTTTTAGTTGTGTATTAAAAGGTATTACACTACCAGATGCGTCTATATTGGTTTCATAAAAACCTGTTCCATAACCTGCTAATAATGAAATTGAAGGATATAAATTACTTCTAGTATAACTTAACTCTTTTTTTGCAGCTTTTGTTCTTAATTCTTGAGCTTTGATGCTTGGAATAAAAGAAATTGCTTCATTGTAAATAGCATCAGTATTTGTTGCTTTTATTTGTTCTTCATTAAAACTAAAAGTGATTGCGTCTACAGTATTTATTTTAATATCAACTGCATTTTTTAGATTCATTTCTTGGATAAGTTTTAGTTTGGCTGATTTTAGGTTGTTTTCACTTTGAGTAACCAGTAATTTGTCAGCAATTAATACAGATTCAGCTTCATATTTATCAGTTCCAGCTTTTAGTCCTAATTCAATTTTCTTTTCTATTAAATTAAAGTTGTTGTACGATATATCGACTTGTTCTTTAGAAATTTCAACCAAGCCTTCAAAAAATTGGACATCATAAAATGTGTTCATAACTCTAAAAGCCAACAAATATTTTTCTTGCAAAGTTTCATCTTGAATTGCATTTAGAAGAAATTTTGAAGCTGCTATTTTATTCAACTTTTTAAAGCCTTGAAAAATATCTAGGGATGTATTAATTGAATAATTGTTTGAAAAGAAATCGGTGCTAATAATTGTATTGTTATTTGGATCTACAGATCTACCATATTGAATATTATAATTCGAATTGGCACTTATTGTAGGTAATAATTCTCGATAAGATTGCACATGTCTTTCTTTGCTCGATTTAGTCTGATAATCAAAATCATTTAGTTTTAAATTATGTGTTAATGCATAATCTATACAAGCCTCTAACGACCAGTTTTTTTGTGCATTTATAGTGAAACTTAGCAGAAAAAATGTGAGTACTATAATTTTTTTAAATTTATTCATTGTTTTTCTTTGTGCCAAATCTATTGCTAATTACATACCAAAAATTTAATTACCTTTATATCAGCTATTTAAATAAATATTAGCGTATTTTAATAAATTGATATGTAAAATAAATTTACAATTATTGTAAAATATTTTTACAGTTTCTTGAAAGCATTCATTTAAATATGTAGTTTTAATTTTTTAAAAATAATAGTTAAAAATGATTGATGCACATATTCTAATTATTGATGATAATAAAAGCGTATTAAGTGCTTTGGAAATTTTACTTCAGTTTGAATATAAAAAAGTAAGTACAATTAGTAATCCCAATCAAATTTCGTCTTATCCAAATTTAAAAGAAGTAGCTATTGTTTTACTTGACATGAATTTTTCTGCAGGTGTTAATACAGGAAACGAAGGACTTTTTTGGTTAAATGAAATTAAAAAAAGAGCTCCAGAAACTTCAGTTATTATGATGACGGCCTATGGTGCTGTTGATTTAGCAGTTGCAGCGTTAAAAAAAGGTGCTACCGATTTTATTTTAAAACCTTGGAACAATGAAAAATTGTTGGTTACTATAAAATCGGCATATATATTAAGGAAATCAAAAGCTGAAATCAATCAACTTAAGCAGCAAGGAAGTAACTTAAAACAGTTAATAAATCATAAAAAAAATATAATAGTTGGTAATTCTAAAACTTTGCTAAAAGTATTAAACTTAACTCGAAAAGTTGCAAGAACAGATGTAACAGTTTTAATAACAGGTGAAAACGGAACTGGAAAAGAATTAATTGCGCAAGAATTACATCAAGCTTCAAATCGTAAAAATGAAGTTTTTATCAGTGTAGATATGGGAACCATCGCAGAAACACTTTTTGAAAGTGAACTCTTTGGTCATTTAAAAGGTGCTTATACTGATGCTAAAGAAGATAGAGTAGGTAAATTTGAGGCAGCAAATGGAGGTACACTTTTTCTAGATGAAATAGGTAATTTATCTTTACAAATGCAAGCTAAATTATTATCCGTAATTCAAAATAGAGAAATTGTACGTGTAGGTTCTAACAAGACAATACCTGTTGATATTCGATTACTTTGTGCTACCAATTGTAATTTGAATCAAATGGTTTCTGAGGGGGTGTTTCGAGAAGATTTGCTTTACCGTATAAATACTATTCATGTTGAAGTTCCTAGCTTACGCGATAGGGAAGGAGATATATTAGTTCTGGCTGAATTTTTTCTAAATAAATTTGCACTGAAATATGGAAAGTTTGGATTGCAAATAGATAATTTAGCAAAAGAAAAATTAAAGGAATATCATTGGCCTGGTAATATTAGAGAGTTACAACATACAATTGAACGTGCTGTAATTTTAAGTGAAGAAAAAATATTAAAATCTGCTAATTTTAGCTTAAATACTTCTACAGGAAGTATTCCTGAAAATTATGTAAATACACTTGAAGAAATGGAAGAAATAATGATTACCAATGCACTTACAAAACATGAAGGTAATTATACTGCTGCTGCTAGTGAACTAGGTATCACAAGACAAACTTTGTATAATAAAATGAAACGAATCGTTAAAAATTAAATAATGATTAGTAAAAATTATTACTTTCAATTAATCATAAGAGTCTGTGTTATATCAGTTGTCGCTTTTGCTCTTGCTTATACATTGCTGAATAATCAAATTTATATTGCCATTGTATTATGTGTTTTTCAAATTTTTCAGATAATTTTTCTTATTAAATACATAAATCAAACAAACCTTAAGATTGCATATTTTTTTGAATCTCTAAAAAATGAGGACTTTACTTTACGTTTCTCTGAAGATGCAAATCCAACATCTTTAAAGCAGTTACATCAAAGTTTAAATGAACTCAATAGCTTAATAAGAGATACACAAATTAAAAATAGATCTCAGGAAAATTATTATCAAGAAATTTTAAAACAAGTCATAATAGGGATATTAACAATTAATAATAAAGGGCATATATTGTTTTCAAACCCAACAGCTAAACGTTTATTTAATTGTACTCAATTGAATCATTTGAGACAATTGGAGAAAGTAGATCAAGAACTTTTCAAATTATTATCTAATCTAAAACCCTTTGATAAAAAATTATTTCAATTTGCAAATGAACGTGAAACTGTACAGTTATTAATTAAATCAACTGAAGTCACCCTAAATGAGGATGCTCTTATTCTAATTACAATTCAAGATATTAATAACGAATTAGATGAAAAAGAGACAGATTCTTGGATGAAACTTATTAGAGTTCTAACACATGAAATAATGAATACAATTGCTCCGATAAGTTCTATTTCAGAATCGATTTTAACTTATTATAAAAGAGAAAAAGGAATATTATCTACAAGTGAAATTGATGAAAATCATATAAAAAACACCATTAAAGGATTAGAAGTTATAAAAAATCAGGGTAATGATTTAATGAGTTTTGTACAGTCATATCGTAGTGTCTTAAATATTCCTATCCCTGATAAGAAAATTATTGATGTTAATAAATTATTAGAAAAAGTAAAAATTTTAGCTATTCAAGAACCAGGTTTTGATACAATTTTATTTGAAATTAAAAATACTTATGAAAGTTTAAAAATTTTTGCTGATGAAAAACAAATTACACAAGTCTTAATTAATCTAACAAAAAATGCAATTCAATCTTTGCAAAAAAGTGAGGGCGGGACTATTGAACTTATCTCTGGGATTACTGCAAATAATGAAAAATTCATATTGGTAAGGGATAATGGACCTGGTGTTTCACAAAAGCAAATTGAACAGATTTTTGTTCCATTTTTTACTACAAAACCAAATGGTTCTGGTATTGGGTTAAGTCTTTCAAAACAAATAATGCAAATTCATGGAGGTAGGCTAAAAGTACATTCTGTTCCTTTTGTTGAAACGTCTTTTTCACTGGTTTTTTAAAAAATTGAAAAATATTATAAACAGAACTGATTGAAGAACTATTTTAATTTTTATTAAAATGAGTTTAATTAAATTTTCTGGTGATGAATTATTCTTCTTCTATTAAATGTTTAAATAATTTTACAGTTTCAGTAAAATTGTATTCTATTTTTTTTAGATACATTTCGTCATCATCAAATTTTTGTACTTGATCTATAATATTTAAATACATATAGAATAAAGTATTTAGATCATCAATAACCAAGTTTAGATTACGATCATTAAAAGTATTGTACCATCTTAATTTTTCTTGAAAGATACCTATCAAAGTTTCAGCAACTTTTCTAGCTTTCTCTTTTTTATCAATTGCGTAATATAATTCCGGATAACCCAATACATATTGATAATAATCAAAATCTATAACAGGCATTTTTTCTTGAGATAAATCCAATACTTCCTCTGCCTTTTCAAAGTTTTGCTCCTTCGTAAAAGTTTCTGCTAATCTCATTAAATTTCTACGCATAGGAATCATGTTTCGTTTAGTCTGTTCGTCTAAATAAATTTTTCCATCATTAATATTTCTCCAATCCCATTTTTTAATATTCGCATACATTTTATCAGAATCTATTCTTCCCATATCAAACATACTTTTACCTTTATTTGATGTTTTGATAGGAACTAATTTATAAGTCATTCCCTCCAATTGTAAATAGTTTTTCAGCCAAATATATTCTTCATCAGCATAAGCACCACCTGAGAAATAAATAGGTTGCTTCCATTGATTATTTGCTAATACATCCAACATTAAAATTCTATTTTTTGTAAGCCTATTAGCAATTTCAATGTCTATAAAAGGTACAATTAGATCAGCATCTTTTTGCGTAACAATCCCATTTCTTAAAATAGTGGAGTTACTACATTTACTCGGACACTATTTTAAGACTGTTTAAATAAAAACAAATATCTTAGAATTATGAAAAAACGACATTACAGTACTGAATTTAAATTAGAAGCAGTTCGCTTAAGTTACAAACGAGATAACATAAAGGAATTAGCTAATGAGTTAGGCGTACAAGTTCAGCGTATTTATAAGTGGCGAGCTACTTACAGAGAAACTTCCAGCTTAACAATAGTATCAAAAAAACAAGAAGCTTCATTGGAAGTTAAACAATTACGTAAAGCTCTTAAAGAAACTCAATTAGAACTTGAAATATTAAAAAAAGCCGTTCATATCTTTTCCAAGAGCGATGGGAAGTCTATCAGTTTATAGCTAGTTATAAACATTTATATCCTATCGAGAAGATATGTAAAGTATTAAAAGTAAGTAGAAGTAGTTATTATAGGTGGTTTAGCTGCGGCCCCTCTAATCGAGCCTTAGAAAACAGCTTATTCACTGATTTAATAAAGAATATTTTTGATAGTAGTCAAAGA
>Ga0209345_10001764_pt1 | contig 25106 bp, 22 predicted proteins | sample Cruoilmetagenom7_FD_187294 | JGI IMG/M metagenome (GOLD analysis project Ga0209345, IMG submission 187294) | Oil polluted marine microbial communities from Coal Oil Point, Santa Barbara, California, USA - Sample 7 (SPAdes) (version 2) | ecosystem: Environmental > Aquatic > Marine > Oil seeps ...
TAATTGGTTCGGGAAGTCGATCTGAAAGTGCAGTTGAATTAAGTAAACGAATTTTGGCTTCTGTGAATAATAATTTAAATGAATTAGGGAAATGTTCAATTAATGATTTTATAACTTTTAAAGGAATAGGGGAGGCAAAGGCTATATCGATAATAGCTGCGATGGAATTGAGTAAAAGGTATAATGTTTCCGAAGGAATAAAAAAAGACAAAATATCTTCAAGTAATACTGTTTTTAAAATACTTCACCCTATATTAGGAGAATTACCACACGAAGAATTTTGGATTATTTATTTAAATAATTCAAATAAAATACTTCAGAAATCACAAATTAGCAAAGGAGGAATAACGGGAACTCTAGTAGATATTCGTTTAGTGTTAAAAAATGCGTTACAAATAGGAGCAGTTTCAATAATATTAGCGCATAATCATCCGTCAGGAACATTACAACCAAGTCATGCAGATAAACAACTCACTCAAAAATTAAAGAAAGCAGCAGATAGTATAGATATTAAAGTGCTGGATCATCTTATAATTACCGAAAAAACGTATTTTAGCTTTGCAGATGAAAACATACTTTAGCACATAATGCTTTTAATTTATACACAAAAAATAACTCCTCGATTTACATATGTCTTCAAGCATATATGTACAAGAATTTTAGGTGTTGAAATTAAATTTACAAATGCAATTGAAGCGTTTATCGCAGAAGATGGACCTAAATTATCTTATGGGAAACAACCTTTAGGAAATGAGCTTTTTTTGCAAAGTCAAGAAATTTTAGCACATCAAGGTATAGAAAGCGTTGAGTTAAATGTAAAACCTTGGGAAGAAACGAAATGTTTTTTTCAAGTAAGTGATAAAAGTGCATTACCATTCGATATATTTTCGGCTAGTTTTTATTTATTAAGTCGATATGAAGAATACCTTCCTCATGTAAAAGATGAATTTGGTAGATTTCCTGCTTCAGAGAGTTTAGCATATAAAGAACACTTTTTACAATATCCAGTAATAGATATTTGGGCATATAAATTTAAAAAGGTGTTGTCTGAAAATTTTCCAGAATTATCCTTTTTAAAAAAGGAAATGGAGATTCATAATTTAATAGAAGCAAGCAATCCTTTTGCTTTTAAACAAAAAGGTTTACTTAAATCTATTATTGGTTTTTCTAAGGATACATTAAAGTTTCGAATTAGTAAAAATTTTAGACGAACTAAAGTTCTACTTGGAATTAAAGCAGATCCATTTAATACTTTTGAATGGGTTATTTCTCAAATTAAAAGCAATAAAACAAAGTTGACTGTCTTCTTTCTTATGGGAAATGACTTAAATTATTATGAAGGAATCAATACTCAGAAGAAAAAGTATAGAATGCTCATAAAATTTGTTTCAGATTATAAAAATATCGGACTCATATTTTCTTCAATATCATTATTGAATTTAATTGCAATAAAAAAGGAAAAAGAACAATTAGAGAATATCATAAACTCCGAACTAACGAATTCTGTTAATAAGGGTTATTTTGTGAAACTTCCAGAGTTTTATAGGAATTTAATTGAAATAGAAGTAGAAAAAGATTTTACGATGGTTTATGAAGAAACAGTTGGGTTTAGGGCAAGTACTTGCACACCTTTTCTGTTTTATGATTTAGATTACGAAATAAAAACACCTTTAGTAATACAACCTATTGCACTCACAACACATGCTTTTAAGAATAAAAAATCGTCAGATATTAGAGATGCGGTCTTACAAGTTTTAGAATCCGTAAGTAAAGTAAATGGAACCTTTTCTATGTTTTTTACAAATTTAGATTTTATCGATAATAAGAGGAATAAAATATGGAGAGAATTGTTTTCAGAAAAACTTCAAAAAAATGTTTAAAAAAGAAATAACAGATGTGTTTTTTGACCTAGATCATACCTTATGGGATTTTGACAAAAATTCGAAACTGGCTTTTAAAAGAGTATTAAATAAACATAAGGTTGATGTGAATTTAAACGATTTCATCGAAGTTTATGAACCCATTAATTTTGACTATTGGAAATTATTTCGGGAAGATAAAGTAAGTAAAATAGACTTGCGAAGAGGGAGACTAATCGATACTTTCAGTAAATTGAATATGGCATTTAATTTTGCTGAAATTGATAAAATGGCCGAATCTTATATAGATGAATTACCTGGAAATAACCACTTATTTCAAGATGCAGAGTTAATATTAGCTTATTTAAACGAAAGATATTTCCTACACATTATAACAAATGGCTTTGATGAAGTTCAACGATTGAAACTTGAAAAAAGCGGAATAAATAATTTTTTTAAGACAATTACTACTTCAGAAGAAATTGGTGTGAAAAAACCCAACCAGTTGATCTTTTCAGAAGCAATAAAAAAAGCGAGCACACATGCTAAGTCAAGTATCATGATAGGAGATTCGTATGAAGCTGACATATTAGGAGCAAGTAAAGCTGGGATGAAAACCATTTTTTATAATTATAGGAAAGAATCAATACCTTCAAGTTTTAACATAATTAATGACTTAATAGAAATAAAATTGTACCTCTAGTATAAAATATTTTATTATTTTACAACGTTATTTATAAAACCCCCATAATTATGAATAAGCCAATATACCTGCTAATTTGGTCTGCTCTAATAATGGTATGCTTTACCTCTTGTGTAAAAGATACCGATTTTGATCAGGCAGATGACATTGTATTGTCTCCAGTTTTAGAACTGGATTTTATTTACTTCACTTTAGGTCAAAGCGATTATTTTAATTCTAATACAGGAGAAGAACGATTAGTTGTAACCGATACAACAGATTTTGAAATATTAAACGAATCGTTTGTGCGAGATGATTTAAAAAGAGCTGAATACTTGTTTGAGTTAGAAAATTCTGCCGCGATAAGTTTTTTGACAGAATTTAGATACTTAAATGAAATGGATGAAGTAGTTTATGAAATAGCAATACCTATCTCTGCTGGTTCAATAGCTGCTCCAGAACTTACTGAACATATAGAAAATATTGAGACTCAAGGAATCATTGAATTAACTCAAGCATCCAAAATTGTTGTTAATGTAATTATTCCATCCTCTTTTGAAAATATTGAAGGCGCCCTAAACCTACAATCCAAGACAACCTACTTTTTTGAAATTTAAACTATGCGTAACCTACTATGCTTTATATTAATCCCTTTATTGGGGTGTTTGACATATGGTCAAAACAAACAAATTCTATATGATTTTGGAGACATTCCTCAATCATTATTGGTAAACCCTGCTACAACTATGGAGCAAGATTACCATTTTGGTATTCCTTTTTTATCACAGTTTTCATTTCATTTTGGATCATCAGGCGTAAGTGCTTATGATATTTTCGGTGAATCTAACGTAGATATTAATACACGAATTACAAATGTGCTTTATAGCCTTGATAAATATGACTTTTTTAGTGTTAATCAGCAATTAGAAATTTTAAGCTTTGGTTGGAAAAATCCGAAGGGAATTTATTTTTCTGGAGGAATTTATGAAGAATTAGATGTCTTTACTTATTTCCCATACGATTGGGCAGTCCTTGCATGGGAAGGAAACAGTGAACATATTGGAAGACAATTTCATTTCAGAGATATTAGTGTTACAGCTGAATTATTATCTGTTTTTCATTTTGGAGCAAATAAACGTATCAATGATAAATTAACTTTAGGAGCAAGAGGAAAAATATACTCAAGTATAGCTCATGCAAGTAGTACAGATAATGAAGGTGTTTTTACTACAAGAGTAATTGAAGGATCCGATAATATTTATAGACACAGGGTTGTTAATGCGAATGTAACAGTTCAAACTTCTGGAATACAATCTTTAAGTGACGCAGGCTCAGGGGCAGCAGTAGCTAATGAAATGTTGAGTAGGGTTTTTCTTGGAGGAAACCTTGGTTTAGGAGTAGATTTAGGTGCAACTTATCAAATCAAAGATAATTTAGTAGCAACAGCTAGTTTGATTGATATTGGAGCTGTATTTCATACAAAAGATACTGAAAGCTATGTTGCAAGAGGTACACATAATTTAGACGGTATAGAGTTGCTTTTTCCTGCATTAAGTGATGGTGAGTCATCATACGATTATTATAATGATATTGAAGACAATTTTGATAATGATATTCCTGTAGATACCATAAGTTCATCATATACTCAATTTAGACCTTTAAAAGTAAATGCCAGTATTAAATATGGTTTTGGGAAAAAACAGAATTCAAAAGTTTGTGATTGTTTAAATAAAAATAATGGTGAGGATTGGAGAGAAGAAGTGGGATTACAACTATTTGCAATTAAAAGACCGATAAAAGCTCAATTTGCATACACGGCTTATTATAAAAGAAAGTTTGGTGATTTTTTAACAGGAAAACTTACTTATACAATAGATCAATATTCTGCTACAAATCTTGGAATGGGACTCAGTACGAATTATAATTGGTTTAACTTTTATATTGCTGTAGATAATATCTTAAAGTATTCAAATGTCGCAAAAGCAAAAAACGTATCTTTACAATTTGGATTCAACCTTAAAATAGATAAGAATGAATAAGTTTACATTTGTAATAGTTCTGTTAATTTTTATTTTTTCAAATAGTTATGCTCAAAAAACCTTAAGTGATTATAGCTATATAGTAATTCCAGAACAGTATGATTTTCTTTCAGAAAAAGATAAATACCAAATAAACTCATTAACTAAATTTCTTTTTAATAAATATGGTTTTCATGCATTTATAGCAAATGAGGTGCCTGAAAACTTAGTTACTTGTGATGGATTAAAAGCTGATGTTATTAGAAAGAATGGAGTTATTTATACAAAACTACAGATTGTTATAAATGATTGTCATGGTAAAGAAGTATATAGAAGTGTATTTGGTAAGAGTAAAATAAAAGAGTTTAGTAAAGTGTTTAATGATGCATTACGTAAGTCTTTTGCAAGTATAATAGCTCTTAATGTTAAGCAAAAGGATATTGCACACTCAAATGCTTTAAATGCTTCAGAAGTAAAAGATAAAATAACTTCAACTGAAGTAGTGAAGGAAAATTTAATTGAAGAATCTTCTATTCAAAAAGTGAAAGAGAATAATGTCAAAACTGAGAAAACTATTTTTCCAACAGGACAGTATAGTACTTATAAAAGTGCTAATGAAATCTTTCTATTAAGAAAAACGGAACAAGGGTATAATCTTTATAAAGATGTAGCTTTTAATCCATATGAAGCTAATAAAAACAATGGATTGATTTTATTAGGAGAAGTGCTTGTATCAAAATCTAAAGTATTTTATTTGGGTCAAAAAGAAAAATTAGTAGATGCACAATTTGATAAATATTTAAATTTAATAATTGATAAACCTTCAGGAAAAATAACCTATAAATTTATAGATTAGTAATTGTATTTTTCCTTCCAAAGACCTTTTAAATAGATTTTTATTGAGTTTTCTCTCGAATTATTTCCGGGTTCATAAAAAGTAGTACCCTTTATTTCTTCTGGTAAAAATTCATGATTTACAAAATTCCCTTCATAATTATGAGCATATTCATATTCTTTGCCATAACCTAACTCTTTCATAAGTTTGGTGGGTGCATTACGTATTGAAAAAGGAACAGATAAATCACCAGTTTGTTTCACTAACGTTTGCGCTTTCCCTATTGCTTGGTAAGAAGCATTGCTTTTTGCTGAAGTGGCTAAATAAATAACACATTGACTTAATATAATTCTAGATTCTGGATATCCTATAGCTGAAACTGCTTGAAAAGTATTGTTCGCTAATACCAGAGCAGTAGGGTTGGCATTTCCAATGTCTTCTGAAGCTAAAATAAGAAGCCTTCTTGCAATAAATTTTAGATCTTCACCGCCTTCTATCATTCTAGCGAGCCAATATACAGCTGCGTTAGGATCACTTCCTCTGATAGATTTTATAAAAGCTGAAATAATATCGTAATGTTGCTCACCAGTTTTGTCGTAAAGCACTGTATTCTTTTGCACTTTTTTCTGAACCATTTCATTGGTGACTTTTACTGAATCTTTTTCTTCTGAAAGAACAACCAATTCTAAGATGTTAAGTAATTTTCTAGCATCTCCACCTGAAAGCCGGATAATGGCTTCAGTTTCTTTTAAAGTGATTTTTTTCTTTGAAAGAATTTCATCTTTTTTAATAGCGCGTTTCAAAAGATCTTCTAAATCTTTTTTTGAGAAAGGCTTTAATACATAAACCTGACATCTAGATAACAATGCAGGAATAACTTCAAAGCTTGGATTTTCAGTAGTAGCACCTATTAAAGTTACAAGACCTTTTTCAACAGCTCCTAACAATGAATCTTGTTGTGATTTGCTAAAACGATGTATTTCATCAATAAAGAGTATTGGGTTTTTATTCGAAAATAAAGTATCGCTTTTTTTTGCTTTTTCTATCACTTCTCGAACAGCTGCGACACCGCTATCTATTGCGCTTAAGGAATAAAATGGTCTGTCCGATTGAGCTGCAATTATATTGGCTAAAGTAGTTTTACCAGTACCAGGAGGACCCCAAAATATCATGGAGGAAAATATGCCAGATTTTAATTGCTGCGTTAAAGAACCTTGATTTCCTATTAAATGAGTCTGACTTAAATAATCATTTAAAGATTTTGGGCGAATTCTTTCAGCTAAAGGTATATTCATACTGTAAAAATACAATTTAAATATACCTCAATAAAAGTTGAAACTAAAATTTTATAATTTTAATAGTTCCTATAATATCATCAATTTTCACTTTTAGAAAATAGATGCCATTGTCAAATTTAGACATATCAATTTGAGAGTTCAATGCATTAAATTCTTGATTATAAATTTCTTGTCCTAACACATTAAATAAGTTTATTTCAGTAATATGTTCCTTCGCTTTTATATGTAATATATCATTTACAGGATTAGGACTAGCTGAAAATTCTTTAGATTTAAAATCATCGATACCAATTTCTATTTCGCCCATAAAATCTCTAAAATCTAAATCATCAATAAAATACAGGTTAGTTCCTGCATCTATTGAGGTAAAATTAATTCCACCTAAACTTGTTGGTGAATTTCCTTCACTATCTTTAAAATCTGTTCCATAAGGAATAACCTCTTCATTATCAATCCACATAATCCATTCAGCATTTGTAACTCCTAAGTTTATGTCAAATACTATAATAATGTCAAACCATTGATCATGAGGGAAGTTGAAGGTAACGACTCCAAGTGCTGTATTGTCTATTAATCCCGTTCCAGGCGAAGCTAAACTTTTGTTAAAAAAAATATTACCTACTATTGATTCTCCATCTACTATAGGTACTTCTCCTTGAATATTAAAAGTAGCTCCTTGATTGGAAGGAATATATATCGAAAATTTTAAGATCCAAGAGCCAAATATTTTGTTTCCTAAATTTAATACCGCACTTGTCGTTCCATCATCTGGAATCACTCCAGACTTACTGCCGCTATGTGCTTCAATATCTGTTGACATGATAGCGCAGCCTTCAACGCCACCACAATCCCAAGTTGTCCAATGACCTTGAAAAATAGGTTGTCCTATGGTATAAGATTCCATATCATCTACAAATTGAGCATGATTAACTCCAATAGCAAATAATGTCAGAAGTACTGAAAAGTAAAATTTCTTCATAAAGAGTATATTTAAATAGGGGAGTACTTAAAATTACAATAAATATTTTAAAACTGTCATTATTTCATGTGTTATCTTTAGGACTGTTTATTGCAATAGTGTTTATATGAAAATTAAAAATGAATTACATTTTTCTATCATGGATATTATTTATCCATTGCTATTTTTATTAAGTATTGTATTTGTGTTTTGGTTAGAATCCCGTTTTAACTTAAATTTCAATTATTTAGGGATTTACCCTAGAAAAATAGAAGGTTTAAGAGGAATACTTTTTGGGCCATTTATTCATGGAGATAGCTCCCACCTATTTAATAACTCAATTCCTTTTGTGGTTCTGTCATCTGCTTTATTTTACTTTTATAAAAACATTCGCTGGAAGGTTTTATTACTTGGAATTTTATTTACAGGGGTCTTAACTTGGATAATAGGAAGGCCTTCTTTACATATTGGAGCAAGTGGGGTAATTTATATGTTAACTGCTTTTTTACTGTTTAAAGGAATATTTTCAAAACAATATCAATTAACTGCACTTTCTTTTGCAGTTATATTTCTCTACGGAAGTTTTATATGGTATGTATTTCCTATAGATCCTAAAATATCTTGGGAAGGACACCTTTCAGGTTTTTTAGTAGGTTTTATATTTTCATTAGCTTTTAAAAACCCACCATTATTAGAAAATAAAAAATATCTATGGGAAAAAGAAGATTTTAATCCTGAAGAAGATGCTTTTTTACAACAGTTTGATGAAGACGGGAATTTTATTGAAAAACCAAAGGAAATTATAGAGAATGAAGATTTGCCTCCTATGACCATAAGGTATTTCATTAAAAAGGAACAAGAAAAACCAAATGAGGACTTATAGGTTTCTTTGATGAGGAATCATAATCTCCTTTAAAAAAAGACTGCCTAAAAAGGCAGTCTTTAAATACTATAATAAGAAATTCAAAAAAAGAATCTTTCTTATTTAAGAACTTTTACAGTTCCTTCAGTATTTCCAATAACAGCTTTTACGAAGTAAACACCGTTATCAAAACTTGACATATCAACAGTAGTATTTAATGCATTAACCTGAGTACTATAGACTTGTTGCCCTAATACATTATAGATTGCTACAGAAGTAATCGTTTCATTAGCTCTTAAGTTCAATACATTGTTTACTGGGTTTGGATAAGCGCTAAAACCTTTAGCATTTAAATCTTCAACACCAAGGAATTCAGAGATATAATTAACATCATCAATATACATTTCGTTAGTATCTGCATAAGAATAAAAATTAATTGCACCTAAAGCCTGAGGAGGAATTACAGGGTCAGTTTTACTAGCATATGGAGTGCCTGGAGCAACAACTTCAACTCCATCAACCCACATTGTCCATGTAGCAGCACCAGCGCCTAAATTGAAATCAAAATTCATAATTACATCAAACCATACGTCCTTAGGAAATGTAAATAAAGTATCATCAGTTGGGTCATCGTAAGTAACCCAATCAATTCTACCTGTCGTTTCGTCATCTTCTGGTAGACCAAAACCAAAAGTAATGTTACCAACTACCCATTGTATGCCTGGTGTTTCTAGACCTTGAAGATTAAAATATCCAGATTTACCAGAAGGTATATATAATGAAAATTTAATACCCCAAGAACCAAATATTTTGTCACCTAATAACAAGATTGGGTCTTGCGTAACTGAATCATCAACATACCCAGATAAGGCTCCGCTTTGAGCTTGAGCACTTGAAGACTTTAAAGCTAATTCTTCTGTGCCATCCCAAGAGCTCCAATGGGCTTCTAAAATTGGAGAGTTTCCTCCATCATAAGATTCCATATCATCTGTAAATTGTGCATTTACAGATAACATTCCAAAAACAAAAATAATTGCTAAAAAATAATTTTTTTTCATGTTTTTACATTTTTAATATTAATATTAAGACTAAAATACAAAAACTATTTAAATTAGACTGAAAACAATTTTTTTTACTTATATATCACTATATTTTGGACAGTTGTGTTTATATAAGTAGGGGCTTTAATGAAAAGCCTTAAAGAATTAGAAATGGAGGTTAAAACTCCAATTACTAATAGATTTAGTGCTAAATAAGACTCAAAAGAGTCCAAATAAAGAATTATAAGCTTCTTTGACGAATGATTTCATATAAGAAGGCTCCACATGCAACAGATACGTTTAAAGAGTTTATTTCACCTTTTAAAGGCAATGCAGCTTTATGGTCAACTAAGTTTAATATAGATTTTGAAACACCTTTCCCTTCAGAGCCCATTATAATAGCTAAAGGTTTATTAAAATCAGTTTGAAAAATACTACTTTCAGTTTTTTCAGTGGCAGCAATAATTTCAATACCTGAAGCTTGAAGATAAAAAATGGCATCTTTAACATGATCCACTTTACAAATAGGTAATTTAAAAATAGCTCCTGCAGAAGTTTTTACAGTATCACCAGTTATTGGAGCTCCTCCTTTTTTCTGAACAATAATCGCATCTACACCCGTACATTCTGCAGTTCTAATTATTGCACCAAAATTGCGCACATCACTAATCTGATCTAAAATCAAAAATAATGGTTTCTTTTCTTGTGCAATAGAAGCTTCAACAACACTTTCTAAGGAATGAAATGAAATAGGGGAGGTAATTGCAACTATACCTTGATGGTTACCTCTAGTAAGCCTATTAAGTTTTTCTATAGGGACAAAATTTATAGAAGTGTCTTTAGATTCTAACTCTTTTACAATACTATCTATTGTAGAATTTACAATTCCTTTTTGAATATAAATTTTATCAATTACTGTTTTAGATGAAACAGCTTCTTGAACTGGATAGATTCCAAATATGGTAGCTTCTTTATTTGTCATGATTTAAATTCTATAATTTTATGCAAATATATTCCTAAAAAAAAAGACTGCCTAAAAAGGCAGTCTCTTTATATTGTATTTAAAAATACAAATAAGAATAAATTATTCTTATTTAAGAACTTTTATAGTTCCTTCAGCATTTCCAATAACAGCTTTTACAAAGTAAGCTCCGTTATCAAATCTAGACATATCAACAGTAGTGTTTAAAGCATCAACGTTAGCGCTATAAACTTTTTGTCCTAATACGTTATAGATTGCTACAGAAGTAATTGCTTCATTAGCTCTTAAATTTAAAACGTTTTTAACTGGGTTTGGATACGCAGCAAAACCTTTAGCTTCTAAATCTTGTACAGATAATGGTGGATCGTAAAAGTCATTAATATACTCAACATCATCAACATACATCTCGTTGTCTACACCGATAGCATAAAAATCGATAGAACCAAGTGCTTGAGCATAAATTTGAGGATCAGCAACACCATTAGCAAAAGGTGTACCTGGAGCAACAACTTCAACATTATTAACCCATAAAGTCCAAGTAGAAGCACCTGCTCCTAAATTGAAATCAAAATTCATAATAACGTCAAACCATTGATCTTTAGGGAATTGAAATGTAGTATCATCGTCTGCATTACCGTCGTTAAACCAGTCAATTCTACCAGTCATTTCATCATCATCACCAGTACCAGAATTACCCATGTAGATATTACCTACTACATATTGAATCCCAGGAGCTTCTTGACCTTGAATATTCCAATATCCAACTTTACCAGAAGGAATATAAAGAGAGAACTTAAGTCCCCAACTTCCAAATATTTTATCACCTAATAATAAAAGAGCATCTACACCAGTTGCAGCATCATCATCTATATATCCAGAAAGTGCTCCACTTTGAGCTTGTGCTCCAGAAGATAATAAAGCTGGACCAGGAGAACCATCCCAAGAACCCCAATGTCCTTCAAAAATAGGAGTGTTTCCACCACCATAAGATTCCATATCATCCATAGTGAATTGTGCATTAGCATTTAGCATTCCAAATGCAAAAAGAATTGCAAAAAAATAATTTTTTTTCATAATATTATATGTTTATATTAGTATATCTAGCAAACTTACAAAAAAATATTTAATTCTATATAAAATATTATATTAAATAATGAGCATTTATTGTTAAAAAAATGATGGTATTTACTTAATTAAATTAAAAAAGCATGATTTAAATTAATAAATCATGCTTTTTTTAAAACCAATTTTTGAAACTTATTCTTATGATGGTAAGAATATAATGTTAAAAGAAAACGGTGTATTGTAAAAATTATTTAATGCAGCAATATCAGGTCCAACATTTGTATCTGTGTATGTTGTTCCATCTTCCATAACTAATTCTAAACGTAAGTATATAAATGTAGGAATAGTGAAAACTGCTCCATCAGCATTATCTACGATAGTTTGAGTAGGGATGTAAACATCTGTACTTGGTAAATTATTAAGTTCACTAGGAACAAAATCTGCAGCTTGTATAGAACTTAATAATACTTCAGGAAAAGGGTTGCCAGAAGCATCTACAGTTGGTTCAATTTGATCTTGATCATTATATAGTGCAGCATAAACATTAAGTTCTCTTAAGGTAGAGGGAATAGATCCATTACCTTCTTGAACCTCTAAGCTCATTGCAATGAAGTTCATTGTTTCACTACTTAGATTAACTAATTGTAATGGAGAAGATAAAGTTCTTATAAATGCACCTTGAGTATTTACATTGTCATAAAGTTCATCAATTGCAAGATCACTATCTTCGCAAGAAGTGATTGCTCCTATAATGAATAGGCTAAATAAAATTCTTAAATATATATTTTTCATAATTGATAAATTTTAATATTAATTAGAAAATGGGAATCCTGGTGAAGATGGGTTATTGTCCCAAAATACTTGAGTATCTACATTTTCTTTTTGAGTTATATTGTCATTAGTGTTTGCTTCTACTGCAGGATATAAAAACGACCTTACAAAATTACCGCCAGATGATTCAAGATTAAATTGTAAAGTTTTAGGATACCCAGTTCTTCTGTAAAAGTTATAAGTGTCAATTCCATTACCATATTGATTCGTAAAGAATTGTTCAGCTAACACATTCCAAGAACTATCAGATGTATTTGTGATTAAATTTGCTTGTGCTGTTGCAAAAGCATTCAATTCTTCAGATGTAGGTAATAAACTTGCAGAACGGATAATTTCCTCATCTAATAAGCCAGTGTCAGGATCAAGAGGGCCGATAATGTCTCCATTTAATGGGTCAACAATAACGTTGTCGAGAAGTAAATTGCCATCATATTCAGGATCTAATGTATTTGAAAATTCATTAGTAATTTTAGTTAATGATTTTGTAATTGCAGAATTTACAAAGTTACTAGCCTGTACAGATTGTCCGTTTGCAAGAGCAAATTCAGCTCTCCAGAAATCAACAGAAGAAGCTAATACTATAGGAGTAACTCCAGCACCTAATATACCTCCTGTTTCACCAGCAGAATTATTAGTTTCATCATAAACAAATTCATAAAAATCATCTGATGGATCATCTTCATCTTCACCTAAATTTAATTCAATTGTTCCATCTCTATTAGCTCCCATATCAAATTTACCTCCAGCTGGATAAATTCCAGCAACAGTTCTTAATAATCCATCTGGTGGGATACCTGCAGCATCACCATGATCTCTACCCCAATATCCTCTTTCTACGTTACAAAAAATCATAGTTGAAGGATAATGTTGTGGAGCTGATTGATTAGAACAAAAAAGTAAAATAGTACTTGGTGTACAATCATCTGCTCCAGGAGTACATTTTGCTTGTCTGTAAAAATAATAGAATCTTCTTGGATCATCGTTTTGAACCATTAAGTCCATTAACCAGTTTGATCTATATCTTCCTGCACCAGTAATTGTATAATCTGCTGAATAAGCTGGGTGTCTTGTGTCTGGACCAGAAACATTATTTCCATAACGGAATTGAAAATCTTCTGCACCACTAGCGTCTGAAATAAAATTTCCAGTATTTACAATAGCATTAAATTTACTTTGAGCATCACTATCAACCAATCTAGTATTAAGATAAGCTCTCATTTTTAATGTATTTGCTAATTTCTCCCATTTTGTAAAATCATTAGCATAGAAAAAGTCATTTTCTAAATTCTCACCTTCAGCGTTTAAAAATTCAATAGCTTCATCTAAAAGAGCTAATGCACTTTGATACACAGCTGCATCATCATCAGCGTTAGGGAAAGGGAACTCAGAAGGATTTGTTGCTTCAGAATAAGGTACATCACCATAAAAGTCTACTAATGTCATTAAAGTATAAGCTTTAATAACTCTCATAACACCAATGTGCTTATTGTCACCAGTACCAGTAGCTAATAATTCAGCACCAACCATATCAGAAAACATTCTTTGATATGCTAATAGCCATTCATTGTCTGTGCTTGTATCAGAAAAATTAGTTGCGTAAGTTCTACCGAACATATATTCAATTCTTGAAAGCTGTCCACCATTACGCCCCATTTGTTCAACAAAACTTTTAAAGTCAACTTGAATGGCAACCATATAACGATCTAATTCAGCTTTATCTAATGTTACATCATTAGGGTCATCTAATAAATCTAATTCAGTAGTTTCACAAGATGTGAATACTACCCCTAGAATTAGAAATAAAAGTATTGATAATTTATTTATATTTTTCATTATTTATCTTTTTATATATTAAAATGTTGCATTTATGCTAACTCCGTACCTTTTACTACTAGGACCAGTTAAGTAATCAAACCCTTGACCATTACCTGCACCTAAACCAGAAACGTTAGGGTCGAAATTAATACCATCAGGAGTGTTATAAGCATCATACCATAAATTGTATCCACTTGCTTTTATAACAATTTTCCCGAAAGGAGTTTTTTCTAAAAATTTAGCAGGTATTGTATAACCTAAAGATACTTCTCTTAATCTAATTACAGATCCATCATATACAGAAAGTTCATCTGCTGGACTTGCAAAACCATTATCAAAATAGAAGTTTGAATTGTTAATTTGAATATCATTTGGAAGACCAGTTTCAGCACTAACACCAGGTAAGATATAAGTTCCTAATCTATCTTCAGTATCAGTTGTTAAACCTCTACCCATTAATGAAGCTACAGTTACTGAATAGATGTCTCCACCAGAAGTATGGTTAATACCAATCCCTAATGATAAACCTCTATAAGAGAATGTATTTGTATAATTCATTACGAAATCAGGATTTGGATCACCAATTGCAGGTAGTAAATCATCTTCATCTGCAGTTTCTGATATATAGTTACCAACACCATCAACTAATAAATTACCATCATCATCTCTAGCAATTCTAGCTCCAAATAGTGTTCCTAAAGGATAGCCAACTCTTGCACCATTTCCTAAATTAGTGAAACCAGCATAAATAATAAGTCTAGAATCTGCACTTAACTTAGTTACTTCACTTTCTTGAGAAGAATAGTTTACACCGAAATTCCAGTTAAATCCTTCAGGATTTTTAAAAATATCAAGTCCAATTTGTGCTTCAAAACCACTTGATTCAACTTCACCAATATTTGAAGCTGTTTCAGAAGCTCCACTACTTGGTGGAATAAATCTTGGGTTAACAATTAAATCTTTTGATGTTCTAGTATAATAAGATAAATCAAAATTCAATCTTTGAAATAATTTACCTTCAGCACCAAATTCTATTTCAGAAAATAATTCTGGTTTAATATCTGGATTACCAACAACTTCGTTAGTGGTATTACTAGATATTGTTGTTCCACTTGAATCCGTCCACGCTTGAGAATTTAATGTTACTGTAGTTACAGTAGGATATCCTGTTGAGAAATTTGCAGAAGTACCGTATCCAGCTCTTAATTTTAAATAATTTAAACCGTTATCAGACTTGATGCTTGGGAAAGCTGCTGTTGGTAAAAATGAAGCACTTGCAGATGGGTAAAATAATGTATTATTATTTGCATTAGAAACCCAGTCATTTCTTCCTGATACATTTAAGAAGAAAATATTGTTAAAATCTAAATTAAGTTGACCATATGCACCTAATATATTTCTTCTTTGGTGAAATTCAGTGTCTACTTCAAAACCAGGATTAGTATCATCTAAATCTATTTGAGTAGAAGTATTGGTAAAATTTGAATGATCAAAAAATCCATAAACTAATTGTCCATGACTATAAGCACCAGAACTATTAAAATCTGTACTTCTTGATGTTGCACCTAATAAAAAGCCAATATTTAAATTATCATTAAATAAGCTATAATTATTACCGCTCAATACAATTTTATGGTCAGTGATTGTATTACTGTTATTAATTGTACTATAGAAACCACTATCAATAATAACGTTTGTAGTTACACCACCTCTATTTTGTCTGTTAACATTATCCTCAGAATAAGTATCAATACTTCCTTGGTAAGAAATGTTAATATGATCTGTTATGTTATAATCAATTGCACCAAAACCATTAATACGATTTGCAAGTTGTTCAAATCTTGCATTGTTTACAGTCCATAATGGATGTTGAATTGCATTATCTTGTCTGTAGTAAATACTTCCACCATCAGGTAATTGATATGGTAATGAATAAAAATCAATTCCTCTAGGTGTATAGAATAAATCTCCAAATATAGAAGATCCAGAACCAACAGTACTACTACCAAAACTTGTAGCAATAGGAGGTGTTTTTACATTTGTTCTAGAAAAGTTTAATGAGCCACGTACATTAATTTTGTTTGTTAATTTAGCAGACCCAGCTACAGTAAGGTTATTTCTGATAACTTTATTACCAGGAGTAAATCCTTTATCATTTAAGTGAGCAAATGATAAACCATAAGTGTATTTATTGTCTTCACTCCTTCCTCTAATATTTAAAGAAGCATTAGAAGTTCCACCTGTTTTGAAAAAGTTTTCAACACTATTTCTAGGTCTCCATTCATATCTTTGGTCTTCAAATTGAGATTGAAACTCTGCATATTGAGGCCTCTCAGATAACCATGGAGATGTGTCGTAAGGATGCGCTAATGTACCATCTGAATTAAATCCAGCTGCATCATCATCATCATTAATGAATGATGCCCAACCACCTAGGCCGTCTTTATAAAACCCAGGACCCCAGTTACTATAAAACCATCCATCAGCATCAGCTTGATTAAATCCACCACCAAAAGAATTTTGGTAATCAGGTAATGAAGCTACTTTGTTGAAAAAGTAAGAAGTGGAAATTTGAACTTCTTGTTTAGATTTTAAACTTTTAGAACTTCCAGTTTTAGTTGTAATTAAGATTACCCCATTTCTACCTTCGGTTCCATAAAGAGTAGTTGCAGCTAAACCTTTAAGAATATCTATATTTTCAATATTACTTGGATCTATATCAAAAGATCTACTTGTACCCATATTTCCATCCAAAAAGCTACCAGCTTCATTGGTGTCATTACTATAAGGTACACCATCAATTACATAAAGTGCATTGTTGTCTCCAGAGAAAGAGTTCATACCTCTAATAATAACTTTGTTACTTGAGCCGGATAAACCATTTTGAGTTGTAATATCAACACCCGCAGATTTTCCTTGTAACACACGAGTTAAATCAGCCTCAGGATTATCTTTAATCTGCTCTTCTTTTACAGAAGAAACAGCATAACCTAATGCTTTCTTTTCTTTCTTGATACCAAAAGCTGTTACAACAACCTCTTCAAGTTGTGCAGCATCTTCTTCCATCTGAACATTCATTGTGTTAGTGCTAGCATTTACTGCTTGCTCAGTAGATTTAAAGCCTACATAACTAAAAACAACCGTTTGTCCAACACTAGCTTGTAAGGTATAATTACCGTCAAAATCTGACTGTGTTCCATTGCTTGTGCCTTTAACTATAATATTTACCCCAGGAAGTGGTAGACCAGTATTGTCAGTCACTGCCCCAGAGATTGTTTTTTCTTGTGCAAACGTAAGTTGCACTACAAACGCTAATAATAGCGTTAAAATTCCACTAAACTTTGTTCTCATTTTATGATTTATTTGAATTAACCAATCGCAAAAATCACAATAAAAAGTTAAATACACAACTATTTGTTCTTAAAATTTAGATTTATTTAACGGTAATTCAAAGCTATTCTTGCTTTTTTGTTAAAATTGTGAAGTGAGGCTTAAATGGATTTTTGTGTTTGAAAAATTAAAATTTTGATTTTCTGAATTTCCATTTGCGACATTAAATTTGAAAATACCTGCTTTGGTTATCATGCTCATTCCAAAACCAAAACTGTAAAGTTTCTCTTTTATAGAGATAGATTGATTTTCAAAATAGCCTATATCAATAATACTATGAAGATAAAATGCATTGTTGACTAAATATCTGTACTCTGTATTAATTGTTGAATAAAATGAAGCGTCTATGCTGTTTTCATTAAACCCTCTAATACTATTTATGCCTCCAAATCTTAGTAGTTCGTTTTTTAAGTATTCGTCGCTTTTTAAAAAATAACTTATGCTTTTTAAAAAAATTGAATTCTTGGGATTTAAATTGAATATATAATGAGAGGTTAATGATAGCCTTAGTTGCGACTCTTTCTTGTCTGTTATTTTTCTAGAGCCAATTTCAGTATCAATATTTGTAAGTGTTTTAAGAGGTGATATGAAACTGTTCTGGGTAATCTTATAGGAGGCTCCACTGGTTATAAATATAGAAGTGTGGTCTTCAAGATTTAATATAAGACTTTCGTCATTAAGTAGGTTTGTAGATTCTTTTGCTTTATAGCCTACATGTGTGATAATTCTTGGATTAACCTGGTAAGTGGTTTTTATAAATTGTTCAGTAGTAAGAAAGGTGCTGTCCTTTTTAAAAATAGACAATCCAACTCCTAATCCAACAGGTGATTTAAATAAATATGGGATGTCTACTTTTGCATTAAAATTTTGTTGTTCATTTCCATCAGCTTTGTAATTAATTGTAAGTTTTTCACCACCATTTAAATTGTTGTTTAACTCTAGGTTTAGATAGCCGTTAAAAATTAATTTATTGCTTTCTTCGTCAGTGGCAAAACCTAGTATTCCGTCAAATAAATTATTATTATGTTTTTTTAGGTAAAAGTAAACCGAGGTAGAATCTTTTTTGAATAATGCTTCAGGGGGTTTAATGGTTTTAGCAAACCCTAAGCTATTGAGTATTTCATTTTGTAGTGTTATGGTTTTTTGGACAAACGGTTTTCCTGTTTTAATACCTGCAAAATACTTTATGAATGATTTTGGAAATTTTTCATAACCCTTTATAATTATTTTGTCAATAGTTCTTTTAGAGCCTTTCGTGTAGTTTAAGTTAGCGGTTAAGGTTTGATTTTCTTCTGCGGAAATATTTGTTAATTGAATTTTTAAAAAAGGGTTTCCTTTTTCAGTTTTAATTGATCTTAATTTTTGAAGAGATGTTTCGATTAAATTAATTGGAAGTAAAAAATGATTGTCAGATACTGATGTTGAAATTTGGTTTAGTTCTTCTTTTGAAATTTCAGAACTGTTGTAGAATATTTTTATTTCGGAATATTTTACTCCAAAATATAATTTTGAAACATAACTACTGTCATTAACTTTTTTGAATTCTAGTTGGTTGTTTTCAATATAGCCTAGTGTACTTAGTTTGGATTGGATGCTGTCAATTTCAGTAGTAAGAGTTTTTAAGTTCTTGAATATTCTTTGATAATTTATAGAATCTAGAATAGAATTGTTTATTGAATCATTTGCTTCAATTTTCAAATGTATATTTTGCGCAGTAGATTCGCAGAAAAATACGGTATATATATTAAGGTATAAAAAAATGTAAAATATTCGATTCAAAAAAGTAAATATTTAAGGTGTAAATCTAACGTTACTGACTCATATTTCTTGTGTTAAAATAAAATAAATCAAAACCTTTTGAAAAATAACATCTTAAGGTTTGAATTAATCAAAATAATTTCTATTTTTGCAAGCCCTTAAAAAAGGGGAATTATATAATATAATAAATATATATGCCAACAATTTCACAATTAGTAAGAAAAGGAAGAGCCAAAATAACTAAGAAGAGTAAATCGGCTGCTTTAGATTCTTGTCCTCAGAGACGTGGTGTGTGTACTCGTGTTTATACAACGACACCTAAAAAACCTAACTCAGCAATGCGTAAGGTAGCAAGGGTGCGTTTGACAAACGGTAAAGAGGTGAATGCATACATTGGTGGAGAAGGACATAATCTACAAGAGCACTCGATAGTATTAGTTAGAGGTGGAAGGGTAAAAGATTTGCCAGGAGTTAGATATCATATTGTTCGTGGAGCATTAGACACCGCTGGTGTTGATGGTCGTACGCAACGTAGATCTAAGTATGGTGCAAAACGCCCTAAAAAGTAATTTTTAAATATTTTTAAAAAGAAGACATGAGAAAAAGAGCAGCAAAAAAGAGACCTCTTTTACCGGATCCAAAATTTAACGATCAGTTAGTTACTCGTTTTGTAAATAACATGATGTGGGACGGTAAAAAATCGGTAGCCTTTAAGGTGTTTTACGATGCAATCGATATCGTAGATGAAAAAAATCAAGATGAGGAAAAAACAGCATTAGAGCTTTGGAAAGATGCTCTTTCAAATGTGATGCCTCACGTAGAAGTACGAAGCCGTAGAGTTGGTGGAGCTACTTTTCAAATTCCAAGACAAATACGTCCAGATAGAAAAATTTCTACAGCTATGAAATGGTTAATCCTTTTCGCTAGAAAAAGAAATGAAAAATCTATGGCGCAAAAATTAGCTGCTGAAATACTTGCAGCTTCAAAAGAAGAAGGTGCAGCTGTTAAAAAACGTGTGGATACACACAAAATGGCTGAAGCTAATAAAGCATTCTCACACTTTAGATTTTAATAAGAAATGGCAAGAGATTTAAAATATACTAGAAATATTGGAATTGCTGCTCATATTGATGCTGGTAAAACAACAACAACTGAGCGTGTTCTTTATTATACAGGTGTTTCACATAAAATTGGAGAAGTACATGATGGTGCTGCTACAATGGACTGGATGGAACAAGAGCAGGAAAGAGGTATTACTATTACTTCAGCTGCAACAACTTGTACATGGCAATTTCCAACAGAAAATGGTGAACCAACAGCAGATGCTAAAGGATACCATTTTAATATAATTGATACTCCGGGTCACGTAGATTTTACTGTAGAGGTAAATCGTTCATTACGTGTATTGGATGGGTTAGTGTTCTTGTTTAGTGCAGTTGACGGTGTTGAGCCACAATCTGAAACTAACTGGAGATTAGCTGATAATTATAAGGTGCCAAGAATCGGATTCGTAAATAAAATGGATCGTCAAGGATCAGATTTTATGATGGTTTGCAAGCAGGTAAAAGAAATGTTAGGTTCTAATGCAGTGCCTATCGTTTTACCTATTGGTGAAGAAATGGATTTTAAAGGAGTGGTTGACTTAGTGAAAAATCGTGCTATTGTATGGCATGAGCAATCAATGGGTTCTACTTTTGATATTATAGAAATTCCAGAAGAATTAAAAGAAGAAGCTGCAAAGTATAGAGCTTTACTTATTGAAGAAGTTGCTTCTTACGATGAGGATCTTTTAGAGAAATTCATGGAAGATGAAGATTCTATTACTGAAGAAGAAGTGCATGCTGCACTTAGAGCTGCTGTAATGGATATGGCTATTATTCCAATGATTTGTGGTTCTGCCTTTAAAAATAAAGGTGTTCAATTCTTATTGGATGGAGTATGTCGTTATTTACCTTCTCCTTTAGATAAAGATGCTATCGTTGGAACTGATCCTGATAGTGGTGAAGAGATTTCACGTAAGCCAGATGTAAAAGAACCTTTCGCTGCTTTAGCATTTAAAATTGCTACCGATCCTTTCGTAGGACGTTTAGCATTTTTCAGATCTTATTCAGGAAGATTAGATGCTGGTTCTTATGTGTTGAATAACCGTTCGGGAAAAAAAGAACGTATTTCACGTATTTACCAAATGCATGCTAATAAGCAAAATGCAATTGATTATATAGAAGCTGGAGATATTGGAGCTGCTGTTGGATTTAAATCTATCAAAACAGGAGATACATTATCTGATGAAAAGCATCCTATTGTTTTAGAGTCAATGGACTTTCCTGATCCAGTTATTGGTATCGCGGTTGAGCCTAAGACTAAAGCAGATGTTGATAAATTAGGTATGGCTTTAGCTAAATTAGCTGAAGAAGATCCAACATTTACAGTAAGAACAGATGAAGCTTCAGGACAGACTATTATTTCTGGAATGGGTGAGCTTCACTTAGATATTATTGTTGATCGTTTACGTCGCGAATTTAAAGTTGAAGTAAATCAAGGTCAACCTCAAGTTGAATATAAAGAAGCTATTACTAGAGAAGCTAAACATAGAGAAACCTATAAAAAGCAATCTGGTGGTCGTGGTAAGTTTGGTGATATTGTATTTACATTAGAACCTGCTGAAGAAGGAAAAGTTGGACTTGAATTTGTTAACAGTATTAAAGGTGGTAATATTCCTAAAGAATTTATCCCTTCTGTTGAAAAAGGATTTAAGATGGCTATGGTAAATGGTCCATTAGCTGGATTCGAAGTTGATAGTATGAAAGTTACGCTTACGGATGGTTCATTCCACCCTGTAGATTCTGATCAATTATCATTCGAATTAGCTGCAAAACTAGGATTTAAAGCTGCGGCAAAAGCTGCTGGAGCTGTAATTCTTGAGCCTGTTATGAAATTGGAGGTATTAACTCCAGAAGAAAACATGGGTGATATAGTGGGAGATCTTAACCGTCGTCGTGGACAAATGAACGAAATGGGAGATAGAGCTGGTTCTAAAGTTATAAAAGCTGAAGTGCCACTTTCTGAAATGTTTGGTTATGTTACTACATTAAGAACATTATCTTCTGGTCGTGCAACTTCGACTATGGAATTTTCACATTATGCAAAAACACCTTCTAATATTTCAGAAGAAGTAATTGCAGCAACTAAAGGAACAGTTAACGCTTAATATTTAGCAATGAGTCAAAAAATTAGAATAAAGCTAAAATCTTACGATCACAATTTAGTGGACAAATCTGCTGAGAAAATCGTTAAGACTGTAAAAAGTACAGGAGCAGTTGTTACAGGGCCAATCCCTTTACCAACACATAAAAAAATCTTTACAGTATTACGTTCACCACACGTAAATAAGAAGAGTAGAGAACAATTTCAATTAAGCTCGTATAAGAGATTATTGGATATCTATAGTTCTTCTTCAAAAACAATTGACGCTCTAATGAAATTAGAGTTGCCAAGTGGTGTAGAAGTAGAGATTAAAGTTTAAGTACTTTATCGAGGCAATAGCTTCGTAAACATGTCCTGAGCTTCGAGCGAGGGAAAAACGGAACAAAATAACATTCAGGGTTGAATTTATTTTGACCCTGTTTTTTATCTGAAAATGTTTTCAGAATAATAAATGAATATTAATAATTATAAATAAATAAATATGTCTGGGTTAATTGGAAAAAAGATAGGTATGACCAGCATCTTTGACGCGAATGGAAAAAATATTCCATGTACCGTTATAGAGGTAGGTCCCTGTGTTGTTACCCAAGTCAGAACCGAGGAAGTTGATGGGTATGAAGCCCTTCAGCTTGGTTTCGATGACAAGAAGACTGCTACTAAAGCTGCTCAAGGGCATGCTAAGAAAGCAGGAACCGTTTCAAAACGTAAAGTCGTAGAATTCCAAGGATTTGATGAGGAGTACAAATTAGGTGATACAATCACCGTAGATCACTTTGCAGAAGGTGAATTTGTTGATGTTTCTGGAACATCTAAAGGAAAAGGATTCCAAGGGGTTGTGAAACGTCATGGTTTTGCTGGTGTAGGTCAAGCTACGCACGGTCAACATAATAGATTAAGAGCGCCAGGATCAATTGGTGCGGCTTCATATCCTGCTAGAGTATTCAAAGGAATGCGTATGGCTGGACAAATGGGGAACGAAAAAATAAAAGTACAAAACCTAAGAGTGTTGAAAGTAGTTTCTGAAAAGAACTTACTTGTGGTTAAGGGATGTGTTCCTGGTCATAAAAATGCTTATGTAACTATTCAGAAATAATGAAGGTAGCTGTATTAGATAAAAACGGAAAAGACACAGGTAGAAAGGTAGACCTTTCTAAAGATGTGTATGGAATAGAGCCTAATAATCATGCTGTATACCTTGATGTTAAGCAATATCTTGCCAATCAAAGACAAGGTACGCATAAAGCAAAGGAACGTGCTGAGATTACAGGTAGTACAAGAAAAATCAAAAAACAAAAGGGAACTGGTACTGCTCGTGCGGGTAGTATTAAGTCTGGTGTTTTTAGAGGAGGTGGACGTATGTTCGGACCACGCCCAAGAAACTACTCATTTAAATTAAACAAAAACCTTAAACGTTTAGCGCGTCGTTCTGCTTTAAGTATGAAAGCAAATGACAAAGCAATAATGGTAATTGAGGACCTTAATTTTGATGCTCCAAAAACAAAAGAATTTACAGCAATTTTAAAGTCTTTAGGGCTTGATGCTAAAAAATCTCTATTTGTGTTGGGAGAGTCGAATAATAATCTATATTTGTCATCTCGTAATTTAGAAAAGACTGAAGTTGTAACTAATTCACACTTAAGTACTTACAAAATTATGAATGCAAATAGCCTAGTGTTATTTGAAGGTTCTTTGGAAGGAATTGAAACAAACTTAAGTAAATAGAAGCGATGAATATCTTAATTAAACCTATAATTACAGAAAAAGCTACAGCAGATGTTGAGAATTTCAACAGATATGGCTTTATGGTAAACCCTAAGGCGAACAAGGTGGAAATCAAAAAAGCAGTTGAAGCTGCTTATGAAGTTTCTGTACTTAAAGTTCGTACTATAAATGTCCGCCCTGATAGAAAGACTCGTCATACAAAGACGGGTGTTCAAACTGGTAAAACTAATGCAATTAAAAAAGCAATAGTACAGGTGGCGGAAGGTGATACAATAGATTTTTACAATAACATCTAAGACGACTTAGATAAATTAGACAAAAATGTCAGTAAGAAAATTAAAACCAATCACCCCAGGACAGCGATTTAGAGTTGTAAATGGATTTGACGCCATTACAACTGATAAGCCGGAGAAAAGTTTAATAGCTCCGATAAAAAGATCTGGGGGACGTAACAGTCAAGGAAAAATGACTATGCGCTACAAGGGTGGTGGTCATAAAAGAAGATATCGAATTATCGATTTTAAACGTAACAAAGTAGGAGTTCCTGCAACTGTTGCTAGTATAGAATACGATCCTAACCGTACTGCATTTATTGCGTTATTAAATTACCAAGATGGTGAAAAAAGATACGTAATTGCACAAAGTGGACTTAAAGTAGGGCAAAATATTGTTTCAGGTGATACTGTTGCTCCAGAGATTGGAAATGCAATGCCTTTAGCAAAAATTCCTTTAGGAACTATCATTTCATGTATCGAATTACATCCAGGACAAGGAGCTGTTATGGCTC
>Ga0209345_10001766_pt1 | contig 25056 bp, 22 predicted proteins | sample Cruoilmetagenom7_FD_187294 | JGI IMG/M metagenome (GOLD analysis project Ga0209345, IMG submission 187294) | Oil polluted marine microbial communities from Coal Oil Point, Santa Barbara, California, USA - Sample 7 (SPAdes) (version 2) | ecosystem: Environmental > Aquatic > Marine > Oil seeps ...
ATCTTCTATGGATAGAAGGGCTGCACCCAGTTTCTTTGCCCTATTGATTTCTTTTATTCTGATAAAATAGTGCCACCGCTAATTTATCAAAAAATAATTAAGGAAGGTCTTCTGACTTACGGATTAACCTACTTTTTTGCACCTTCCCACATGGATTAACCCATGCAGTGGTATATAGCAAAGTTCGTACCCGATTACAGCGGCGGGACCGCTTCCGAATTTCACGGAAATTCCCTATTAAGCTTTAATAACACCTTAATTATTTATATGCTTTTTAAAAAAACAAATTTATGGCAATTTTTATATTTTTAATACAATATTTTAGTGTTAATTAATATATATATTATCATCAACTTGACCTTTATGGTTCATATTAAGTTTTCTTATTAATGTCAATACCTAAATATTTTTAATTTATTCTAGGAAAAGATGAGTGAAAAACAATGATGAGATAAAAAATCCGGCAAAATATTTTACCGTCCATACTGCTGAAGTAATTTAAATATGGCATTGGAACCAAACTCAATAGAGTCTATGGGTATACGTTCGTTGGCAGCATGTATTGTACTGGAAAAATCAAATCCTTTGGGTAAGTTCATTGGTAAGAATCCGTATGTTTGAATTCCCAATTGGGAAAAAAAACGGCCATCTGTTACACCTGCCAGCAAAACCGGCAAAGCAATACCATCAGGATCAAGTTTATGTAAAATATTTGCTAAAGTATTATAAAGACCCATATCTGTTACTGCTGGAACAAAATCATATCTAACTGTTTCAATCTCCACATCATTTCCTAACAGTTCATACAACTCTTTTATAAGATTATCAGGCTTAAAGCCTGGAAGAAGACGACCATCAAGTTCTACAACAATTTTGCCAGGTATTACATTTATTTTATCGCCACCTCGAATTATTGTAGCGTTAACTGTATTATGAAAAAGAGGGCTAAACAAATCGCCGTTATTTCCAAGCAGATTTAACATTTTGTCCACTAAACATGGAAAAAACATTTTATTTAATATTTTTTCATTAAGACAAGGGAAAGATGACGCAGCAGAAATTATCATCTTCTTTGTAGTTGGTGTAATGTGCACTGGCAATCTGTGTTTATCCAATAAATATAATAACCTTGCAATTTTTGCCATGGCACCGCCACGAAATGGTAAAGCGCCATGTCCTCCTGGTCCTCTTATAATTGCCCTTAAAGTGCACAGTTGTTTTTCTTCTACTTGAATGGGATAAAATTTTCTATTCAATAGATAAAAAGAAAATGCTCCAAATTCACCAATTGCATAACGTATTCCTTTAAATTGATCTGCATGATTTTCAACCATGTATTTTGCCCCAAAGTTACCAAATTCTTCTTCATCACTTAAAACAGCTAAAACTATATCCCCTGCAGGAATTAAGTTTTCAGCTTTTGCTCTTAAAAGCGCAGACAAAAACATTGCAATGCCACCTTTCATATCCAAAGTTCCACGACCCCATAGAAACCCGTCTGCTAAAATGCCATCAAATGGAGGATATGTCCATGTTTGATCTGCTGTACTTACAACATCCACATGTCCGTAAAGCAAAAGAGGTGGTGCAGTATTTTCTCCTTTCAGTCTGGAAATGAGATTTGGCCTATTATGATCTTTTGCAAAAATAGAAGTCTTAAAACCTGCTTGAGTTAATATGTTATTTATGTATTTGATACATTCTGCTTCATTGCCTGGAGGATTAGTTGTATTAAACCGGATAAGATCCTGCAGTAACCTTGAAGGACATTTATATATATCCTTGCCTGCGTATTGCATTTACCATCCCTATTTTTTATTTTTAGAATATTATTTTTTTATAAAAAAGTATTACCCTTGCAGAAAAACTGATCAACATGCCTTTTTAAGGTAAAGCTCGAGAGCTTATCGTTTTATCTCAGGACTTTTTCCGCCTTTTTTGAAATTTAAAATGTATTAGAGGTGAATTGTACAGTTTTATCCAATATATTAACACAGTTTTTAGATTTTTATCTATCAATTTAAAATTTCAGCTCCTTCCTTTTTAGAAAATGAGGACTGTAATGTGGAGACATCAATGTCTGCTGTTTTTTCTTCTGAAACATTTAGTAAAGCAGGATAGCATTTTCTCAGCAAAAAAGCTTGAAAAAAAATTAGCTTCCATGCTGCCATTGAATTGTTTATTTTACTGACATTTTCTTTTATCTTATCTGCACCATACAATTGGAAATGTTTTGAAAAGTGTGTTTTTATTTTACAATGCAAACCCACTTCTTTTTACATTTTCGCACAACCGAATTAAAATTTTTCAAGTTCAAGAAATTAATCCAGAAATATTTTTTTAGTAGGTTTGATTTTTTATCCCTGATTTTAGAAATTTCAGGTAAGAGTAAAAGGGGATAGGAAAGTACATATCGGCAGGATGATTATCTGGCAGGAAAATTTTCAAACTATCTTAAAGCTGTTAGATTTGATAACGCAAAAACAAATACAAACAAGGATTTAATAAATCACGTAAATATGCTTTGTGATTTATTAAATCGCGATATATTTGATTGCAGTAAAGCAATAAGACTTTAAAATAAAAAAAAATCATATTACTCTACAGTCATTCTAATATTTAATACCAAATACTCTTTCAGCATTTTTATAAAGTATGTTTTCTAATGCTTCAGGTTTTAAACCTTCATCTGTCCAGCCTTTTAGTATTCGATCAAAGGCAAAAAATGGGTAATCTGAACCGAACATAATTTTTGTCTTTAAGCGACTGTTCATCTCTTTTTTCAGCTCTTGCGGAAAATACTTTGGCATCCAGCCATGTACTTCATTATATACATTTGCTTTGTGAACTAAAACTGAGATCATTTCACTATGAAAAGGCCATGGGCAATGTGACGCAATTATTGTAAGTTCTGGAAATGCAGCAGCCACGTCATCAATGTTGGGAATCGGCCTTTCAGAACCAAGTCTTATGCCTGATCCTCCAGGGGTACCAGCTCCCATTGCAGTATGACCAACACTTATCTTTATTGGAACTTTTTTATCACTGCAAAGTTTATATATGGGGAAAAATCTTTCATCATTGGCAGGTACTCCTGTTGATGCGCCATAATAGAAAAATCCAAATGATTTTGCTTTATCTATGTATTTTTCCAACTCAACAACATACTTGTCAATATCAAGATTAAAATTATAAGGTGCCCAGCTTCCATAAACAACGTCCGGATAATCACTGACTAACCTTGCAACATAATCTCCTGTTGCATCCATTTCATCAAAATTTTTAGGATCAGGCACGCAAAATATTACTTTAACTCCTGCCTGGCGAAAAACATCCATCATTTCATCATCTGTCTGATAATATGGAATGACCGTTTTAAATGTAGCTTCAAAAAAATCTTTTAACTCCTTAGAAAACAATGCGCCTTTTTCAGTTGTCATTTGTGTTTGAAGATCGATAACTTTCATAGGTATTACCTTTCATTTAGTAAAATAATTAAAAGTACTGATTTCTATGAGAAAAAAATTTTATTCTAAACAGATTTAGGTGTCAATAAAAATATTACCGACCCGGGTAATACTTATCTTAACTGAAAAGTATTGTATTATAAATTATCTATTGTCCTGACTATTCAGAAAGGATTCAAATTCAAGATTGTAAATATATAAAAGTACTATTGCCAAACCAAAAATAATAGGGCCGTACAAAAGACCTAATAGCCCGAAATAGTTTACACCTCCCAGTATGGCAAAAAAAATCACAAGTGTGCTCATATCCGCAGATCCCTGCATAAAAAGCGGTCTTATAATATTATCTATCATTCCAACAACTACAATACACCATATTGCCAAAAAAATACCATAGCCCCATGAACCTGTAATGCAAAGATAACAAGATGCAGGAATCCATATCAATGATGTGCCAATAAGTGGGATCAGTGAAGCAAAAGCCATAACCATTCCCCAAAAAAAACCTGGCAGTCCTGATATCCAAAAAGCGATTCCACCTGCTGCGCCTTGGGCTATTGCTGTAACAATAGTTCCAAGAAATACTGATTGGGATACCTGTTTGATTTTTGCTATTATTCTTTCTTCTTGAGTCATACTAAGGGGAATCAGGTGAAGAACCATTTTTAAAATTTTCTGCTCATCTCTTATAAAAAAGAAAAAAGTAAAAATCATGAGAAAAAACTTACCAATAATAGAGGTAATATTTCCAACAAGATGTCCCCCCTGATTTATAAACATTTTTCCGGTTGACGATGAAATTTTCATCAGTGTTTCATTAATTTTTATGTTATTAATATCAATATCAGGAAATACCTTTTGGATGGTGTCTATGTTACCTGTTAACCATTGGACTATACCTGTTGATTTGAGATTTTCAACCATCTTTGTATACTTGCCTTCTGAAAACCAGTCATATATGGAATCAAAAGAGTGTATACCTTGCTGTATCAACATAAAAAAGATCAATATAAGTGGGACAACAACAACAAGTGTTAAAAGCACGCATGAAAAAAAAGCGGCAATATTTTTTCGTCCACGGAAAAGTATTTCAATTTTTTTATGAACAGGAGTAAAGATACTAACAAGAATCATGGCAAGTATAACAGGATGCAAGTATGGTTCAATAATATTATAGCATCCTATAAGAACAAATATGATAAGTACAAATAAAAAATAATGGGCATTAAGCTGAAACATTTTGCCTGCTTCTGGTTCTGTTTCTAATTTTTGATTATCTTCTATCTTTTTTTTTCCATGATTTTTTTTAGTTTCCCTGCTTATTTTTTTTTTATTTTTTTTCATTGCATCTCATTTAAATAGATAAAGGGGGACGCAATAACTTCCACAGTAGGCGCTATGATGCATAGTCAGGAAGTTATTTCGTCATCGTTTCTTATGTTTAAATAGCTGTTGTTATTTTACTGGTTCAAGAAACTTATCAGGGTTATCAATAAAATTATCAAGTTCCCATTTGGATACGATGTAAGTAAATTTACTCAATTTTTTGTTTAAATCATCAGCCTGCTGTGCAAAAGATTTTTCCTGTTTTTTTAAACTGCTATTTTTCGTTTTTTTGCCATTAACAAATGATTTGGATTTATTCTTCTCGTTTAAAGTTAAATATTTTACTTTTACATTAAGATAATTTTTATCATTATCCTCTTTTGTTGCGCTACCAATATAAATTGTATAAACTATGCCATTAAAAAGATGATATTCAAAAATTTTTGGTTGTGAGAACTGCTTATGATTATTTGATAATTTTGAATCAACTATATTATAAAGTCTAAGAGCAGAAATAGCTGCAAAAGCCTGATTTAAAATGGGTTTAACAGTTTTTTTATTTTCGGGCATATTCATAAAGCCTGGCTCTTTTCCTTTTGCATCACGAATTAAGCTGTATTTTATTTTGTTGGTATTATATTCAATGCAAATAATCGTGCTAATATCTTCAGGGCTTATTTCCAATATATTTTTTTTCAGCCATTCATGTTTTTTTTCAGCAATAAACTTAAAACTTCTGTCAACCAGGTATACTTTTTTATCTCTGGAAATCATAATGTAGTGAGCTCCGGTTCCTGGGGAATCTTCTCTTGGTTTCCCCAGAATAATGTCTACAAGAGCCTTATTGCTGCTGTCTTCTAATAAAACTCTGATTCCACGTTGATTTTTTTGTATATCATTGCTTTCAGGACTTTTTAATGCAAGACGTGAAATAATATCAGGTGATGAATTAAAACTCCGCCCAACCTTTATACCTTTGATTTTTTTAACCAGATCAATTATCATTGAAAAATCAGCAGGATAGTTTAACCTGTTTGCAACAACCCATTTGGATTGATCTTTTGCTAACTCCACAAAACTGGAAGGGTTTTTAATAGTTATTCTGGATACATTGTTTGCCTGAAAATTTTTAAAAAGATTTTCTCCCATTCTCGTAGAATGCCAGCTTTGTTTATTTTGATATGATAAAAAATAAGTAGTAACAGATAAAATAAATAGTAATACCAAAAGGAATATATACGTTTTTGATTTCATCTAAAAAGCCTCTTGAACTAAACGTAAAAAAATAAGTTATATTATTATAAAAAACAGTATTACTCGACAGGCTGCCTCGGAATGAAAATTTTTTCAAGTTAAAGGCGGAAAATTAATTTGACAACAGGCATACATATGGTATTTTAGCGGATCAAATTAATTTTCTAACGCAGAAACTGGATAAATTGCGTTTTGTAACAGCCTGTCGATACCTAAGTTTTTAATAAAGTGATCACTGTTGATGGCTTTTTTTACGCTTATATAACCCATAAGCTATACCTGCAATACCAACAAGAAAAGCACTTAAAAAAATGTTGATAAATTTTATTGCATTGCCAAGTGATTTAATATCAGTTTTTAAATTTCTGCGTACAATTTTAAGCTCCTTGGATATTTTTATTTTTTCCTCATAAAATTTTTGGATTTCAGCTTCCTGTTGTTCGCTTATGATAAGTTTTTGCGATAAATCTTTCCTTTCCTCGATTTTATCTAATTTGCGAGATGTTTCTTCGATTTTTCTGACAAGGTTTTGTTCCTTTTCCTGCCATTTTTCTTTTGCTCTTGCTTCAAGCTCTTTAACTTTTGTAAATGGTTTTTCAAATTCTCCTCTGGATCTTATGCTGATTAATTCCTGACTGCCTGTGAGTATCTCGCATGAATTTAAAAGAAAATTAAGGTTATCATTGAAAACTCTAGCTATCTCAAAACCTAAAAAATTTTGTTTATTAACGTAGTAACCGTCAAAGAGCATATCAGAATCTCCCACAATAATAATTGTGGACTTGTTGCTGCTTTTAGCCAGATGTTTTCTCATGTTTGATTTTTTCAAATCATTTTGCGTGCTGATAATATCAAGTTTTGGTTTACCATTAGGAAACAAGGTCTTAAAAATTCCCCTTATTTTTACAGCAAGATCATATTTTTTATCTGAAGGTTTAAATTGTTTTAATATCTCATCTATCCCAATATCGACTGCAATCGTATTTACAAGTGCAGAATTCGAGCTGGATATTAATAATGGTTCATATTTAATGTCGTTGATTTGAGCAATTTTACTTAAACTGCCAGCAACAGGAAGAAGCATTTTTTCAAGCTTTGAAGTAATTATTTCTTCCGTATTAAAAGATTCTGCAGGCAAAGACAGCCACATGGGATTATCTTCAGGTTTGTTGTCATGAGTTCTTAATTTTGTTGAATTGTTAAAATCCACAACAACTTTTTTGTTGTCAGTTTTAACACCCCATGCTGCAATAAGCTTTTGAATGGATGAATTTGCAGAACGTGCTTTTGTATCATCAAGCAATGCATACGGATCCAAAAATAAAATCAGATTCCCCCCCCTTAAAACATGTTGATCAATTGCGTAAATCAGATCGTTACTTAGGTTGCCAGGATGAAAAACAAGAATAAGGTCTATATCGTTTTTAATATTGTCTGCTGTTAATTCGATTTTTTTGACGTCATAGGTCTTGCCTAATTCTTCAATAAAAAACCAAGAGGACGTTTCATGCATATTGTTCATGCTTACAGCGGTTGGAATTTTACCGAAAACTTTAAGACTGCTGATTACGCCGATTTTAAATTTTTTTGGAGTCTGAATCCTTGAGATAATTCTTGTAATATCATATTCAAGATGTTTTTCCCGTGATAAATCCATCATCTCAATTATTGCTTCCTGATCTGCAGCAGTTGCAATAAGCCCAAAATATATTTTTTCCCCTGTGCCAGGAATTTCTATTCCTTTGATTCCATATTTTATCGCCCATTCTTCTTCTTCTGAATCGGCTTTAGGATCATATATCTCAATCTCAATTTTATTGCTGCTGTGATATTTGTATTCTGAAAGAAAATCAAGGACACGACGGGCGTAAGTCTTTAAATAGTTTGGCATATTTTTATCGCTTTTGCTATAAAATACTTTGATAGTTACATTTCCTTGAAGATCTGATAAAATTTTTTTTGTACTTTCAGAAAGAGAGTATAATTTATCTTTTGTGATATCATACCGGATAGTTACCTGAGCAAAAATCAGATTTACCAGCAATATTATAAAAAATATAAGAATTATTCCGCTTATTGAATAAAACGATCTATTAATCTTACTGTTTTTATCAAACATTATTTGGCCTCAAAACTGAATATAAAACTTTATTATAACACCTAAATAACCATGTTTGCACTAAACAGGCTGTGAAAAAATTTAAAGTATTTATAAAAAGTATTTTATTAAAAATTTGATCATAGAGTATAAAAATTATTTGTTATGAAGAATGGTTCCATTACAAAAAAGCATGAAGCAAATTATTGAAAAAAAGTAAACTAAATCTCTAAAATCAATTACTCCTCTTTTAATAGAAGCAAAATGAGTTAAAAAACTTAAGTTAGTAATTATATCAATAAACCAAACAGGTGTCCATCCGGTAAAAACTTCGCAAACAGGAGAATAACCTGCCAAAACAAAAAAAAGAGATAGCACAACTGAAAGTATGAAACTTATGACCTGACTTTTTGTAAGTGATGATGTCATAAGCCCGATACTTATAAATGCACCAGCCATAAGAAAGCTTCCAATATAAGAGCAAAATATTGCACCTGTATCAGGATCTCCAAGATAGCAAACAGTTAAAATCATAGGAAAAGTCATAACCAGTGCAATGCCTATAAATATCCATGCTGCAAAAAACTTTCCCAAAATTATCTCGGTTAAAGTTATGGGAAAAGTCATAATCAACTCAATTGTACCTATTTTTTTTTCTTCTGACCAAAGTCTCATTGTTGCAGCAGGAATAAGAAGCAAAAAAATCCATGGATGCCATTCAAAAAAAAGTGTGAGTTCTGCCTGACCAACTTCAAACAGGTGACTTACATAAAAAGTAAAAAAACCTGAAAGCATAAGAAAGATTATAATAAAAACATAAGCAACAGGCGAGCTAAAGTAATCTGTAAGTTCTCTTTTAAAAACCGCCCAGACTTTAAATAAAGATTTTGATAATTTCATAAGATATGTATCTTTTTAATTTATCTATAATTTTTGGGTTAAATTTTTTAAACTAAATATTATGCAGCATTTTTGTCTATATCAATTATTTTTTAAGTTGTTAGTGATCTGAATACCTGATCAAGTTTACCTTGCTCTATAAAAATTGATTTTATTTTAAAACCGTTTTTATTTAGTTCAGGTATTATCCTTTCAATGATCTGGTTATTGATATTTTCAGGATAAACTTGTATATTAACATTATTTTCTTCAAAGGCAATAAGCTTTATTTTTTTTACTCCATCTATTTTCTGTAAACAGTTAACCGCATTATCAGAAGAGTTGTTGTCTAAGTCAATGAGCACAGATCCGTGATCTGAAGACATTGCTTTTAGTTCGTCAGGAGTACTATTTACCACTATAGATCCATTAGATAAAATTATGGTTTTTGAACACATAACGCTGATTTCTTCTAAGATATGAGTTGAAATTATTATTGCTTTTCTACTGCTCATTTCTTTTATCATAAGTCTTACTTCGTGTTTTTGATTTGGATCAAGTCCATCTGTGGGCTCATCAAAAATCAGATATTTTGGATCATGAATAATGCTTTGTGCAAAACATACTCTTTGCTTATATCCTTTTGAAAGAGTATTGACTGTTTGGTTTTTAACTTCTGAAAGAAAACATTTTTCGATTCCTTCTGCCACCTTTTTTTTTCTATTTATACCCCTGTAACCTCTAATTTCAGCACAAAAAGACAAATACTGGAATACAGACATGTCAGAATATACAGGTGCATTTTCAGGTAGATAACCTATTTTTTCTTTAACTAAAACAGGATCACAAACAACATCATATCCACCAACTTTCACACTACCTGAAGATGGCAAAATAAAGCCTGTTATCATTCTCATTGTAGTGGACTTGCCTGCTCCGTTAGGTCCTAAAAAACCAAGAACGTCACCTTGTTCCACAACAAAAGAAACTTCATTAACGACTTTTCTTATGCCAAACGTTTTACTTAAATTGCTTACTTCAATCATATGGTATGGTAGCCTCCGGTTTTTTAAACCTTAATCATCAATAGAACAAATTATATAAATTATTCTATTTAAGTAAAGAAAAATTTTTATGGATTTATTATATTGCTAATAATTGTGAATAAAAAAAATACTATAAAGTTAAAATATCAATAGTTGCAAATAATTTCAACATGATATGCAAAATAAATATATTGTAAACTATATTCATTTATTCTATATATTTAAAATCATGAAAATTATTTTTATGTTTTTTTTAAATAACCCAAATAAACAACTGCAATAAAATTCAAGGTGTTTATTGAAATAAAATCAATTTCTAAATATCAATGCAAAATATTTTATCATATGATTTTTTTATTTTAGGGTAATAAATGAATAATAAAACAAAAAATAGTATTAAACAAAAAGTATGGACTTTTTTTTCATCAATAAGACTTTCCATAATAATTTTTCTTTTATTAGCAGCAACTTCTGCTATTGGGACATTTATACCTCAAAATCAAAGTCCGGAAAAATACTTTAATGCTTATGGAGAAACTTTATACAACATTTTTTCAGTGTTAAGTTTTTTTGATATGTATCATTCATACTGGTTCCAGTTCATACTGCTTTTTTTGTCTGTAAATTTAGTTGTATGCTCTATTAATCGATTTTTTAAAATTAAAAAAATTATTTTTGCCAAGAGTCCCAAATACAACATTTCATTTTTTAGAAAGCAAAAGCATAATATAACATTTTTTAGCTCTCATAAACCACAGGAGCTTCAAGAAATATACAAATCTGCGATTAAAAATAGACTCGGATATTTTACGTTATGTGAAAGTAATGATGGTTTTTACATTTTCAGCGAAAAATGGCGTTGGAGCCGTCTTGGTGTATTTATTGTTCATCTAAGTGTTTTTCTGCTGCTGTTAGGTGGTTTTACAAGTTCATTTTTTGGATTAAGCGGTCATGTTAACATTCCTGAAAAAGAATTTAAAAGCAGTTTTGCTTTAAATAATTCAGGGAAAAAGTTTGAACTACCTTTTAAAATCAGGTGCGATAAATTTTCTGTTGATTTTTATAATTCTGGAGCCCCTAAGGAATACCGCTCAGGTTTAACAATAATTGAAAATAATGATCCTGTTTTATCAAAAGATATTATAGTAAATGATCCTCTTAGATATAAAGGGTACAATATATTTCAGTCTAGTTACGGTACATTATTGCCAGATGAAATTTTTCTGCAAATTGCAAGCAAAGCAACAAAAATGGTCTATACCAAATCACTTAAAGTTGGACAATCGTTTGAAATCCCTGAAGTATTAGGAAAATTCACTATTACCAAAGTCCGTAATTCCTATACTTTTAAGGGTTTTAATCTTGGACAAGTTGTTATAGGAAAACTTGAAGATGATAGTGGCAAAACAGTTAGAGTTGTACTTCCTGTAAAATTTCCAAATTTTGATAAAATGAGAAAAGGCAAAGTTGTAATCAATATTTCTGATTTTAAACCGAGATATTTTACAGGGCTCCAGATAACAAAAGATCCTGGTGTTTTGATTGTTTATACAGGCTTTATTGTTATGATATTAGGATGCATTATTACATTTTTCCTGTCACATCAAAAGTATTTTATTGAGGTTTCTTACAAGAAAGGGAAAAGTTTAGTATTAGTTTCAGGCAGTGCAAATAAGAACACAATGCAAATGCAAGGAAAAATAAAAAAACTTGCAAATAAACTATCTGCCTTATAGCTGACAGTACCATAATATACTTGACATACAGAATTCTTTTTCTTATCATTTTATTATATAGATATTGTATTTTAATTCCATAGTATTTAGTTTTAGGCGTTGATTTGTTAGATCTAAAATTAAGAAACTGTAAGAGTAGCAAGCTATTGTAGAAATCTTTTAATTGAAAATCAGCAAAGATGATCTGAAGTTGATATGTACATATGGGGAATTTTCATTTAATTAGCAATTTATTAAGTTGAAGACAACAAGTTAAAATATTATGTTAAGGTACTAAGTTTGTGTATATCCTTTCAGTCATATCCCTCAAAAAAAAGCTTAGGTCATTCAAGAGCTTTCTCAGGTATCTGATTCTTTTTGGCTGCATTTTTCCCATGTACAGTTGCTCTGCAATTCTTGCATCTGTCACAGGAAAGCTTGCAGACAATCTTTCACATGCAATCATCAACAATAATGATTTAAAAATTGTGGAATCAGGTGGAACAGCATATTTGATAATGATTGATGGTCTGCTTCACGGTGACCCAAATAATGGCAATTTGCTTCGTGCAGCAGCAGACCTTTATACTTCGTATATAGGAATTTTTGTAAAAGATGATGATAGAGAACGGAAACTTGCTGATAAAGCTTTGACATATGCTTTCAGAGCAATTTGCCTTAGCAATGCAAAAACCTGTTCAATGCGAGAATTAACATATAAGGAGTTTTGTATTGTTATTAACTCCATATCTGATAAAGATATATCATCACTTTATACTCTTGGTACAGCTTGGGCCAGCTGGATTAAGGCGCACAGCAATGATCTTGTCGCTGTTGCTGAAATATCAAGAGTCACAGCCATTATGGAACATATCATTAAACTTGATGAGTCCTACAAAGATGGCAACGTTCATTTGTATATCGGCGTTCTTTCCATGATTTTTCCACCTATTTTGGGAGGGAAACCTGATGTGGGCAGGAAACATTTTGAAAGGGCCATTGAAATTGCACATGGAAAAAACCTGATGGCAAAAGTTATTTATGCCAGAGAGTACGCTCGACCGATGTTTGATCGAAAGCTCCACGACAGATTGCTTTCTGAGGTTATTGAAGCGGACCCCAATATTCCAGAATTTGCGCTTATAAATACGCTTGCACAAAAAGAAGCCAGTGAACTGTTGGAAAATGCTGATGAATACTTTTAGTTTTTTTTTGCCTTTATTTGATCTTTAAGACCACTTTTATCATTGTTATAAGTCTTTGGAGAGCATAGATGAATCAAAAGAATTTTCCAATAATTTTTATAGTTCTAATTTTAATTTTTTATGCAGAAATTACTGATGCAATTGTTTTAAAAATTGCGACATTATCACCTGAAGGCTCTTTGTGGATGCAAAAAATGCGCAGCAGTGCAGATGAAATTTCAAAAAAAACTAATCGCATGGTTCGTTTCAAATTTTATCCTGGAGGAATCATGGGAGATGATAAAGCTGTGCTTAGAAAGATCAAAATTGGACAACTTCATGGAGGAGGCTTTTCAATTGGAAGCCTTACAAAATTTTATAAAGACAGCCAGATTTACTGTTTGCCTATGGAATTTACATCATTGGAAGAAATAGACTTTGTCCGTAGTTATATGGACAGAATTATTGTTGATGGTCTTTATCAGGGAGGTTTTAAAACTTTTGGTCTTGCTGAAGGAGGATTTGCATATATATTATCCAAATCGTCGATAAAAACAATTGATGACTTACAAAAACAAAGAGTCTGGATTCCTGAAAATGATTATCTCTCCCTGGAAACAGTCAGAGCTTTTGGGGTAAAACCGATACCCCTTTCTGTTGCAGACGTTCTCCCTGGATTACAAACCGGCCTTATCAATACTGTAACAGTTCCGTTGATTTATGCTGTAACCCTTCAATGGCATACGCAAATTTCTTATATTACTGATACACCCCTTATCTATGTTTATGCACTTTTTGCATTAACTAAAAAAGCTTATTTAAAAATTTTACCAAATCATCAGAAAATAGTAAGCGATGTTTTGAGCCGTGCATCAAGAGAAATTGATGCTGAAAACAGAAAACAGAATTTTCAGGCAATAACAGCTTTGCAAAAACAAGGAATAAAATTTGTAGCTCCAACCAAAAAAGAGTTGCAATCATGGTCAGTAAAAGCTGCCAGTGTATCAAAAACGCTTTTAAAAGCTGGAGAACTATCTCAAAACATAGTTGACATTTTAAAAAAAAATCTTAAAAAATATAGATCACAACAAAACTGATGAAAACAGATAAAACTTTTTATGAAAAATATTTGGACAAAGTCTGTATTTTGCTTATAAAAGTTGAAGATATTATTTTAGTAGCACTGTTGACAGTTATGATTACCATGTCATTTTTGCAGATTTTTCTGCGTAATATTTTTGGTGCTGGTATTGTCTGGAATGATCTGCTAATACGTATTATAGTTTTGTGGATCGGGCTTGTTGGTGCTATGGTGGCAAGCAGAAAAGGCGAGCATATCAGTATCAGCATAGTATCTAATTTTCTGACAGAAAAAGCAAAGGCAGTATCTAATTGCATTGTAGATATTTTTACAGCAACAGTTTGCACTGTAGCTGCTTACTACAGTTTACTATTTGTCAAAATGGAGTTTACATCTGGTGATGTGGCATTTCATAGTATCCCTTCCTGGATATGTGAATCTATTATCCCCGTAGCATTTTTCGTAATTGCTCTTAGATACACCATATTGTTTTTCCGCAATTTTTCGAAGCTGATGAAGTTGACAAAGTGATACTTTTTGCCTTTGCTTTAATAATTTTAGTAGTTGCATTATTAGGCGCACCCCTGTTTTCTATCATATTGGCCATAGCTCTATTAGGTTTTTACTATCTTGATATCAACCTTTCTGTAATTGCCATTGAAATATATCGTATTTCTGACATGCCTTTATTACTGGCTCTGCCACTTTTTACCTTTTCAGGATATTTGTTGGGAGAAAGCCAAACCTCAAAACGTCTTTTAAAACTTACTCAAGCCATTATCGGATGGATGCCTAACGGACTTGCAATTGTCGCTTTTATAGCGTGCGCATTTTTTACAGCTTTTACCGGAGCATCTGGTGTAACAATTGTTGCACTTGGAGGTCTTTTGTATCCTTCACTGATAAAAGCCGGATATCATGAAAAATTTAGTATTGCTCTTGTTACAACATCTGGAAGTCTAGGCATTTTGTTTCCGCCCTCACTTCCTTTGATCTTGTACGGAATAATTGCTCAGCAACTTCAGTTAGGTAAAAACGTCACAATTGACGCTCTGTTTTTAGCTGGTATTTTTCCTGGAATTTTAATGATTATATCTTTATCTATTTGGAGTTATTGGACAAATCGCAAATGCAATATACCACTTATCCCTTTTTCCTATAAAAGAGCCATTATCGCAAGTAAAGAGGCTATATGGGAAATACCTTTACCGATTTTTCTTTTATACGGAATATACAGTGGTTTTTTAGCAATATCAGAGCTTGCCGCTGTTACTGCCATGTATGTTATTGTTGTTGAAGTATTTATTTATAAAGAAATAGAAATTTTACAACTATTTGCAATTATGCGTAAATCAATGGTTATGGTAGGAGGCATACTTATTATAATCAGCGTATCTTTGGCATCAACAAATTTTTTAATTGATGCCGAAGTTCCAATGATGATGTTTCAATTTATAAAAGCACATGTTTCAGATAAGATAGTTTTTTTAATGTTTTTAAACATACTGCTTCTACTGATTGGTGCTGTTTTGGATATATTTTCAGCGCTTGTAATTATGGTGCCGCTTATACTTCCTGTAGCTGTATCATACGGTATTGATCCTGTTCACCTTGGCATAATTTTTATAGCCAATATGCAAATCGGATATTTTACACCCCCTGTGGGTATGGATCTTTTTATAGCAAGTTATAGATTTAAAAAACCTATAACAGAGCTTTACAGTGCAACAGTGCCTTTTATGATAATACTTTTTGCTGTTGTTTTGATAATCACTTACTGGCCTGCTTTAAGCCTTGTATTATTATAATTTTTTGCAAAAAACAGTAATTTATATAAAAAAAGATGCGCATATATCCATAACAATTAAAGCAAATACAGCTATATCAGCATTCCAGCCATACCACCTGTAGTTATACCCCCAATTCAGCGCGTCCCGTTTTGAAACTTTAGTATAGCAGCATTCCAGCCATACCACTTACAGCACTTATGCCAGCAACACCGGCGATTGCTGCCAATATCAACGCATATGCTGGGACTGCGATTCCACCTATAGTTAGTGTCGCACCTAAAAATGCAAGAAGTGTCGTAATTATTTGTCCTCCATTTACGTCTATAAGTTCATCTTCAACTAATTCATCAACTCCAATGTAGTTTAAATCGAAAGTATTCATTTTTTCTCCTTTTTTTTATTATACAATAGTTTGGTAAAAAAAGTTAAAAATCAATTTTAATAACTTATAAAAATATGCTTAGGTAGCATATATGCATTATTTCAAAATGTTGCAGATATTAGATGTTATGAAAACAGAGAAGTTACCGAACTGTTGACAATATTAGATTGTATTTGGCGCATCTTTTTTATAGTAGATAATATAATATACTATATATAGTATATATAGTCTTGTATTATTTTGCTATATTTGAGAAAATGGAACAATAGACTTAAAGGTTATGTTATTAATGATCGAGCAATTTTATTATTTTGGGAAGCGGATTTGTTTTTCAGAGGCGTTATTTTAAAAAAGATGGGATTTTGTAAGAGGATTTTTTTTAATTATACAAAATATTGTTTACACAATTTGGCAAACAGGCATAACTTGCATCATATGTTTTAATGATTATTTATAAATGATAAGAGTTAATTCTATTTGCCAAAAGATAATAGTTTTGATTTGAAAAATTGGTACTAATTTAAAAAATTTTTCTTATTTATAGCAGGTTGCAAGATCAATATCATGATGAATTTTAAAGAATTTAATAAGAATATCTTTTAAAGCCCGACTAAAGTTTTGTCTTGCAATTTCTCCTTTATTTTGTTCACCTTCAGTTTCAAGGGTACGTATTTTTTTGTCAAGTTCCAGCTGAAACCCACTGATCTTTTCATTTCCTTTGCCAATGCAATGCCGTTTCATATTGTAAACGCCTCCGTAATATGTTTCACCGCTTTTTGGGTAAGGCTTTGATGGACTTGGTACAGATTCGTAAATTGGATTATCGAGGCGATCAAATAACCCTCCTATACTCATATTGCCTCTTAATATTTCAGCAAATGATAGATCTTGTATATTATCTTGGTAGAGATTTTTAATTGTACTTTTGTTTATATATTTTTCATCATTAATTTCATCATCTGAACGTCTGAGATTTGCTCCTGTAAGACGATATCCTATTATTACCTTATTAGACCATCCTGGAAAACCGTGAACATCTATATATAATCCATGGTCATATTGGCTAACAGCCTGCTTTTTAGCATAGTCAATAAATGCATGGAAATTATACCATGCTTCCTTTGATAGAGGATCACCTTGAGCAGCCTCCCCAATATCCCGATTTCCATCTAATTTTTTCCTATGCAGTAAGTTGATAATTACATGGGGATAACCACCTGTTTCATTATATATATCTTCCATTATTTGACGAGTCATTTCCTGAGTATATGTATCTGTATCTGAACTTCCATATCGCCTGGTTTTTACAGCTTCAGGTTTGAGATATCCTCCGTGAGCAGACGAAAGAATAATTGGCAGATTTCCGGGAATATATTCGATGTACTTGCCATTTTCTTCATCGCCTGCTGATCCATAATAGGATTGTCCTGGAATGTACTCTATGTTTTCTGGGATATTACCCGTGTTTTCATCAACAGGCTTTTTTGGGATATTACCCGTGTTTTCATCAACAGGCTTTTTTGGGGTGGTGCTGATGGGCAGATAGCCCATTGCAAATACATTTGCAGAAAACATAATACAGCTTGTTATAATAACACACATATAAAATCTTTTGAAAGACTTCATTTTTTCCTCCAAATTAATTTTTATTTTTTAAATTATTTAAAATTACATATGATTTTGATTGAACAAAAAGTGACTTGATATGAATTCAAAAAAATGGTTTGCTGGTTGTTCTGCCTTTTTCGATAATATCGCAAAGGGTATACCAGATATGGATAAAGAGAGATAACTATTAGAAATAATAGACAATTAAAGTATTAAGGGTGATGTGTAAAGCAGGCAACTTAAATTGAAAGTGCAAAAAAAATACAAGGAGCTGGGAGAGAGCTTGTGGAAAATAGTATGGAAAAAATAAAAAAAGAGATTAAAACATTAAATCTTCATTACTCTGATTTGGCAGATCAATATAACGATGCATACTCATATTTATTTGATAAAAAATATCATACCTGGCTTGTTAATCAAATTGTGCGACTGTTGGATATAGGTATAAATGATACTCTAATTGATATGGGAGGTGGCGCAGGATCTTATGCTAACCTGATTCATAAAAGAAAAAAGTTAAAAAAAAATATTTTATGCGTTGACAAAAATTTTAAACTACTTGAAATTGCATCCCAATTCAGCGGTATTACAACCTTTTGCGAAGATGCTCTTTCTTTTACATCAAAAGATAATTTATCTTACAGTAAAATTTTAATGAAAGAAGTTGTTCATCACTTTCATTTTCGAATGAATATTTGGAAAGGGGTGTATAAGCAGCTTGAACAAAATGGCAGACTTCTTATTATAACACGGCCTCCAGAAAGCAGTTTCCCTTTTTTCAAAGAGGCCTTAAATTCATTCAAGAAAAACCAGCCTAATTATGAGATATTTAAAAGAGAACTTGAAGGTGCAGGATTTTATGTTAAAGTTACTTTTAATCATTATCCTCTTTTAATAGATAAAAAAAACTGGTTTTATATTCTCAGACAGAGATTTATGTCTAACCTTGCTGAATTTTCTGACAAGCAGATAGAAAACGGCATAGAAGAACTTAAGGAAAAATATAACTTGTTAGAAAAAATTAGCTTTCATGATACACTCATATTTATATTAGGTTTGAGAAAGAGAGATTTTTTACTATAATAATCCTTTTTTATGGTTAAAAAAAATAAAAAATTACTATGCAGAATATTTCAATTCAACTTTGAAGCCATATGGGTTTTGACAGGACAAATCGGCATGGTAATAGGAGGGTTCTTTGGAATAAAAATTTTAACATATATTTTAAGCTCTGATGAATTTGGCAGGCTGTCTCTTGCAAACACTTTAGTTGTTTTGATCAGTATAAATTTTTTCGGTCCTTTAAGTCAGGGATTTATGCGTTACTTTGCTATAGCTTCTGATAATGGTGAATTAAACAGCTTTACAGTTTACCTAAACAAATACACACGATTTTCTGTTCAGATAGTTATTTTTATTGTTATTGTTTATCTTTTTGCATGTACTTGCACAAACCATTTTAAATGGACATCATTAATTGTGGTCTCACTTTTAACCGGTGCATTTGTCGGTTGGACAGACGTCAGGATAAGTGTTTTATCTGCTGCAAGAAAAAGGATGAGTGTTGCCATTTTAAATACAGCAACAGCTTTTATAAAACCTGTTGCGGCATTTTTTTGTTCTTTTCTTTTGATTGCAAATGCTGATTTTGTTATGATAGGTAATCTTCTAGGTTTATCAATAGTTGCATGTTTTATTAAAATTCATTTTAATAAAATAGCAAAGCAACAACCTGAACCTTTTTTTTTAAGTAAAAAGCCAAACAACAATTATAACAAAATAGGAAAACAGGTTTTATCTTTTTCATGGCCTTTTTTTGTCTGGGGGATGTTCGGATGGATTCACCAAAATTGTGACAAATGGGCTCTTCAGACATTTTATGGAACAGATGTAGTGGGAGCGTTTTCTGTAGTTACACAACTTGCAGTCTATCCTCTTATATTTATTTCCGGTTTTTTAAGCAGGTTTTTTTTGCCAATTGCTTATGAACGTGCTGGAAATCTTTATTCAGATAGTGCTGTTAAATCTGCCAATAAAATTTTGTTTATCATGGCAGGAATGTTTATAATATTCGCATCTGTTTTGGTTTTTCTTTTTTTTCTTTTTCATAATAGTCTGATACTTTTAATAAGTAATAAGCAATATGTTAGCTATTCTTATCTTTTGCCATGGCTGACAATTTCATGGACATTTTATTATCTTGGACAAACATTTACAGGATTTGGCCTGCTTATGAACAAACCTTACAGATACCTTTTCCCAATACTTATATCAGGATTTATTGCAGCTTTTTCAACATTTTATCTCTCTTCAATAATAGGGCTTGCTGGCGTAATATTAGGACTTGGTATTTCTGGTTTTCTTTATGCCCTTTGGAGTATGATTATTGCTTTTAAATTGATCATACAATAAATTTGGCACAACTGTTTTTTTTATTTGATTGTATTTAATCAAAGGTACTAATTATAACCTTAAGATTAAACAATTTAAAAATATTGCAGAAAATGTATAAAAACAGATTATTATGTTTTGAATATGAGATCTGATAACATGAAATTGTATTATCTTGTAATTTTAAAAAATTTAAAAGAAATTATTGATCCTCGAAATTCGATTAAATTTTTTTTTGAAATTACAAAGTATGCAAAAAATCTAAAACATTTTAAAAAAAAATATTCTGGAAATTATCCTTTAAGGGTTTTGCCGGTTCTATTTGAACGAAACAGCCCCCTCAAGTTTGATCCTCATTATGTTTATCAAGCATATTGGGCAACAAATAAAATCATAAAAAATCGTATACCACGATACCATACTGATATTTCATCAAGTATCTCTTTTGTTTCCCAGCTCGGAGGATTTTTACCAGTGGTACAACTGGAATTTTCTCCTCCTGATATTAAAATATCTTCCTTAAAAAAAATAGCAGGCGATTTATTAAATCTTCCTTTTTCAGATAAAAGTATATGTTCTCTTAGCTGCTTGCATGTTATAGAACATGTAGGGCTTGGAAGATATGGAGACCCTTTAAACAGCAACGGATGCTTTCAGGCTCTTTTAGAGCTTGAAAGGATTTTAGCTCCTGAAGGAAATCTGTATCTTTCAATTCCCATAGGTAAAAAAGCCTTGTTTTTTGATGCAAACTACGTGTTTGAAGCATCAGATATCGTTTGTACCCTTGCAAATCTCAAACTTGTTGATTTTTCATATATAGATGATCACGGAAATTTTATAGAACATGGAAATCTTTGTAACACTATGAAAATGAAATATTCTCTTGGACTTTTTCACTTTAAAAGAACATCTTAAACAAAAAAACAGGAAAAACTTTTTATGTCCGAAAATCTTGCAGTTGAGCTTGAAAATGTTTCATTTGCCTATACTAAGGAAAATGTGCTTGAAAAAGTAAATCTTCAAATAAGCCAGGGAGATTTTGCAAGCATTGTAGGACCTAACGCAGGTGGGAAAACAACACTGCTGATGCTTTTGCTTGGGCTTCTAAAACCTTGTACAGGGAAAGTAAAGGTTTTAGGTAAATCACCCAAAAAAGTCCGTCTTCGCATTGGATATATGCCGCAACATATAAGACTTGACCTGCATTTTCCAATAACTGTTATGGAAATTGTTCTTATGGGACGTCTTGGCAAAAGTTTAGGAGTGAGGTATTCGAAAAAAGATATAAAAGCTGCTCTATCAGCTCTTTTGCAGGTAAATCTTGTTAACTTTAAAGACTCTCTTTTTATTGAACTTTCAGGAGGACAAATGCAAAGGGTTTTGATTGCCCGTGCCTTGTGCTGCAATCCAGATATTCTTATGCTTGATGAACCAACATCTAATATTGATGCTGAAAATGAAGAAGCTCTTTTTGAGATACTTAAGCAACTTAATAAAACAATGACGATTCTCATGGTATCGCATGATATTGGATTTGTATCGCAGTTTGTCAAAAGCGTTATCTGTGTAAACCGCAAAGTCGTTGTTCATCCTACATCTCAGGTAAACGGCACTTTAATTAAAAATATTTACGGAGGAGATATTCGAATGGTTCGTCATGATCATATATGCAGTGAAAAAGGACATTATAATGATTGAGTTCGTGCAGGCTATTTTTAATCCTGATAACCAGTTCTTACGTTTAGCTGCTATTATCGGTATTTTGGCAAGTCTTTCATTTGGAATTGTAGGCACATATGTTGTAACACGTAGAATCAGTTATCTTGCAGGAGCAATTTCACACTGCGTATTTGGGGGGATAGGGGCAAGTCTTTATTTACAGCAAAAAACAGGTATTTTATGGATAAAGCCTATGTATGGTGCTGTTATATCAGCACTTATAGCAGCTATTGTAATAGGCTTTGTTAGTTTGCATGTAAAAGAGCGTGAAGACACGGTTATTGGTGCTTTATGGGCAATAGGAATGGCAGCGGGCATTCTTTTTATTGATCGCACTGCTGGTTATTTTGATATGGCCAGTTATCTTTTCGGGGATATACTGCTTATTTCATATAGTGATATAACGCTTGTAGCTTGTCTTGATATTTTAGTCGTTTTTATCTCTTTATTTTTTTATAATAAACTTATAGCTGTATGCTTTGATCATGAATTTGCCCGTTTACGGGGCATCAATGTTGATTTTTATTTTATTGTTTTGCTGTGCATGACAGCTCTTACTGTTGTTTTACTTATAAGAATTGTTGGAATTGTAATGGTTATAGCACTTTTAACAATTCCTTCAGCAATTGCAGGGCAGTTTTCCAAACGGCTCTGGCAGATGATGTTGTTTTCAACATTATTTTGTATGGTTTTTTCCTGTTTTGGTCTTGCATTCAGTTATAAATATAGATTTTCAACAGGACCTTCAATTATCATTATAGCTGGCTTTTCATATTTAGCTGTACTTATTGGATCAAATCTTTTGAAAAAGTTCAAAAAATAGCTGTTATATCAAAAAAATAGTCTGAAAAAAAAAGCGCTTATTTGCAGGAGCTGTTTTGCCAGCATTTCCGAGCTTGAATAGAATTATATCTTCAATTTGTCTATTCACTATTTTCTAAAAGAGTATATTTTGCATGGCCGTTTATCATCTTTAAAACCACAATGCCTTCTTTCTCAAGTTTTTCAAGATGAGCCATTACAGATCTTTCCGCCCTTGCAAGAAGACCTGGCCCATGCATTTGAATATCCTGATCGTTGTATATCTGCTCTGCAATCTCCATAGGCGTCAAAGCACTAAGCCTTAAAGCCTTAAGCACTTTTTTTTCTCTCATCTGCCTGTGTTTAATATACCATTTTATCCATTCTGAGCCATTTTCTCTAATAACAGGTCCATGAGCCGGACAAATAATATCAATATCCAATGAGTCAAGATTTTCTAATGTTTTCATATATGCTTTCATGTCACCATCAGGTGGTGAAATTATAGATGTTCCCCATCCTAATATTGTATCGCCAGAAAAAAGAAGTTTTTCCTTTTTCAGATACAAACAGAGATGATCAGGGGAGTGTCCTGGAGTATATATAACTTTAATATTATACTGGGCAACCTTGATATCTTCTTCCCCTGTCACATATAATTGTCTGTTTTTATTGTCAAATAAGTGATTTAATTTAGACTGTGCATTGATATGATATAATGGGTTTCCGCCAAACTTTTTGAGTATTTTATTTAATCCGTAAAAGTGATCAATATGCGGATGAGTAATTGCAGCGGTTTGAACCTTTTTTATACCGATTTTTTCAAAAATATTAGATATTGTATCGGTATTTCTACAAACAGCGTCTATAATAAATGCGCTGTCATTTTCTGCTATTATAAAACAATTTGTTGAACTATGTGGCGGCAACGTTATTATGTCCATCGGAAAACAATAAATATTTGGCAAAACTTCCATAATCTTAAGATTCCTTAAAGAGCTTGTATAAAATTACAAAATAATATATTGGTTGAGAATCTATCTTATATTTTTTGATAATATACGATACTCTTCATCTAATTTTATTTTCATAGACCTTTGTATAAAAAAGAATTTATAAAGTTTTTAATAGTTTATATTTTATTATTAGCTTAAAGGCTAAGTTATTAAAACATGTCCTGTTTTAGAATGAAAGCTCTATTTAACGAACAAAGATGTTCTGCCTATTTTTACTTAGTGATTTTTTTTATGATCTCAATCATTTCAGGAGGATAAAAAAATATGAAAATGCAGCTTGAAACTGTTAATTATGAAGCAAAAGCCCTTGTAGCTACAATTACAATAAACAGACCTGATGTAAATAACACACTTAGCCTTCAACTTATGGAGGACCTTTGCACGGCGCTGGAGGAAGCTGAAAAAGATGCTGGCGTTGGAGTAATTGTTATTACAGGAATTGGAGACAAGTTTTTCTGCCCTGGACTTGACCTTAACTGGGCAAAAGATCTTTTCAACAATACCCATGATGTTTGGAAAATGAACAATCAATATGCCAGAATTATCTACAATATCAGATTTTGCGGGAAACCGGTTATTGGAAAAATAAACGGAATAACAGCAGGAGGGGGTTGTGAAATTCTTATTGCTTGTGATCTTGTTATAGCAGCAGAACATGCCAAGTTCCAACAAGGCGAGGGAGCAGTAGGAGCAATTGCAAGCTACGCAACACAAACTCTTACACCTATTATTGGAGATAGAAAAACCAGATGGTTTTTATTTACAGATGAAGTAATAGATGCCAAAACAGCTCTTGAATATGGCTTAATTAACAAGGTTGTTCCTTATAAAGATTTGGATAAAGAAGTGGAAAAATTATGTAAGACATTATTAAAAAAGGCTCCATGGTCTTTAAGATTTACAAAAGATCAGATAAATGTCTGGTTTGATATGGTATCACATACTATAAGGCAAGGAAGCGATTTTTGGTGTTTACAATCAACAAGTCCTGAAACATTAGAGGGAATAAGTGCGTTTAGAGAAAAAAGAGTTCCTAAACATATAGAGCTTAGACAAAAAACAGCAGAGGGCAAATCCCATACATATTTGTGGGGACCTCCAACAGAAACATGCCCTGCATGTAATACCAGATGGCTCCCTGAGGGATTTGATTTTTGTGGAAAATGTGGTAAAAAAATAAAGTAATATATAGTAAAAAATATATTCAGCAGCTATGATGCTTTTTTTTATATTGATCTAATAAAAAAGCATCATTTAAGCCAATGCCAGATAAATTGCTGAATAAAAAAGTCTTTATCA
>Ga0209345_10001767_pt1 | contig 25055 bp, 24 predicted proteins | sample Cruoilmetagenom7_FD_187294 | JGI IMG/M metagenome (GOLD analysis project Ga0209345, IMG submission 187294) | Oil polluted marine microbial communities from Coal Oil Point, Santa Barbara, California, USA - Sample 7 (SPAdes) (version 2) | ecosystem: Environmental > Aquatic > Marine > Oil seeps ...
TCCGTTTTCAGCCGTTTCAGACTGTCTTCGACGGCTGACATGATGTAGCGACGGGAGCCGCCAATCTTTATGTCTACGTCATCCATAGCCATGCCAAACTTGGTCGCCAGCACGATATCTTTCCGGCGTGGCCCGAGGATTTCACCCAGACAGGTCTCCGAGCCGCCGCGGCCGCCGTACATATCGGCTGTGTCGAACAGCGTTATGCCTTCATCAATTGCCGTGTCGACCACTTTGCGGGAGGCTTCAAGGTCGATACGGCCACCAAAATTATTGCAGCCAAGTCCGACAACGGATACGCGCAGGCCCGATGAGCCGAGGTTTCGTATTTCCATTGGGGCGTCTCCTTTTTGCGCAGAAACTAGTAGCGTGGCTGTTGATTGGATTGAATGTTTGTTTGGGCCTAGTGTTTGTGATCTCGGTGTTTGGGTCAACTCGGGCACATGCAAAACTCGCAAGGCCGCAGTTGGGATAGCAACTACCGCAAATGAGGACTAATCGATAAGAACTTTCTCACCACCGGCTGCTGCTGATTGATAGATAGCACGGATGAGCGCCACCGAGCGCCTGGCTTGGTGGCCGTCAATGCGCGGTGGCCGGCCCGTTCTGATGGCGGCGATGGCGTCTTCGAAATTTCTTTGATGCCAGGAAAAATCGATGGCTTTCGGGTCGGCGGCTCCTGCTCCGGTTGTGGCATCTGCCGCGGTCAACCCATATCGGGCGCGCACCTCGTCATCGTTGGGCTGAGGATCGCGGAATTCCCAAACGCGGAATTTATCGTCGACCATAAAAGCTGAGCCGCGATCGCCGGAGATTTGAATTTCGGCTGGATGTCCTGTTTCAGACCAGCAGGCGGTGGAGCCTTCGATAACACCCAATGCGCCGTTTTCGAATTCGAGCATTGCCGTGGCGACATCTTCAACTTCAATACCTTGATGGCCCACAAGCTTAGTTTGCGCATGCACGCTTTTCACGTCCCCCATTACATGTAGCAATAGGTCTATGGTGTGGATTGATTGGTTCATTAGGGCGCCGCCACCATCGAGTGCCCAGGTGCCGCGCCAAGCGGCGCTGTCATAATACTCCTGCGCCCGCCACCATTTCACGTAGGCGCTCGCCATGGCAATGCGGCCGAAGCGGCCATCCTGGATGGCCTTGCGAAGTAACTCGGCGGATGGATTAAAGCGCCGGGGGAAGATGCCGGCAAGCATGACACCGGCCTTGCTGCAGGCTGAAATCATTTGGTCTATGCGAGGGAGGGTGACTTCCAGAGGCTTTTCGCAGATAACGTGCTTTTTTGCGGCGGCAGCGGCGATTGCCGGTTCGAGATGTGCACCGCTGGGAGTGCATATGGTGACCACGTCAAGATTGTTATGTGCCAGGAAGGTGTCATAGTCGAGGTAGGGCGTGCACCCGTGATGCGCGGCGAATTCTTGGGTTCGTTGTTGGTTGCGGCCATGGATGGCAACCAGTTTTGCGCCATTGATGGCCGCAATTGCTCTGGCGTGGAACTCTGAGATCATACCAGGGCCGGTGATGCCGAAATTGATAGTGGGCGTAGTCATAGTTTGAATCCTAGCTTGTATCCTCTCCTGGCTTGGTTCCGGGATACTTGAGGTTCTTGGGCTGGAAAGATTTTATGCAGTGATGCGACGAGGTTGATACTAGCCTATGATGGCAGTGCTGATGGAGCCGTATTTTTCTTGTCTGGAGGATGGCTGAATGATTCCCGGTGACGCAAGTTTTATCGAGACTGTCGAACAATTGCGCGGTCTTCACCATGCGCCAATGAGTCGGGCGACCGACAAAGTTTTATCGGTTTTGGACAGCCATTGCCGTTCGATTATTGCACATGCGCCGTTCTGTATGATGGCAACCTTTAGTCCTGAAGGGGCAGACGTGTCGCCGCGCGGAGACCCGGCAGGATTTGTTCAGGTGCTCGATGACAACCATCTGTTGGTGCCTGACCGGGTTGGCAACAACCGGTTGGACTCAATGGTCAATTTGCTGACGAACCCGGCCATTGGATTGCTGTTTCTGGTGCCCGGCATGAACGAAGCGCTGCGGACTAACGGGACGGGTCGGATAACTGATGATGGGCGTTTACTGGAAGGGGCGAGCGTAAAGGGCCGAGTTCCAAAGGTAGGAATTTTGGTTAACGTGCAAGAGGCTTTTTTACATTGCCAGAAGGCTTTGATCCGATCGGATTTATGGAATGCCGATCGACATATTGATCGTAGCTCGCTGCCAAGCTATCCGGAGATGCTGATGGATCACGTCAAGGGGCTGACGGATGAAGAAAACGAACGGCAGACACAAGTGATGGCAAAGCGGGGGCTCTACTGACTGCCCTCTCTCGATTCTGACTCGATCTTGGCCCGACTATGGAGTGGCCCTGGCCATGGAGCAGCCCTGTGACGCCACTTGGTCTTTGTCCTCAGTTTCAGCGTTCATCCGGGGCTGCGAAGGCACGGGCGGCCCAGTCGGGATAGTTATCATAGATATAAGGGGTGCCTTCCCGGTTCTGAAGTTTGCGGCGAGACCGTTGACTTCTATATCGGTTCCGGCTTGACGAGTAATCGTCTCGTTTCGACTGCGATGATCTATCTGATTTTTGTGACTTTGATTTTCTTGACTGTGCCTCGGAGAGGGTGGCGGTAAAGCTCACGGTGAGTAAGCTCGCTATCAGTACGGATAATATTTTCATTATTGTTCTCTTCGTCAATCTATCAGGGATTATGCTGTTTGTTTGGTTTCGAAGATATCAACATGCCATCAGTTACATAAGTGGGGAGGTATCATGGACTTTCCTAGGTGCACTCGAGTTTTTTGATTAATCGTGAGCTGTCGCGATTGGCGAGGCGGGGTGTTGCCCTGAGTGGTTGCCTAGTCCACAATTCACGCGAGTTTTCTTGGTGTTGCATGAGGCAACGCAAATTTCATCATCAAAGGGGAAAGCATGCGCTGGATCAGGTATTCGGTATCGGGGCAGACATCATACGGTATTTTGGAAGGTGACCGGATTGAAGAAGTTACGGGAGATCCGTTTTCAGAATTTCAGAAAACCGGGAACACGCACGTCTTGAGCGACGTGAAAATCGAGCTGCCGGTTGTTCCGAAAACATTTTATGCGGTTGGTTTCAACTACCCTGAGCATGTTCGAGAAATTGCTGCCAAACAGGGCATTGAGCCGGTTTTGCCGACACAGCCGGATGTTGGCTATCGGGCGAATACGGGGCTGATTGCGCATGGTGAAGAGATTGTGGTGCCGCATGACGCGACGGAGGCGGTGCATTATGAAGGCGAGCTGGTTGCGGTAGTTGGCCGGAGGACGAAGAATGTGAGCGAAGCCGACGCGTTGTCGTGCCTGCTTGGTTTTACAATTGGTAACGATGTCAGCGAGCGGTCGTGGCAGAAGTCGGACAAGACCCTTTGGCGGGCCAAGAATACCGATACGTTTGCGCCAATGGGGCCATGGATTGAAACCGACGTCGGGGACCTTGATAAACTCGAGACGACGGTGCGGGTGAATGGCGAGGTGACTTCGCAGTTTGCAACCAATGCAATGCTGTTCGGTGTTGCGAAGTTCATCTCCACTATCAGTCGCTATATTACGCTTGAGCCGGGCGATGTGTTGTGGATGGGGACGGACGGGAAATCGCCTGACTTGAAGGACGGCGATGTTGTGGACGTGGATATCAGTGGGATTGGCCGTCTTACGAACCGTGTTGTTCGGACTTGAGTTGATGGCCAGCTAGATGTGACGTCGCAAGAGGATGAGCCTGTTCGGTCGGAGTTTGACCGGACCAGAGCCGTCCAGAGCTTTCTAGGTCGAGGCTTACAAACCGAGGCAATGATACGCACAACATTTCATTGCCCCGGCTGCGTCAAGAAACGCACAAACTTAAAGCCCTGACGCTGCCTCATTCAAACGCGAAAGCATTGCCAAAAAGAAAACATCCGGACGATTTGAAGAATTAATGTACGATTGCGCCAGAGGGATTAGTGGATCAGAGGGATTAGTGAATCAGAGCGGTTATTTCGGATCGGGCGAACGTGGGCGCATTAATATCGCGAGCAGTGGAATCATGGCGCCGGTCGGGAGGATGTTTAAGGCAACGGACATCAGCCAATCGAGCACACCTGGTGTAACAATCGATAACCCCCAATTATATCCGCGAAGGGCACTGCGCGCCACCTGTGCCGAGGTTGATGCCGGAAGTAGCTTGCGATAAAGGGCGGATTCAGCATTCATCCGGGCGTGAAAGCTAGTTTCGACTGGGCCGGGAGCGACAGCACAGACGCGGACGCCTTGACCTCGAATTTCCCAGGCGGTGGCACGGGATAGCGAGATTAGGTAGGCTTTGGAGGCGAAATATGCAGCCTGGAAAGGGCCAGGCACGAGGCCGCCGAGGGAGGCAATGTTGATGATGCCGCCTCGGCCGCGTGTCAGCATATCAGGAAGGGCATGGCGCATCAGGCGGGTTGCTGCGGAGATGTTTAGGTCGATGAGGGATTGGATTTCGGCCGGGGATTGCTCTGCAAAATCACCTGCCAGACCGAAGCCTGCGTTGTTGACGAGGATGTCAATGTAGGCGTCGTGTTGGTCGAGGGTGAGGACGAGTTTTTCGAGTGCGCCGTGAGATGTGATGTCGAGCGCCAAGGTGACCAGAAGCCTATCCGGTGCAGTTGTGGCGGGAACCATCTCCGTAATTATTTTGGCTGAGGCGGTGAGTTCATCTTCGCCGCGGGCAATCAACATCAAATTGTGGCCGCGCTTGGCGAGTTCAAGCGCCAGTGCCTGGCCGATGCCGCGTGAGGCGCCGGTGATCACCGTGATGGGTTTGTTGCCGACCAACTTGGTTGCGGCAGTTGGAATGGGCCGCCATGAGCGACGAAGCCAGTAGTCGATGAGTGATGTCATGTGTCGTGGACCAAATTATTTTTCTCAGATGGCTGGCGCTGCGACCCGGTGCTGCGTGGGCGCACCTGAATGTGAGCTTGAGGGGCCAAACCTTGCTGCAAAGTCAGCACGGATGTGGTTTGCAAGTTCTATCGCAAGCTGCGTGCCGCCAGATTTTGGCAAGTAGAGATTGATCCCGAAAGAGGGCAGCTGCGGGAGGCTGCTGGTTTCATCGAGAACTTTCAATCCTGCAGGCACACTGTCTCGGAGGATGGGTTTGATCGCCAGGCCGGCTTGGACGGCGGCATTGGTGGCATCTTCGCTACTCACTTCCATAACGAAGCGCCAGTCGTATCCGGCTTTTCGGAGGGCATCTAGAACGACTGGGCGAAAGCGACAGCTCTTCGAGCCGATTGCCAGGGGTAGGGGCGTACGCTGTTCAAGATTGCTGTCGTGTGCAGTGACCCAGACCAGATTGTCCCAGCGGAGGCATTCAGCATTTTCTGGGCATGTGGGCTCGGTTGTCAGGGTGAGATCAACTTTTCCGGTATTGAGGTCTTTAATCAAGTCATTGGAGTTGTCGGAACGCAGGGTAACCTGAACATGCGGCCAAGCTTGCGCAAAACGGCGGAGAATCGGCGGTGCGTAAGTTGAAACGATATCGCAGGGAATCCCGAGATGTACGGTTCCATTGTATTGGGGGGTGGTCATCAGGCCCCAGGTTTCGTCATTCAACGATACGATTTCGCGGGCTTTTGCCACAAGACGCTCGCCGACGGCGTTTAGGGTGACACTCTTGTGCTCGCGCTGAAAGAGCTCTGCGTTGAGCATTTCTTCAAGCCGTTTGAGTTGTTGGCTCACGGCAGCCTGGGTTCGGTTGAGAAGGCGGGCGGCGCTGGTAACGCTGCCAGTTTCAACAACTGCCAGGAATGCGCGTAGAAGCGAAATGTCGATATCTCTGATCATGTATGCCTCCCGATCTGGAACTTTATGTTCTCAATGCGTCGCAGCTCACCATTGTATAACGCATTCTTATGCAATCAATTAGATATATTAATTTTTATTATGCAAGTGGCGTCTCTATGTCTGGTGCATCGAAGCGTGCCGTTGAGCAGAATTTCAGGAGGTTGCCATGCAGACAACGAGTCAATCTATTCCACAATCATCTGGACAACGGATGCGCGTTTTTCCGACAGCGGGCGGAGCCAGGTTTGCCGGTGTTGAGTTTGGTAAACTGTTTGCGCAAATCGAGCTTTTGCTGCGTGTGCGTCGGGAGCGGCGACAACTGCGGCAGCTTGACCCTCGGCTGATGAAAGATCTTGGATTGAGCCAGGATATGATTGAGCGCGAAGGCAGTCGATCATTCTTCGATGTACCAAATAACCGAAAAGACCATAGCTGGTAGGCTGCCGGGACTTTTGTAGACAGGGTTTTGCGATCAGGTTCCTCATGTAAGCTAACAGTAGGGTAGGCTTGCGCGAGAAACCTAACGTTATCTGAACGAATTATATTGCCGGAGTAATATTTCGGCTTAATTCTGGTCTTCAGGAAGGGTTGGGAGAGGATGGCACTCGATGCCTTCCTCGACGAGTTCTTTCACATCTTCTGGAGTGGCTTCTCCATAAATGCCTTTTTCCTCGGTTTCTTTGTAGTGGATTTTGCGGGCCTCTTCAGCGAAGCGGGGGCCGACATATTCCGAATTGTCTGTTATGACCTTGCGCATTTGGCGGAGGGTTTCGATCACGTGCTGGCGTGCTGCTACAACTTCGCCTAATGGCTGAGAGTTGAGTAGTTTATCGCTTTGGCTCGGAAGGTTTGGCGTGCCTGCTGAGTCGACTTGCTGAGTATGCTCTTGAGCAAGATTGCCGGGCACGAGTTCTTGAGATGAGCCCTTTTTGGTCGATACATTTGGCGCCATGATGGACTTCATGACGCTGGTTGAGCCACAATCCGGGCAAGCGACGAGTTTACGCTTTGCTTGACGGTCAAAGGCTTCGCTGTTGGAAAACCATGCATCAAATGTATGGCCTTTTTTGCATTCCAGATTGTATTTAATCATGCGGGCTAGCTAGGTTGGCGCCTATTTGGCGGTTTGTTGTTGGGAGGCACGTTGGATAGTAAAGGCGCGATCATGCGTGAGTGATGGTACACGCCGCCGCGCTTCGTTTAGATCATCTAACCTAATATCGGCATAGATGACCGTATTGTGAAGGCTTTCCGCATCAGCAAGAACTTCTCCCCACGGCGAGACGATGAGGCTGTGGCCATAGGTTTGCCGGCCACTTTGGTGCTTTCCAGATTGAGCGGCCGCCAAAATATAGCATTGAGTTTCAATAGCACGAGCGCGCAAAAGAGCATGCCAATGGGCTTTGCCCGTGGGAATAGTGAAGGCTGAAGGCACAGCAATGAAGTGCGCGCCAGCGTGGGCTAATGCGCGGTAGAGTCCTGGAAAACGCATGTCATAGCAGATGGTCATACCCAATTCGCCCCACGGCAGGCTGGCGATCACGGCCTTATTGCCGGGCTCATAGCGTTTGCTTTCCCAGTAGCTATCGCCTTTGGAGATGTCGACGTCGAACATGTGGATCTTATCGTAGCGGGCTTTGATTTGCCCATCGGGGGCAAAGAGAAATGATCGATTGGCCAGTTTTCTGGCATCTGGTTTTCCGATGGCCGGTTTTTCGGCCTGGGTCTGGATGTCGCTACCCTGGATGTCGCCAACCTGAATGGAGATCGAGCCGATGTGCAGCCAGACCGAAAGGCTTTGTGCGAGGTCTGCGAAGAACGTGAGTGCTGGGTTGCCCCTCTCTGGGGCCGTTCGCTCAAAGAGTTCATTTCGGTCAGCGGTCATAAGGGCGGTAACTTCAGGCGTTTGGATATAGCTGGCCCCAGCCGTTGCTGCTTGTTCAATGAGACGGCCGATTTGCGTGAGATTTTGGTCGACGTCGCGGCCGGTGCAGGTTTGGATTAGGGCTGCGCGGAAGTTTGCCACGGAAGTATCCCCGGACGGGTTTTGGGCTCCACTAGCGATTGCGTCGAGGGGCGCGCCACGGCGAGTATTTTCCGGATTTTCGGTTATGCCCATTTTCGGTCATGCCCTGAGTAGGGGATCAAGCTTGCCGGATCGTTCCAGGTCGTGAAGCTCATCGCAACCGCCTACGTGCTGATCGCCGATGAAAATTTGCGGAACAGTATGTTGGCCGCCGGCGCGTTGCTGCATGGCTTGACGCAGTTTTGGATTGCCGCCCACGTCGATTTCTTCAAACTCCACACCCTTTTTGCCCAAAAGGCGTTTTGCCATGAAGCAGTAGGGGCAAAGAGAGGTGGAGTAGATAGTAATTTTGCGCATGCAGGATCCTGGATTGGCAAACAGCATTCATTTTGGCCGATAGCAGGCCTTATTATTTAGGGCATTGCTGGCGTAACGCAATATGCAACCGGATAGAGGGCACTCATGTAGGTGACAAATCTGGCCCGTGATCAAGGCGAGATTTGGTGGTCGTCGGCGACAATGGCAAGAGCCGCAACATCGACACGGGCGGCGCCAGCCTTTTTCAGCACGCGCGCGCAGGCTTCGACAGTGGTGCCGGTGGTGATCACGTCATCGACCAGCAGCACGTTTTTTCCAAGAATGCGATTCGCGACGGTTGGTGGAACTGCGAAGGCACCTTGGAGGTTTTTTCGGCGTTGTTCGCGAGATAGACCAACTTGCGAGATGGTGTTTGTCCGGCGGTGCAGGATCAGCGGCTCATAGGGTCTTCCTGCTAGCTTTGAGAGTTCAAGTGCCAGGATTGCTGATTGATTGAAGCGTCGTGAGAACAAGCGGCGGGGATGCAGTGGCACGGGAATGATGAGGTTTGCATCTTCAAGCAGGTCTCCAGCGGTTTGGAGGAGCCAGCGGCCAAATAGGTATCGCGCATCGTGACGATCGCCATATTTCAGGGCGTGGATCAAATCGCGCATGACGCCTGAAAAGATGGCTGTGGCGCGGGCGCGGTCGTAGCTTCGGGGGCGGGCCAATGCAGCGGCTGAGAAGAGCGGCTGTCCATCGCTATTGCCTGGATCGAAGGGCAGCGGGATGCCGAGAGAGTCGCAAATTGGAGGACGGATGAAAGTGACGTTGCTCCAGCATTTGGCGCAGATGGTGTCGTGGGTTGCCAGCGGTTGGTGGCAGGCAAGGCAGGCGGGAGGAATGAGCGTGTCGGCCAGGACGCGAGCTATTTGCTTTACAGCGAATGTCGTGCGATCGGCAAACGTCATGGTATGCTGGATGCCTCCGGGCGTTTCTTCTGTTGTGTCGGTACGTTTTCCTGCAGCCATGAGTGAGCCGTTGCCATGCGCTAAGTGTTGGTATCGATGACAATAGCTGAGTTTCGGATGTCATCTACTGATAACATTGTGGGCAGTTCTAACTTTTTGGGACTGCCAACGGTGTTGGCGCTGTCACGATTGAGGACCATATCATGGCTGCGGGCGATGACATTTTGCATGTGGGTGGACCTGTGCGGTGATGGATGAAGCGATAATGCGCTCTAACGATAGTGATGGTGGTGATGGTCGGCGGAGAGGAGCCACACCGGAAGTATTCGATCGCGCGTTGCTAAAACGTCGGCGAGAGCGGGCGCTGCTGAAGGTGGCTGGTGGCGCGAAAATGCCGGATTTTCTGCTCACCTGGGTTGCCGCCGACATGGTGGATCGATTGTATGTCATCCGGCGGGAGTTTCCGAAGGTATTGAATTTGGGTGCGCATACCGGCGTCCTTGGCCGGGCGATACGGGCGCTTGATGGCGTTGAGCTGGTGATTGATGCGGATCCGGCACTGGGGATGCTTGGTCATTGCGCGGGGCCGAGCGTTATGGCTGACGAAGAGGCTTTGCCGTTTGCGGAGGGTACGCTCGATCTCATTGTGTCAGGACTTTCACTGCAGTTCGTCAATGATCTGCCGGGCGCGCTCGTCCAGATTCGGCGGGCGCTCAAGCCGGATGGGTTGTTTCTTGGTACGATGCTGGGTGGGGCGACACTCAGGGAGCTTCGGGCCGTTTTGATGGAGGCTGAGCTTGAAATTGCTGGCGGAGTGTCGCCACGGGTAGCACCCTTTGCGGATGTTCGTGATCTTGGTGGGTTGCTGCAACGAGCGGACTTCGCGCTTGCCGTTGCTGATACCGATACGCTAACGGTGACTTATCCAAGCATGTTGGAACTGATGATCGAGTTACGTCAGATGGGGGCTGGTAATGTATTGGTGAACCGTCGGCGTGTACCGATGGCCCGACAACTGCTGATGCGGGCGGCCGAGCTTTATGCGGATCGGTTCTCGGGGCCGGATGGCCGGATCTCCGCCACGTTTGAGGTGCTCACGATGACCGGTTGGGCGCCTGATCCGGGCCAGCAAAAACCATTGCAACCGGGTAGTGCGCGTACGCGGCTAGCCAGTGCGCTGGGGACTGTTGAGGTTGGGGCTGGCGATAAGGCGAGCGGAAAAATCTAGAGTATTTCCGATCAGGCTCTAGCCGAGAAGGTCGCGCAATGGTGGGATCAGAGGCAAATCGGCGGGTGGCATTTTGTAGTCGGTCAACCGCATGGCGCGGACCCACGCAATTTCCTGATTTTCCTTCGGCGTGACTTCGTGCTCCCAATTCCGGCATAGGTATAGCGGCATCAAAAGGTGGAATTTTTCGTAAGCATGGGAAGCGAATGTGAGAGGCGCCAGGCAGGTTTCGCAGACCTCAATGCCGAGTTCTTCGTCAAGTTCGCGTGCGAGTGTTTGTTCCGGGGTTTCACCGGGTTCGATCTTGCCGCCAGGGAACTCCCAGAACCCAGCCATGGATTTGCCCGCTGGGCGTTGAGCGATGAGGACGCGATTATCCGCATCAATCAAGGCTGCTGCGGCAACTAGAAGTATTGGTTTGGTCATGCTGGTTTAGTTTCTTTTTTGGCTCTTGATCGGTCGTGCGTGGATTGGTCGGAGGCAAAAATATTTGAGAATCGAATGTTCACGTAGGCTTGCGAGATTGTGTTTGTTGTCGAGTAGGGAGCATATTGGATGTTGTGAGGTAGTCCTGATCAGTTCGCAAGTTTCCGTTTGATCGCATGATTGTCGATGCGGCATGTCCGTATTGTTTTTTGATTAGAGAGAGGTGTGCTTGATGGCGGCGGCCTTGTCCGGTTTGAGTGAAGCGCTTTCGGTCTATCTGATGGAGCATGGAGTACGCGAGGCACTGCCACTTGAGCGGTTGCGATTGGCGACGGGTGAACTTGCGCAGGCCGATTGGCGGATATCGCCAGCTCAGGGACAGTTTTTAGGAATGCTTGCGCAAATCTCCGGTGCGCGGCGATGCATCGAGATTGGTGCTTTTACCGGCTATGGGACTTTGTGGCTGGCTCTGTCATTGCCGGAAAACGGCGAAATAATTTCCTGCGATATTAGCAATGAATTCGTGGCGCTGGGGCAACCGTTCTGGGAGGAGGCGGGGGTCACTAAAAAGATCGATTTGAGGATCGCGCCAGCGATTGAGACACTGGATGCGTTGTTGGTGGAAGGTGGGGCCGGGCAATTCGACATGATATTTATTGATGCCGACAAGGAGAACTATCCCGCCTACTATGAGCGCAGCGTTGAACTCGTTCGATCGGAAGGGCTTATCCTGGTGGACAATGTATTTTGGCGGGGCGCGGTAATCGATGATGCAAACCAAAAGCGATCAACGTGCGCGATTAGGGCTCTCAACGCCCAACTTCGGGATGATGACCGGGTTTCGATTGCCATGATTCCGATTGGCGACGGGCTGACAATTGCGCGCAAGCATTAAATGTGAACGAGCGTCATGCGGACTGCAATCCGGGTTCAGCTTGGCTATGATGTTGATTGCACTCAGCTTCTATAGTCAGCATTGATGGTGATGTAGTCGTGGGTGAGATCGCAGGTCCAGACGGTGGCGTGGCCGTCTGAGATGCCGACGTCGACGGTAATGTCGATTTCGCGGTTTTTCATATACTCAGCACAAATTTCTTCGCGATAGCTTGGTGCACGCTCGCCTTCTTCGGCGACAAGGTGAGGGCCAAAGTGAATTTTTAGCTTGTCGCGATTGGCCTCCTCGCCAGCCTTTCCAACCGCCATCACAACACGCCCCCAGTTCGGGTCTTCGCCGCCAATGGCTGCTTTCAGGATTGGTGAATTGGCTAGTGCCATGGCAATGCGATGAGCCGCTTTGTAATGCTCCGCCCCGGTGACCTTGATGGTCACGAATTTTGATAGTCCTTCGCCATCTTTGACGATCATTTGAGCGAGTTCCAACATCACTGCATGCAAGGCATCGCTGAAGGCTTTGGCCGTTGCACTGGCGGGATCTGTTATCGTCGTCTCTGGGGCCGATTTGCCGGTGGCGAATATCAGGACGGTATCGCTGGTGGAGGTGTCGCTGTCGACAGTGATGCTATTGAAGGTGGTGTCGACAAGGTTTTTGGTAATGGTTTGCAGCAAGGCTTGATCAATCCGAGCATCGGTGAAGATGAACGACAACATGGTTGCCATGTCGGGGGCGATCATGCCTGAGCCCTTGGCGAAGCCACCAATGGAGATGGTCTGGCCTGCAATTTCGACCGTAGTTTTAGCAAGTTTAGGATAGGTATCGGTGGTCATGATGGCGCGGGTGGCATCTTCCCAGTTTTCAGGCGCTGCGGCTTTTGCCAGGTCTGCCAGCCGATGGGTAAAGCCGGCCGCATCCATTGGTTCACCGATAACGCCGGTGGAAGCTATGTAGACCTCGGTGGGTGCGCAGCCAACTGCTGCGGCTGCGGCGTCGGCAGTCATTGAGACCGCATCAGCGCCTTTGATGCCTGTGAAAGCGTTGGCATTGCCGGAGTTTACGACGAGCGCGCGGGCTTTGCCGTGCCGCAATTGCTCTCGGCACCACAAGACGGGAGCGGCACAGGTTTTGGACTTGGTGGTTACACCTGCCACGGACGTGCCGGGTTCCAGAATGGCCAGCATAAGATCCTTGCGGTCTTTGTAGCGAATTCCTGCTTCTATGGCCGCAAAACGCACGCCATTGATGGTCGGCATTTGAGGCAGGGCATCGGGGGCGAAGGGCGAGATCTTCATTATGTCGGCCATTGGCTTGTTCTTTGGATATGTTTTCTAGATTGCGGCACCCTATTGCGAGGTGCATCGATATCAGGCGCATCGCGCGCCATATGGGCGCACGATGCGATTGTTGAGGTATGTCACTTTTTGGCGGGAGGTGCTGCGGTGAATGGCAGTTTTGCCGGTGCCTCTGGTTCCGGGTTTGTATGGATAATGTCTGCTTTTTGGCGCAATGCCTTGCCAAGCTCGCTGCCTTTTTTCTGGACCAGAGCGGCAATGATCCGGTCTTTCAGGGCGGCGAAGGGCGGTGGTTTGCGGTCGCGCTTATCCTCGACCTTGATGATGTGCCAGCCGTAGCGTGACTTGACCGGCAACGAGACCTCGCCGACGTTAAGTTGGAAGGCAGCGGTCTCGAATACTGGCAGCATGCGGCCTTTGCCGAAGTAGCCAAGCGAGCCGCCATTGTTCTTCGAGCCAGGATCGGTTGAGTGCTTTTTGGCCATCTCGGAGAAATCCGCGCCGTGGGCAATTTTTTCGTAAAGTTCTTTGGCCTTATCTTCGCTGGCCACGAGAATATGGCTGGCTTTTACCTCTGTGCCACCTTTCACGTTGGCGACTTTTTCGTTGTAGAATGCTTTGGCGTCAGCTTCGGTAATGCTTTTTTGGATTATGTTTTCAAAATAGGCCTTACGAAGGATACGGCGGCGCCAGTATTGCATCCGCTCCTTAAAGGCGGGTGTTTCGACGATCTTCGCCTGATCTGTAGCGCTGGCGAAAAGCTGGTTTTCGATGAGAAACTCTAGCAGGACTTTTCGCCGCACCTTGGGTGGGTACTTCCCAAGCTGTGCGCCGATTTCAGCATCTGCTAGTCGAATGTCGGATTCAGTGATTGGCTGGCCGTTGACGGTGATGACAATCGCTGTTCCGGCTTTGGGCTTTGACGGCGGAGGAGTGGCCGCTGTTTGAGCGGTTGCTGCTACTGTCAGCACGGCAAGGCCGAGGGCTGCTGCGGCTAGCGAGATCGCTGGCAAGAATTTGAACGGTTTCGGCACGTGGAATTCCTTGTATTTAGATGATGTTTGAGTGTTTTAGATAAGGCTCATGTCTTTAGAGTGCGGCTTCAAGGGGTGTGTGTCGTGTGGAGCAGAGCTCAGATTTGAGCCGTGGGATAGCCTGTATGAGGCGCTAAGCCAAATGTAGAGAGCACTGAAATACCATTTTTTGGGCCTAATCACGACAATTGCTGCCAATTTGACTGGTTTCATTGACAATTGGGGGTTGCGATTCTTATGTCTGAGGGCGGCGGCATCTCTTATCGCTTGGGCCATTAATGCAGTCTGTTTCGCGTGTTCCGCATGGAACATCTGTGACAGGGCACTGTGTCTATAGGTCTATATCCAATTTCGCGTGCTCAGGTTTCGTGTGGTCAGCCAGGGATCATATGATATTTCGTGATATCTGGTTATAGAAGTGAGTTCGCGATGCTGGCTTGCGGCTCGGACAGTTTGGTTAAGTGACGACCTTAGGGTGAGCGATCGGCTGATAGTTAGAGTTCGGCTGGATCGTTTAATTCGTGGTGGTCTTTGGACGCCTCTCGGCGGCAGAATAGCAACATGCCAGGTTTTGGCTAAGGACAGACGACGATGATTTCTTTCGGGCGGTTTGCGTCAAAGATATTTGGTTCCTCGAATGATCGACGGATTAAGGCCTATGTGCCCCGGGTCGAGGCTATCAATGCACTAGAATCGGAGATCCAGGCGCTCTCGGATGAGGGTCTGCGGGATCGGACTAAGATGTTTCGCCAGCAGTTGAAGGATGGCGTGAAGCTTGACGATCTGTTGGTGCCGGCGTTCGCGACGGTGCGGGAGGCAGCCAAGCGGACGCTTGGGCAGCGGCATTTCGATATGCAGCTCATCGGCGGCATGACATTGCATGACGGCAAGATTGCAGAGATGAAAACCGGTGAGGGGAAGACCCTTGTCGCGACGTTGGCTGTCTATCTCAATGCGCTTACGGAGCGCGGGGTGCATGTCGTCACGGTGAACGACTATCTGGCCAAGCGTGATGCGGGCTGGATGGGGCAGGTTTACGAATTTCTTGGGCTCAGTGTTGGCTGCATCGTCAACGACCTTGAAGACGAAGAACGGCACGCTGCCTACGCCTGCGATGTAACGTATGGCACGAACAATGAATTCGGGTTCGACTATCTGCGCGACAACATGAAGATGTCGAAAGCGGAGATGGTGCAACGGGATCATTACTTCTCGATTGTGGATGAGGTTGATTCAATCCTTATCGATGAGGCGCGAACACCGCTGATTATTTCTGGGCCGGTCGAAGATCAGGCCGAGCTATATACCACCATTGACGGGTATATGCCTGAGTTGATCCAGGACAAGGATCGATTTGAGCTAGATGAAAAGCAGCGGCAGGTATCGCTGACGGAAGATGGTAACGTTTGGGTTGAGGAAAAGCTGGCGGAAGCCGGCGTGATGACAGGCACGCTTTACGATATCGAGAACGTCTCGATTGTTCATCATATCAATCAGGCACTCAAGGCACATACGCTATTCCAAAAAGACAAAGACTACATTGTGAAGGGCAACGATCTTATCATCATTGATGAGTTCACTGGCCGGATGATGGCTGGCCGGAGGTTTTCGGAAGGTTTGCACCAGGCGCTTGAGGCCAAAGAGCATGTGGAGATTCAACCAGAAAACCAGACGCTGGCTTCAATAACGTTTCAGAACTACTTCCGTCTTTACGAAAAGCTTGCGGGGATGACCGGGACAGCGGCGACCGAAGCCGATGAATTCATGGATATCTATGGTCTCGACGTTCTTGAAATCCCGACCAATCTGGATATCGCGCGAGTTGATGACGACGATATGATTTACCGTACGCCGGATGAAAAATGGCTTGCGATTATCGGTGAAGTGGAGCGTGCAAAAGAGCGCCAACAACCATGTCTCGTCGGTACGGCGTCGATTGAAAAAAGCGAACACCTTTCCGCGTTGTTGAAGGAGCGCGGGATCAAGCATCAGGTTCTCAACGCGCGATACCACGAGCGGGAAGCCAACATTATTTCGCAGGCTGGTGAGCCGGGCGCGGTGACGATTGCAACCAACATGGCGGGGCGTGGCACGGACATTCAGCTCGGTGGCAACGTGGAAATGCGCATTGACATTGAAACCGCAGATATGCCGGACGGGCCTGAGAAAGCTGCTAAAGTTGCTGAAATCGAGGCTGAGATCACAGCAGGCCGCAAGATTGTTCTTACAGCATCTGAGGCAATCGAGATTGCGCCGGCCAAGGGTGATAAGCCCGCAAAGACGGAAATGCGACCCGGTGGGCTTTATGTGATTGGGACAGAGCGGCATGAAAGCCGACGGATCGACAACCAATTGCGCGGACGATCCGGCCGCCAGGGCGACGCCGGGCGTTCACGGTTCTATCTGTCTCTTGAAGATGATCTGATGCGGATTTTCGGATCCGATAAGATGGACGGGATGCTGCAAAAGCTCGGCTTGCAGGAAGGCGAAGCGATTACGCACCGCTGGATGAATAAATCGCTTGAGATGGCGCAGAAAAAGGTCGAAGCGCGCAATTTCGATATCCGAAAACACATCCTCAAATACGATGATGTGATGAATGACCAGCGCAAGGTCGTGTTTGAACAACGACTCGATTTCATGTCACGAGATGACGTCTCTGAAATTGTAATCGATATGCGGGCAGATGTAATCAGCGAGTTGGTCAGCCGTCATATTCCTGTGAACGTCTACGCTGAACAGTGGGATATCGATGGGCTCCATAAATCCGTGCTCGAGATTTTTGACCTCGATCTGCCGTTGCATGAATGGGCGGCGGAAGAAGGCATTGCGGATGAAGAGATCAACGAGCGGCTGACCAAGGTAACGGCCGAAAAATTTGAGACAAAAGTTGCCGAAGTGGGTGCGGTGGCGCTTGAGCATTATGAGGAGTCCAAAGGGCTATTAGCATTTCTCAGTGAGCAGCCAGAACTCAAGACAATGATGGAGAATCCGGCAGAGAATTTTGAAAATATGGGGAGGCATCTTTTAAGCACCAGCCCAGATGCGCTGCAAATGAATGAGGCGTCGCGCAAGGAAGCCGAAGCGCAAGCTGAAATGATCGGCTTTTCATTCTTCACGGATGTGGTGGATGCGAGTGAGCTCGTGGCTGATGTGGACGCGCTTCCTGAGAAAACACCGCAAGCGGCGGGACAGCTTCGAATCCGGATGATTGAGAAGTCCGTGCTGTTGCAAACGCTGGATCATTTGTGGCGCGAGCACTTGGTAACGCTTGAACATTTACGCGAAGTGATTGGATTTCGAGCGTTTGGTCAACGTGACCCATTACATGAATATAAGACCGAAGCATTTATGATGTTTGAGGCGCTGCTGGTGAAGTTGCGCGAGGCGGTGACGGGGCAATTGATGCATCTTGATGTCAATGCCGAAGACGATGAGCAGTATCTCGATCGGCCAGCTCAACCGCAGATGGAAGCACATCGCGACGATCCTGGTTCGGTATTCTCAGACTATGCGCTTGCGGATGCAGCACTGGCTAATGAGGAGCAAGCTTGGGAAAACGCGGAGCAGGAAAATGATGGGCCGCCTATGGCGCCATTGCGGACGCGGCAGGCTAGCGATGTGTTGGACCCAAATGATCAGGCAACATGGGGCAAGGTCGCACGGAATGCACAATGCCCGTGCGGGTCAGGCAAAAAGTTTAAGCAATGTCACGGACGTCATGGGTAGTTAGGGTATTTCCAATGTAGATCTGGTTCCCGGTTTTATCTCGTCCGCGGCCTATTCGCACTACGTTTGGACCTATACGTGTGCGCTTGCTCTTCGGCCAATCTCCGGCTCAATTCAGCTTGGAATTGATGCGCTGTAGGATATCGCCGATTGGATCCGAAGAGGGGCGTGGATCACGGGTCAGACCCGACATCGTGGACCTATCCAGTGTAGAGCCAATGGTATCCGAGCGCGTCAGGCCGGCACGCTGACTGCTAGGTGGTGGGCTTGGGATAAAGGGATCGACTATCCCGCGTCGAAATCTTGGGCAATAGCCGGCAGGATTAAGTTTGCCGCCATTCCATTCGACATTGACCATGTAACGGCGTTGGCAGACGACGACTTTGGGCGGTAGATGGGTTAGTTCAAAGTAATCGTAGCCTTGTTTCAGTTGCTGCCAGAAGCGATAGTTTTTATTCTTCTTGCGGCGTTTTAGATTTTCGTCCGTCATCCGGAAAGGAAGCGAGTGGACGTGGAATTTTTTCTGGCCTCCGGCAAAAGCCTCGCGTGCCAGGGCGTAAATTTCCTCGATAAGTGCATCAGTCATCGCGTAGCATCCGGCAGACCGGCACTTGCCGTGGACCATCAGAAAATTACCCGTGCGGCCGTGCACTTTGTCGTAGGCGTTGGGGTAGCCGAGGTTGAACGACAGGTGAAAACTGGAGTTTGGGTTCATTTGCCACTTGGCGACCGTGTAAAAGCCTTCTGGTGACTGTTTGTCGCCCTGCCGGTGCTTGGGGCCAAGGTCACCAGACCAGTTGCAGATGGGGTAGGTGCGGAACAGGTGGAAACGGCCATCGCTACGCTGTTTCCAGACCTCGAGTTCTGATTCCTGCTTGAATATGCGAACGAAAATTGGCGCTGAGGCAGTCATACCCTTTTTGCCCAAAAGCATAAGGGATTGCTTCGAAATTGGCCGAAGATGAGGAGCAATGTCGATTTTCGCGCAGGCGTTTACGAGAACGCCGACGAGAACAGCCACAGCCAAGATGAAGACTGGTTTGAAGCGCAGTTTCAAAATCTTCCTGTTCATCAACAATCCCATTAGGCGCGTTTCGTGCGCACGCTGAGAATGAATATTAGCAGTTGGATAACAGATCCTTAACTGAATCGCCTCCTCAAGCCTACGCTTTCACGGAACGTTGATTGTGTCAGCATCCTCAGAAATATTGTGTAGTGGCTAAATCGGGCAATGCCTGGGCAGTTAGTATAGATTTATATTTCAAGGCAAGACGGAGGGGGAGCTGAGCAATGGATGATTTCGTCATCATTCATCTCGTTGCTTGTGCTTGGTGCATTCAAAGCGGTGCGCGCTATCTTGGCAATGGGCTTATGGCTCATCAATTCTTGCATGCTGCCAGATTTCGCATGCTGAAGGAGCAACGTTATGACAGGACAGGAAGCGCAGGACCGACGGATCGACTATATCGAGTTTAATGTTGCCGATATTGCACGTGCCAAAGCGTTTTATGGCGCATCTTTTGGCTGGACATTTGTCGACTTTGGCCCGGACTATTGTGAATTTTCAGATGGCCGATTGAAGGGCGGATTTGCCGCTTCCGGTGCGAACCCGGATGGCGGCCCCGAATCAAATTCTGAAGTCAGATCGGGCGGGCCGTTGGTTGTTCTCTACGCCGTGGATCTCGAAGCTATGCAAGCTCGTGTCGAGGCGGCCGGTGGGCAGATCGTGCAGCCCATATTTGATTTCCCCGGCGGCCGACGATTTCACTTCAGGGATACCGAAGGTTATGAACTTGCTGTGTGGACAACAACTTAGAGCGTGCGCCCGATGTCTAAAAAGCGGTCCTGGCGTTGTTTTCTAATTGCAGCAGGGGCCATGTCGTCGAACTCGGCCAGGGCCTCGATTAGATGCGTGCGGATGTTTGAGAAGGTTTTCTGAATGTCGCGATGGGCGCCACCCATGGGTTCGGCGATGATTGTGTCGATGACTTTCATGCGCTGCAGATCTTGGGCTGTGATCTTCATGTTGGTTGCGGCATCCACTGCGCGTGTTGAATCGCGCCAAAGAATTGATGCTGCGGCTTCCGGGGAAGCCACCGTATAGATCGCGTGTTCGAGCATCATGATGCGATTTGCTGTGGCGATTGCCACGGCACCACCTGAGCCGCCCTCACCTATGACTGTTGCGATGAGAGGCACGCCAAGCCCCATGCAGCAGTCGATTGAGCGGGCAATAGCTTCGGCTTGACCGCGTTCTTCTGCTCCGATGCCGGGATAAGCACCAGCGGTATCTATGATGGTGAGGACGGGGATGCCGAAGCGGTCGGCCATTTCCATGAGACGAACGGCCTTGCGGTAGCCTTCCGGTCGGGCCATGCCGAAATTGTGTTTGAGCCGTTGTTCGGTGTCTGAGCCTTTTTCATTGCCTATGATCATAACCGAGCGACCATCAAATGAGCCTAAGCCACCAACAATAGCGTGGTCCTCGGAGAAATAGCGGTCGCCTGCGAGAAGAGTGAAATCTTCGACAAGATGGTTGATCACATCCAATGTGTGTGGGCGGTTAGGGTGACGGGCAACCTGCGTCTTCTGCCAAGGCGTTAGCTTGGCGTAGGTAGTGACTAAGGCTTTTTGGGCTTTTTCCTGGAGGGTTTTGATCTCCTCGGAAATCGAAACGCTATCCTCGTCCGCGCTCATTGCTTCCAGCTCAAGCACTTTGCTTTCGAGCTCGGCAACCGGCTTCTCAAAATCTAAATATGTGCGAATATTTGGTTCGTCCACTGCGTCACCCAGGTGTCGAAAGCACGGGCTGGATCGTACTAAAAGATAGCCAGTTTGCTCTCAGATTGCGTTGATTTAACTTGAGAAAGGCGCTTAGAGGCCAATTGTCAAGGATGAGAAGTGGGTGTCGTGAACGGCACACCACGGTTTGGTTGCGATTTTTGGGTATTGATTGTCGGCCAAATGCAGGCCAGACGGGCGCTTAGGGCTCATTGTGGTGTTTTTGGGCGAGATAGGGGATGGTGGTCATGCACAAGGCGCTTCAGTCGCTCTTCTAAAACGTGCGTGTAAATTTCGGTGGTGGAAATATCTGCGTGACCAAGCAGCTTCTGGACTGCGCGGAGATCTGCGCCACGATCAAGCAGATGGCTGGCGAATGCGTGGCGGAGAACATGCGGGCTGACCCGTTCGGGAGCTAGATCAGCAGCAATCGCTAGCTCTTTCAGATCTTGGCCGAAGCGTTGCCGCGTTAAATGGCCTTGTGTGCTTTTGGATGGGAAAAGCCAGCGATTGGGGGCCATGGCGGCAAGCTCTCGATCGGATTCCGAGGTGCCAAGGCTGAGATACCGGTCGAGGGCTTCGCGTGCCGAGCTATTCAGAGGGACCTGTCGTTCGCGCCCACCTTTGCCTTTAATTGTCAGCATACGCCGATCGCCGGTTAACACGGCGCGAGGTAGGGAGACCAGCTCAGAGACGCGCATTCCGGTCGCATATAGCAATTCCAGAAGGCAATGCAGCCGAAGCGCTCGAAGCCGATCACGGCTGGTGGTTCCTTCGATCTGAGATTTGGCAGTTTCTATCAGATGGTCAACCTCCGCAACTGACAGGGTTTTTGGCAATACGCGCTGTTTTTTGGGTCCTGAAATGCCTTCTGTTGGGTTTTGACTGACGTTGTTTTCACCAAGCATAAATTTGTAGAACTGACGTATTGCTGAAAGGCGGCGAGCGCGCGAGGATGAAGCCATGCCGACAGACGTGAGGTGGCGGAAATAAGCCTCTATATCGGCAGATTGGACATTCGTTACAGCAACGTTAGTACGAGAGAGGTGGGCCCAGAAGTGGCTCAAGTCGCGCCTGTAGGCATCCAACGTGTTGGAGGCGACGCCTCGCTCGGCGGCGATGGCGGTCAGGAATTCGCTAAGAAAATATGCGGTATCAGGCATCTCGGGGTGCTCAGTTATTGCCAACGCGTGGCCAACTTTCAAACAAGGCTTCGAATGCAAGCTGTCGAGCCTCTGGCTCGTGGCCCGCGCGTTTCATGGCACGGATGGTGTCACCCAAGGCGATCATGTGGGCATTTGTGGTGCCTTCAGGGCCGAGAGTGCGGATAGAGAGAAGAACGACGTGGGCGGTTTGTCGTTTACGAGAAGCTTGTTGAAGTTGACTGAGGACACCGGTTGCTGGCAGGTGCCCGGTTTTTGGTTGCGGGGTGGCGTTGGCAGCTTCCCAGAGGGGCATGGGGACGTTGTAATCGAGGGCATCGAGCACGGTAGCCAGCCGATGCAACATGGGACCTGAAAAACGGCCGCGTTGGACCAGGTTTTCGAGAGCGGCCAATGAGCCTCGCTTACGGTCATCGACAGTCGATTGAATTAATGATTGGCGCGGCCCATGGGCAATGTCGATCAACGAGCGCCAATGTTCCAGTGTACCGGATCTATTGCCGCCGAGAGCTGCCGAAAAAATTGTCCAAGAGCGGGCTGATTTTGGATCACCCGCTGCCAGAGCGGCTTCGATCGCGGTTTCGGCAAACCAGCCGATTTCAGGAGCGCGAGGGAGTTCGTCGATCAATGGCTTGGCAATAACGAGCGCTGGCAGCCTGAGTTTTGTACGACGAGCATCATCAATGAGGGCGCGGATGAGGCGGGTGCGTTGGAAGGCAGCACGGTCGACGCTGGCGACCTGGAACAGTAGGGCGCGGCGCAAAGCGGGGGTAACGTTGACGCCAAGTGGTGCAGCCAGGAGGGCTGGCGGGAACTGGTGAGCCAGATAGGCCCGGGCTAGGTGGATTGGCGGAAGAATGTTGGTACGGACGGCTTGTTCTGCTGCACCGATGCGAAGTAGCGTATCGGAGTTGGTCGCTTGGGACAAATCAACGAGCAAAGCCGGTTTTGCGCGTTTGATGAGGTCCTTAGGTAGACGAATTTTGGCGGCCGTTATGAGCAGTTTATCAATGAGGCTGATGCGTTTGGGCAGATTTGGCATGGTGCGGCGGCCCGATGCGATCGCTTCCAGAAGCGATAGGGCGAAGCGGTTGGAATAACCTACGTTCCGCGCCAGTTCGGCAGCAATGCCGGCGCCCTCTCGATTGCTGGCGATTGCCGCGCAATAGCCTGCTAGGACCAAGACTTCGCCGCGCAATACCTTGGGTAATTTTTTGATACGGGCAGCGGCTGGTTTGACATTGCGGCAGCCGTTTTTGGTGTCACCCTGGGCAATCTTGATTCGCGCGCGCAGTGCTAAAATGATGGTGTCGAGTTTCTCTTGTCGCTTTGGGCTTAGGACAATGGCTGCGGCATCTAGTGCTCCCTCTCGGTAGAGGGCTTCGGCTTTGATGGCGGTCAATCGTGGGTCGCCGGGGTTCGGTGATTGTGCGGTGAGCAGCTTGAGCCAGAGCGTGTGCAGGGTTCGTGATCGGTTTGGCCGTCGAATAGAAGTTATGAGTTGTTCGATTGTTCTGGTGTCCAGGCCAGACCAAGCATTAGGATCTAGCCAAGCACTGGTTCCAGATAGGGCAGCAGAGGGCGCGCTTCGGTATGACCCTCGCTGGGAGCCCTGAGGTGTGGCATTATGTGTGTTGGCACGATTGATGGGCTGCACAGGTGCGAGTTCGCGGCGCTCCAGTTTGCCGGTTCCAGCACTCCCGCCAGATCCTTGAGGGCTGGCTTGAGGGAGGTATGTCCCGGCAGTGCCTGATGCTGGCCTGTAGGGGCTAGGTGCATATGGTGGGGAAGCAGGGGTTGAGTAATGGCCCGAAGCACTGCTGCCATAGGTCGGCGCGGGATGCGGCTGAGGTGGGGCAACTTGGCGCGGCGCAATCTTGAGGGAGTGCGCAGGTTTTGGCCGGCTTGATGGGATACCTTCGCGATCAGCGAACGGGCTCCAATTATCTTTGGCGAGCGCTACTCTAGATTGTCCGAGTGAGAGGTTTAGAGTTATGCTCAAGACTACGATGTGGAGGAACGAGATGACCCGGTGCGGAGCAAGGATCGGCAAGTTCACCGGCGAGCCGGTTGGCAAGCTGCATTTCGAAACTGCTGCGGAGGCAGAGCCGAGGCTGCTTTTTTTCTCGAAGACATCACTTGTCTGGCGCATTATTCCCTGCGAATTTTGACGCCCGGAAGAGATCTGCGAACTTCTGTCTGTTCGGGCTCGAAGTAGACGGCGAGGATGTATAGGCTTCCGTAGCCGATTGCGCCAAAAATTATGAGGACCAGTAGAAAACGAAATAGGCTGGGCATCGGGAGGCTTCCTCCGTATCGTCAAATCGGCTGTGACGATGGCACCAATATGGCGCTTAATACATTTATGGCACTTAACGCTTTTGTAGTGCGTGTGCTGGAGACGTCGGTCTTATTTCTGGCATAACATTGTTTGGCTGGTGCGTCACAACGGCGAAGGGGCTTGGCATTGTTTCATCGTCGGCTTTTTGTGGCCTTGAGTATCTGTGCACGTTGAATAACCCGTGGGGCAGACATGACTGGATTCGGTTCGAAGGTGAAGGGCCGCGGCCTGTCTCCCGCCGCAAATGATATAAATGAGCCGCTGGGCAAGCGTACCATCGTTCTCATCGGCTTGATGGGATGCGGGAAGTCTTCGGTCGGGCGCCGGTTGGCGGCTCGGCTCGGTCTCAAGTTTGTAGATGCGGACGATGAGATAGAACGAGCTGCCGGGCAGACCATCCCGGAGGTCTTTGCACTCTACGGAGAAGATCATTTCCGCGATAGAGAATGGCGCGTCATTTCGCGTTTGCTGGAAACTGGGCCGCAGGTTTTGGCGACGGGCGGCGGGGCTTATATGCGTTTGGAAACGCGGCAGAGAATTGCTGAGCGGGGCATATCGGTATGGTTGCATGCCGAATTGCCGATTTTGATGGACCGGGTGCTTCGTCGCAATAACCGGCCACTGCTGCAAATTGATGACCCGGCGGCCAAGATGCGGCAGTTGATGGAAGAGCGCTATCCGGTTTACGCAGGGGCGGACATAACCGTGAACAGTCGTGAGGTATCGCACGGGGTAATTGTTGATGAGATCATCTCGGCGATGCATAAACGGCTTGTTGGCGGGCAGGAAGTTGCGGCTAAGAGTTCACGACGGAATAAAGCACGTAATATTTGACTCGAGATTTGGGTGCGGGGTTCGAGGTCGGATGTTGCAGGCTGGGATGTTCGCGGTTGAATAGTCGAAACCGGATGCCTTTTTGCATTGAATAATCTGGGAATAATCTGGAGATCGTATGGCCATAGGAGACGCTTCGTCAGGCGGTGGAGGTGGATCTACTGCTCCG
>Ga0209345_10001769_pt1 | contig 25051 bp, 24 predicted proteins | sample Cruoilmetagenom7_FD_187294 | JGI IMG/M metagenome (GOLD analysis project Ga0209345, IMG submission 187294) | Oil polluted marine microbial communities from Coal Oil Point, Santa Barbara, California, USA - Sample 7 (SPAdes) (version 2) | ecosystem: Environmental > Aquatic > Marine > Oil seeps ...
TGATGACTATTCCAAGTAATTCTCCTTGCTTGTCTTTTAATATTTCTCCACCAACTGGAGCTTCTGTAGATTTAGTAATGCCAGCTTGTTCAAAGGCTAAAGTATTTCCCCAACCGCCAAATCCATGCAGACTTTTTAAGTAAACTGGGTTGTTTGGAAAATGTTCATCTAACATTTGAAGTGTTGGATAATTATTTGCCCAAGCCCCTTCATCCCAGCCTTGACCAATGATCCATTGTCCTTTCTCTACATTGGTAGCAAATGCTAAAACTCTTTCAATGGCATCTTGCGGCGACGCAACATCAACCAAGTTAACTTTGTGTAATAGTTCCCCTAATTCAGCCACATGCCCATGTGAATCAATTAAGCCGGGAATCACCACGGCAGAATTTAAATCAACAAGTTTTGTTGACTCTGATTTGTATTTAAGTGCTTCTTGGTTTGAACCAACATAGATTATTTTATTTTTTAAAAGTACTACTGCCTGTGCATCAGGATGCCAGCCTTCAGAGTCATGTGGCGCATCATCAGCAGGTTTGCCTAGTAATGAAGGCTCTTGCCAATTTAAACTGTACACTTTTGCATTGTGCAAGATAAGATCAGATGTTAATTTTGGAACATTGGGTTCTATTTGTTTTGTACCTACTATTGTTTCAGTGTTTTCAGAACAACCGATAAGCATGGTAAATAAAAGTACAATAACAAAATATATTTGACTAGAATTTTTCATAAACACAACCCATTAATTTAGAATAATTATTATCTTACCCTTAGACTCCTAAAATGTTAACAGATAATTCATAAGCAAGTTCTAAAAGTAAATCAAGCTATGGTATATTGATTGTGCATTTTATGAACAAATAAAACTATGAGTATTACTGCGACAATTAAAAAAATCACGGACTATTTAACCCAAAATTTATTAGGAGGCCCAAAAGTTTGGAAATTTTCCTGGATTATCAACTTTCAAAAAACAGGTACATTTGTCTTTTTAGGCCTATTGATCTGGTATTACCAAAATCATTCAATAGCGGCATGGGTTTATTTAGCTATGCATGGCAGTTATGGGCTGGTTTGGATGATTAAAGACCTATCATTCCCCGATCCTTCTTGGCAAAAAAAGATAACTATCGGTGGTGGTCTAGTCGCCTTTTTTGGCGTTTTGTTCTGGTATTGGGTGATTGGTTGGTTGTTAATCTCAGGCGTTGCTCAGCCAGAATATCCGGTCTCAGATCCAATGTGGTTTAGTTTTTGTATCAGCTTATGTATTTTAGGCAGTGTGATTATGATGGTTTCTGACGCTCAAAAATATTACATACTTAAATACAAAAAAGGGTTGATCTCAGATGGCATTCATAAGTATATCCGCCATCCTAATTATTTAGGAGAAATGATGATTTACGGTAGTTTCGCCTTAATGGTTATGCATTGGCTGCCCTTTGTGATATTAGCTCTGGTTTGGGGGTTGGTCTTCCTGCCTAATATGATAGCAAAAGAAAAAAGTTTGTCTCGATACCCTGAATGGCAACAATACAAAAAACGCAGTGGTTGGATATTGCCCTTTTTGTAATTGACTTTAAATATAATGCACTATTAGGATTGTTAGTGGTCATAATTTGTGTCAATGTATGCTATAACATTTCATTACGTATTTTTTACATCGTCTTTTGAATAATACTTTCAAATATTTTTGTCATAATACGGCCTTTTAATTAATCTTTTGTGATGGTCTCAATATGAAAAATTTTCTACTATTCATTTTTTGTTTTTTGATGTTCGATGTAAGTAATGCACAAAACAATCCTTCTGAACCGGCTTTTAATGCTAAATATGAAGTCATCTTCGAAGCAGATTGGAGCCCATCTACGCATCCAACAGACTACCCTAATAATTCACACTTCTCTGGCCTTGTAGGCGCAACCCATAGAGAGAATACACATTTGTGGCAAAAGAATGAACTGGCAACATCGGGTATTAAACAAATGGCGGAAACAGGAGCCAAGTCTTTATTGATTAATGAAATAAATGCGTTGATTAATAATCAACAAGCTGAAAACTTGCTATCTGGTGGAGGTGTAGGATCATCACCTGGTTCTGTCAACTTACAATTTAATATTGCTCAAGAACAATCATTAATAAGTTTGGTCTCAATGATCGAACCGAGTCCTGATTGGTTTGTTGGTGTTGATGGATTAAATTTGCGTGAAAACGGTCAGTGGCTTACGCAATTATCCGTGGACTTGTTACCTTATGATGCAGGTACTGATAATGGTAGTTCTTACACCTCAGGCAATTCAGTCGCTAATCCAGCTGCACCAATCAGTCTATATAATGAAGCACCACTGGACAACAATGTTCCATTAGGACGTTTTGTTTTCAAACTGCTTTCAACTGATGGTTTATTTCCTTTTGAAGGGAAACACAGTGGTTTATATTTTGACCAAAATCGTTCTGGAGAAGGGGCTAATCTAACTATTTCACAATCAGGAGAACGTTTATTCGCAATTTTAAGTTGGTACACTTATAGAAATGGCCAGCAGATGTGGTTACTTGGAAGTGCGGATTTTAAAGCTGGCGATGACGAAATAACGATGGATATTTTTCGAACTGAAGGCACTGGTTTTGGAATAGATTTCAATTCGAATGATGTTGACCTTATCAGTTGGGGAACAGCTTCCCTAACACTACCTTCTTGTGATCATTTAAATATAGATTTTACTGGAACAGAGAATGATGAAGAAATTGGTACATTGAATTACTCTCGTCTGGCGGGTGTCCAAGGTATGACTTGTGAATGAATGTAATTAAGTTGATGAAACTCTTTTAATTAATCATATGTTTTTGCGACTTTATTACCGCTTATTTCAAGGTCACCACTCTAGCTGTCAGAAAGGTAGCATTTCAATGCTTAAAGCTATATCACCATTCGTTACGACGCTCTTATTTCGATGAATTTAAAAAAACATTATATTAATGACAGCTAATGTTGCTTTAAATAATTTAACCTTATATAATGCAGCGGCTTTTAGTTAGGGTAATGGTTTCTTTAGAGATTTACTAGAGAAATTAAAGAAAATAATATGGCATCAGGACCTTCGGTTTCGGAAGTAAAAAAAGTTGTTTTCTTGTTACCTGTATGGCAATTGATACTTGGCGTGATAGTTGGCATTGTTTTTTATATGTTAGCAGGGACAAACGCTGGAATAGCCGGGTTTTTTGGCGCAAGTATAAGTTTTGCTGGAAGTTTGGTTTTTGCATTTGTGGTTTTCGGTTTAGGAAATCAGTCGTCAGAAAATATGGTGAAACAAATGTTCAGAGCAGAGGCGTTAAAGTTATTAACAGTTAGTTTAATGTTTTACTTCGCTTTTGCTGTACTGGCACTACCATTTATGCCAGTTATAGTAGGATTTATGGCGACATTGATTATTTTCTTTGTGGCATTATTAACCGTATTTAGATAAAAGATTATAAAGAGTAAAGAATAATGGCATCAGGCGGCATCGGCGGATACATAGAGCATCATCTAAAAAACAATCAACTTGAATTGGTTGAAGGATCTACTTTTTGGACAGTTAATGTTGATAGTGTAATATACACATTGATTACGGCTGTTGTGTTTTTGGCTTTTTTTGGCTATGTAGCTAAAAATGCTAAAACAGGTGTTCCATCAAAATCTCAGAATTTTATAGAAATGATCGTAGGATTTGTTAATGAACAAGTCAATGATTTATTTCATTATAAATCTAAGGTAGTGGCGCCATTGGCATTGAGTATCTTTGTTTGGGTTTTTCTCATGAACTTCATGGATTTGGTTCCTGTGGATATGTTGCCAGCTGCTGGTCAAGCGGTTGGAATTGAATACATGCGCGTTGTTCCATCAACAGATTTGAATATTACTTTCGGTATGTCTTTTGCCGTTATTTTATTGGTTATGTTTTATAACTTTACAAAAAAAGGTCCTGTGGGATATGCAAAAGAATATTTTGGACATCCTTTTGAAGCAAATGGAATGGGTGGTAAATTAGCAGTTGCCCTTCCAAATATGTTACTTAATACAGTAGAGACAATAGCAAAGCCAGTATCACTTGGTTTGCGACTATTTGGAAATTTATATGCAGGCGAATTAATCTTTATGTTAATCGCTGTATTTACTCTAGGTTATGGGCTTGAACAATTATTGTCATTTGGTGGAATCATCATGATAATTGCACAATTTCTATTAGGGTTGATGTGGGCATTGTTTCATATCTTAATCATTACATTACAAGCGTTTATTTTCATGATGTTGAGTGTGGTATATCTCGCTCAGTCACATGATACTGGACACTAATAGTACAATAACAATATACAAACAGTTTATTTTTAAAAATTTCGTCAAAAACAATTAATCGGAGAAAACGATGGAAAACTTGGCTTTAATCGCTGATATACAAGGTATGACAGCAATCGCAGTAGCATTAATTATCGGTATGGGTGCTTTAGGTACAGCAATCGGTTTTGGTTTATTAGGTGGTCGCTTATTAGAAGCATCAGCTAGACAACCTGAATTAGCCCCTATGTTACAAGGTAAAATGTTCTTAATCGCTGGTTTACTAGATGCGGTAGCAATGATCGGTGTTGGTTTAGCATTGTTCTTTACATTTGCTAACCCATTCTTAGGGCCTATTACTGCAGTAGCTGCACACTAAATTAAATCTAAAGCATTAATTTTAAAAATTAGATTTATTTAGGAGAATATCGCAATGAGTATAAATTTCACTTTAATAATCCAAATGGTTGTATTTTTGGTGGTTGTCTTAATCACTATGAAATACATTTGGCCTGTTATTTTGGGCGCAATGGAAGAACGTGAGAAACAAATCGCTGATGGACTTGCTGCTACAGATGAAGCTGAAATTGCCTTGAAAAAAGCGCAATCAAAAGCGGATGAGCTTCTTGTTGAAGCTAAAGATCAGGCAAGTGAAGTCAGAGAGTCTGCTAATAAAATGGCAACCAAAATAAAAGATCAAGCTAAATCAGAAGCGATTGCAGAGAAAGAACGCCAAATGGCAGCTGCAATAGCTGAGATTGAACAAGAAGCAAATAGAGCTAAAGAAGACTTACGTAAACAAGTTTCTACACTAGCAATAGCTGGTACAGAAAGATTGTTGGGCAAAGAAGTCGATGCTAAAGCTCATACTGACTTGTTAAATGATTTGGTTAAAGAGATTTAATCATGGCTGAACTCGTCACATTAGCACGACCTTACGCAAAAGCAGCTTTTGATTTTGCTAAAGGTGTGGACATGGTTGATTCTTGGATGCAGCAGTTAACAGTTTCAGCTGGAGTTGCATCTGTTGTTGAAGTTGCTCAAGCATTTTCTGCACCAGACAAGAACAACGATCAATTAGTACAAATATTGACTGGAACTGATGCTGACTCAGGCTATAAGAATTTTTTAAAGCTCATGGCAGAAAACAACCGTTTGTCATTGTTACCTGATGTGGTAACAGTGTTTAAACACATCAGTGAGCAAGATGCAAAAGCATTAAGCGCTGATGTATTTACGGCTAAAAAGTTAACTAAAGTTCAATTGAAAGACATCTCGGCATCATTGGCTAAAAGAACAGGCAAAACAGTAAACATCTCACAACATGTTGATAAATCACTTTTAAGTGGTGCACGTATTGTTGCAGGAGATTTAGTGATTGATGGTTCTTTAAAGGCTAAACTTGCAAAACTTAAGTCAGAATTGTTGAATTAAATAATATTAACGAATCTAGTGATAGATTCATAATTGGAAAAGAGGACACACAATGCAAACGACATTGAATCCATCAGAAATTAGCGAACTAATTAAAGATCGCATAAAGAATTTTGAAGTACAATCAGAAGCAAGAACAGAAGGAACAGTTGTATCTGTTTCTGATGGTATTGCACGTATCCATGGTCTTGCTGATGTCATGCAAGGTGAGATGATTGAATTACCTAATGACACGTATGCATTAGCACTAAACCTAGAAAGAGATTCTGTTGGTGTGGTTATCATGGGTGATTACACAAACATCTCAGAAGGCGACAAAGCTAAATGTACGGGTAAAATTTTAGAAGTACCTGTTGGGCCAGAAATGGTTGGACGTGTAGTTGATGCATTGGGAAATCCTATTGATGGAAATGGTCCAATTGAAGCTAAGGTGATGTCACCAGTTGAACGTATTGCACCTGGTGTAATTGAGCGTCAATCTGTTGATCAACCAGTACAAACTGGTCTTAAGTCAATTGATGCTATGGTACCAGTTGGACGTGGTCAACGTGAGTTGATTATTGGTGATAGACAAACAGGTAAAACAGCTGTTGCGATTGATGCGATCATCAATCAGAAAGGCAAAGGTGTTACTTGTATTTATGTAGCTATCGGTCAAAAACGTTCATCAGTAACAGCTATTGTACGTAAATTAGAAGAATTTGGCGCAATGGAACATACTATTATTGTTGCAGCAACAGCTTCTGATTCTGCAGCGATGCAGTACATGGCTCCTTATGCTGGTTGTGCAATGGGTGAATATTTCCGTGATCGCGGTGAAGATGCACTGATTGTTTATGATGATTTAACAAAGCAAGCTTGGGCATATCGTCAGGTATCACTATTATTAAAACGTCCTCCAGGCCGTGAAGCTTATCCTGGTGATGTATTCTATCTTCATTCACGTTTATTAGAGCGTGCTTCTAGAGTGAATGCTGATTATGTAGAGAAATTCACTAATGGTGAAGTTAAAGGAAAAACTGGATCATTAACAGCTCTTCCAATTATTGAAACACAAGCCGGTGATGTATCTGCATTCGTACCGACAAATGTAATTTCTATTACTGATGGTCAAATTTTCTTAGAAACTGATTTATTTAATGCGGGTATTCGTCCAGCGATTAATGCAGGTTTATCTGTATCTCGTGTTGGTGGTGCTGCACAAACTAAAGTGGTTAAGAAATTAGGTGGTGGTGTTCGTTTGGCACTTGCTCAATACCGTGAATTAGCAGCGTTTGCTCAGTTCGCTTCAGATTTGGATGAAATTACAAGAAACCAATTAGAACGTGGTCAAAAAGTAACTGAATTAATGAAACAAGGTCAATACTCTCCAATGAGTGTATCAGAAATGGCAATTACTTTGTTTGCTGTTGATAAAGGCTATATGGATGATGTCGCTATCAATAAAATCGGCGACTTCGAAGCTGGATTGCTTAGCCACATGAATAATTCAAATGAAAAGTTCATGAATGAGTTAAGTGAAACTGGTGCTTACAATGATGAAATTGAAGCCAGCATTAAAGCCGGAATCGAAGAATTTAAAAAAACAGGTACTTGGTAGGATTTAAATATTACTAAAAGATAATTTTTATAGATTATCTTTTAGAATTATATAGAGAATAAATTATGGCAGTTGGAAGAGAAATTGTAACCAAAATTAAAAGTGTACAGTCTACCAAAAAGGTAACTTCTGCACTTGAAATGGTTTCAGCCAGTAAAATTAAAAAAGCCAAAGATCAGATGCTTGAAGCCAGACCGTATGCAAAACAAATGCAAGTAATTATCGGTCATTTAGCTCATGCATCACCGGAATACAGACACCCTTTCATGAAAGACCGTGAGGTTAAACGTGTGGGTTATGTAGTTATTTCCACTGATCGCGGTTTATGTGGTGGTTTAAATACCAACCTCTTTAAAAATTGTGTTGCTGACATGAAGGTTTGGCAAGATAAAGGTGTAGAAGTTGATGTTGTTACTATTGGTAACAAAGCAGCTTCATTCTTTAAGAAGGTTGATGTTAATTTAAAAGCCAGTATTCCGTCATTGGGTGATAAGCCAGAATTGACTAAATTAATTGGTGTAGTAAAGGTTATGCTAGAAGCATTTGCCGATGAAAATATTGATCGTTTAAACTTGGTGTTTAATGATTTTATTAATTCAATTGTACAAAAACCAACTGTTCAACAATTGTTACCTTTGGAAGCTATAGATAATGATAGTATCAAGAAAAACTTTGATTATCTTTATGAGCCAGAGGCAAAAGATGTATTAGAATTTGTATTAGGTCGCTATGTCGAATCATTAGTTTTTCAAGGTGTGCTAGAAAATTTAGCCAGTGAACATTCAGCTAGAATGGTTGCTATGAAGAGCGCTACAGACAACGCAACAGATTTAATTAAAGATTTACAGTTGATATATAATAAGGCGCGTCAAGCTGCCATTACACAAGAAATTTCAGAAATTGTTGGCGGAGCCGCCGCAGTTTAATAAGTATTGAGGATTTAAAATGAGTTCAGGTAAAATAGTACAAATCATTGGCGCGGTAGTTGACGTGGAATTTGAACGTAAAGACGTTCCTAAAATTTATGAAGCGTTAAAAATTGCAGAAACAGGTACAACTTTAGAAGTTCAACAACAACTAGGTGATGGTGTTGTTAGAACGATTGCTTTAGGATCTACAGATGGTCTTAAAAGAAATCTAGAAGTTGCTAAAACAGGCGCACCAATTAAAGTACCTGTAGGCACAAAAACTTTAGGCCGCATAATGGATGTATTAGGCGATCCTATTGATAATGCAGGACCAGTTGGTGAAGATGACCGTTGGGAAATCCATCGCGCTGCACCAAGTTATGAAGAACAAGCTGCATCTGAAGAAGTTTTAGAAACAGGCATTAAAGTAATCGACTTAGTTTGTCCATTTAACAAAGGTGGTAAGGTTGGTTTGTTTGGTGGTGCTGGAGTAGGTAAAACAGTTAACATGATGGAACTTATTCGTAACATTGCGATTGAGCATTCTGGATATTCAGTATTTGCCGGAGTTGGTGAACGTACTCGTGAAGGAAATGACTTCTACCACGAAATGAAGGACTCAAATGTATTAGATAAAGTTGCCTTGGTTTATGGTCAAATGAATGAGCCTCCAGGAAATAGATTACGTGTAGCGTTAACTGGTCTAACTATTGCTGAACAATTCCGTGATGAAGGTAATGACGTATTATTATTTATTGATAATATTTATCGTTATACATTGGCTGGCACTGAGGTATCTGCTTTATTAGGTCGTATGCCGTCAGCGGTTGGTTATCAGCCTACATTAGCTGAAGAAATGGGTATGTTACAAGAACGTATTACTTCAACTAAGAAAGGATCAATTACATCTATTCAAGCCGTTTATGTACCAGCTGATGATTTAACAGACCCATCACCTGCTACAACTTTCGCGCATTTGGATGCAACAGTTGTATTATCACGTAATATTGCAGAACTAGGTATTTATCCAGCGGTAGATCCACTGGATTCTACATCACGTCAATTAGATCCAAATGTAGTTGGTGAAGAACACTACAATGTTGCTCGTGCAGTTCAAGGAACATTACAACGTTATAAAGAATTAAAAGATATTATTGCTATTTTGGGTATGGACGAGTTGTCTGATGAAGATCAGCAAGTTGTATACCGTGCACGTAAAGTTGAAAGATTTTTCTCACAACCTTTCTTTGTTGCTGAAGTATTTACTGGATCGCCAGGAAAATATGTAACATTGGCTGAAACAATCAGCGGTTTTAAAGGTATTATTGATGGTGAATATGATCACTTACCAGAGCAAGCTTTCTATATGGCTGGATCAATTGATGAAGTGATTGAAAAAGCAAAAGCTATGGAAGAAAAAGCAGCTTAATTGTGAACTTAATTTCTATTAAATAAATCCATAGGAGAAAAATATGAGTTCTATACAATGTGATATCGTAAGTGCTGAAAATGAGATATTCTCAGGTGAAGTATCTATGGTTTTTGCTTCAGGAGTTGGTGGTGAATTAGGTATTGCACCTCGCCATGCTCCTTTGATTACTTTATTGAAAGCAGGTGAAGTTAGAGTAGAGATGCTAGATGGTAGTCATCAGAACTATTATGTTTCAGGTGGAATACTTGAAGTTCAACCTTATCTTGTTTCAGTATTAGCTGATACGGCTGTTAGAGCTGAAGATATTGATGAAGCTGCTGCAATTCAAGCGAAAGATGAAGCCGAACGATTATTAAAAGATGCTGATAAACGTCAAGATTTAGCGCAGGTTCAAGCAGACCTTGCTAAAGCTGTAGCTCAAATTCAAGCTCTAAGTCGTTTGAAGAAGACGTTACAAAAGAAAAGATAGTTTGTTTTCATAAAAGAAAAATTAAAAAGCCAGCTTTATGCTGGCTTTTTTAACACCCCATATTTTATAATATGGTATATATTTGAATAGTTTTACTTTTCGATGTCCTCAAAGGGCAATGTATAGGGATCAGGCTCATCCATTTTATGTTTTTTCAAATACTCTCTTAGTTGTTTGTTTCTATTTTTAATTGCTTCTTTTGATGCTTCTGGAACATTTTTTTTATTGCTTTGAATTTGTACACATTCATTAAGTTTAGAAAAATCATTATTAAAATTTAAATCATTAACAATCTTGAATTTGTTTTCTGATTGAATTAATTTCAAGCCGCTACATTTTAATAAAAGCTTTTCTACTTGATTTGCACTTACACCCCATGCTTCAAATGATATGTTTTTTTCAGGAATATTTTCATAGCCTAAAATTTCTCTTGGATTAGCTTGGTTTATTAGTTCCAGTATATTTTTTAACGAAATCTGATCAAATTTAAAGCTAACTATTGTGTCCTCAACTAATTGTTTCGCAATTGATTGTGGTGCTTTTGTTAATGCAAAGACCAATAGAACTGTACATAGTGTGATTCCTAGGATAATATTTATCTTGGAATTATTGTGTTTTTCTAACATAATGAACCTCTGTTTGTGGTTATTGAAAAATGCCATTGTGGCAGGAAGAGCGTGGGCGTGTAAGCCTTTCAAGAGTACTCGCCCATACTCGAATCTTTCCGATTTACTACTTTTAGCTAGGACTTGATAATCACAGGCTAATTCTTGATCTTGTCTAAATGCATTCCAAGCAATGTGTACAATTGGATTAAACCAGAAAAGTGTCCTGATTACTTCTGCTAATATTTGAGTCCATAAATCTTTTCTTTGCAAGTGAGTTAATTCATGTTTAATAATACATTGTTGTTGAATAGTGTTTAATTGATTAAAAGTATCTTGAGGTAAATATATTTGCGGTTTTATTAGACCTGTAATAAATGGAGCTGTAGGCATAAAAGTAAAGAAATAAGGAGTAGTTGTATAATGTTTAAATTCCGCTAAGTTTAGATTTAAATTGTTAACTGAAATTGAAGTACTTAGACTATTTAAAGCTCTTTTAAATTTAATTAGACCTAATAATCTTATTAAAACCCAAGAAAATAAGCCAACAAGCCATAAAATCTCGATTGTCAAATAATATGATAAACTTAAGTTTTCAGGGTTGTCTAAAACTTTGATTAAAAAAGTACCATCTGTAAAATTAACAGTTTTTAATATAGAAGATTGAACCTCTGTTTTGTTACAAACTATAACTCTTGATAAAGGAATCAGCCATAACCAATAGGCTACATTAGCTCCGAGTGTTTTTCTAACAGGATGACGAAGTAGTAGAACAATACCAACTAATATGCTGAGATCTAAACCCGTTTGATAAACCCAATTAATCATTTTCTTTTTTTAATTTACTTAAAATAAGTTCTATTTCTTCTATGTCTTTTTTGGATAGTTTTTTACTTTGGCTAAAATGAGCGACAAGTGGAGCGATTCTTCCATCAAAAAATTTAGATAAAAATCCTTCACTTTCTTCATTTATTATAGATTTTTGCGTAATGTTGGCAGAATAAAAGAAACGCTTACCATCTTTATTACGTATAACAGCATTCTTTTTGTTAACTCGTGAGAGTAGAGTTTTTATTGTATTAGCATGCCAATCATTATTTTTTTGAATTCGTTCAATGATTTGTCCTACCGTTAAAGGACTATCTAACCATAAAACTTCTAATATTTTTAGTTCTGAGTCTGAAATTTTCATAAAAACACCTTTAGTAAACCTAGAGTCTACACTTGTAGTCAATACAATGTCAAGATTATAAATATAAATATCAGAGATATGTTTTCCTTAAATTAATAAAGAAATGTAACCGTTCGATAATCCGTGAAAAATACTACCCATAAAGTATAAACTATCGATATTTTCTTGAAAAACATAAATTCGATAAGTTTTCCATAAAATATAAAACTTAAAAGACATGATGAATATGGTGCATTCAAATGTTTTAGACAACCGTTTTACCACTGCACATGAATATTGCTATCAACAAATAAATATTGAGCTTTTTGATGAAAATATTGACTGTTATTAATTTTATCTTTAAAACATAACATGGTTGTTAAAGCAAATGTCATCATATCAAAGTTAATGACAAAATAGATTAACAGCACAATGTAAATTAATAAATTGATAACTTTGCCAATATTGTAAATTCTTATTACGGTTCTTGTAGGTTATTAGCCTTAGATTCTAGTAACTGTTGTCTATTTAGATGGGTTGATAGTTGTTCTATTAAGTATTTACCGCTCTGTTTAAAATTATCAAAGTTAACGTTTTTAAAGGAGAGAGAAATCTTTCATAACAATTATCATTCACGGCTTAAGTTTAATGGTAGTTCAGGCTTAACCACAATATTGTCTTCAATTCTAATCCCACCATAAGGTTTAAAGTCTGCTATTCTTGACCAGTTGATGAATTTGCCTATACCGTCAGCTTTGGCTTTTTCGAGTAACATGTCAATAAAATATATACCAGGCTCTATTGTTAAGACGTTATTTTCTTGTAAGGTTCTTGTTAAGCGTAAGAAGGGATGTATGTTAGGCGGCGATGAAATATTTCCTATTTCATCTTTTTGATGACCACCAATATCATGTACTTGGAGTCCAAGATAGTGACCAAGTCCATGCGGCAAGAAAACATTGCTTAGTCCATTATCAACAGCTTCCTGAGGTTCACAAGTGATGATGTCGAAATCTATGAGAATTTGAGACAAATCAAGGTGAGCTTGGGTGTGTAAATCTACATAATTAGCGCCTACAATGGCTTTTTTCCCGGTTTCAACTTGCATGAAATCTACGGCTTCAATCATTTGCGCGAATTCATCATCTTTATAACTATAAGTACGTGTAATATCAGAGGCGTAACCATTAACTTGGCAACCAGCATCAATTAAAAAAGATTTTAAGTTTTCAGGTTTGTGGCGAAATCTCTGCATGTGTTGATAATGTAGAATTGCACCATTTTGATTTTGAGCAATAATGTTTCCATAGGGCAATTGGTATTCATTATGTCTTGTAGCTAACATATAGGCCATATGTGTTTCAAATTCTGAGTATCCTTTTTTAAAACTTTGAAAAGCAGCATTGTGTCCTTTCAAGGCTAAAATATTGGCTTGTTTTATATTTTCTATTTCATAGTCGGTTTTTACAGCTCTGTGCCAATGTACGTAGTTCAGGTATCGACGAGGGTTTTGATATAAATTGCTATTATCACAAGATCCTTCTTGACCTATCCAAGCATGATTATTTAACCCACTAAAATCAGGAACATCTTCTTTGCACGTAATTGGAATAATTTCAAAATAGTTTGTCCATTCCCCCTCTGCCATTTTTGGTAAAGAGTGCCAATAATCTTTTGGTTGATAAAGATATAAAATAGGTTTAGAGTCAGATTTGTAATGGATAATACAATGGGGAGTTTCTGTTATTGGTACCATCCATTTAAAATGTGGATTACAGGCAAATGCATAAGGCATATCATCGAGAAAATAATTTTTTGTATGCCCAGAGTAGATAAGCACACCATCCAAGTTTGCCTTTTCTAAACCTTTGTTGATTATTTCTGAAACATATTTATAATGATTGCTATACATTTTTAACCTTTAATTTAATCCAATAGGCAGATTATAGCATTATGAGTACAAACAGCAATGAATCACCAGGTGAAAAAATACGCGCTACTTGGAAAAAACTCAAAGACAAGCCTTTTGGAAAAATTCTATTTTCTCGTGGTGTGGGTAAATTGGCGGCATACACAGGAACTATCAAAGCATTAGTGACAGAATTAGAACCTGGATACTGCAAAGCTTTTCTAAAAGAGCGCAGACTAAATAAGAATCATTTGAAGAGTATTCACGCAGTTGCCTTGATTAATTTAGGAGAAATGACCAGCGGCTTAGCGGTATTATCAGGAATGACAAATCAAGTACGCGGCATTTTAACTAAGATGGAAATGGAATACATCAAAAAAGCTAAAGGCGATTTAACTGCAGAGTGTAGCTGTGAAATACCCGAAGTAGAAGATAGTATTGATTATAATGTTAAGACAATTATTAAAGATAATTCTGGAGAAACTGTTGCAGTTGGGACTTTCTATTGGTTATTATCTAGAAAAGTAAGTTAGTTAAAATAGCACTAGAGTTCTCTAACAAGCATTTTAAAATAGGTCACTATTTCATCATTAGAAATATCAACAGAACTAGCGCCTACTTGAATTTCTGTTGCGTGAATATTTGGGTTTGCTGTTTGTTTAAACCCGTGGAATAAATGAATACCTAGTTCTTGAGTTAACTCTTTTGATTTTTCGTTAAGCATATCTCGATTGCCTTCCACAAAAAGTAAAAAGCCATTGGTCTGTGGCTTGTTAACAGTTATTTTATCAATTTTACCTAATTTTGACGCAATTTCATGTGCTCTTTCAATCCATGATGTGATGTTTGGTAAAGTATTGTCTAGTCCTTCTAATGCAGTAATTAACATAGGAAAAGCAGACCATAAATTTCCACCTAAACGGTTGTGCCATAGTTTACATTGTTCAATAAACTTCGCATCACCGGCTAAAACACTGCCGTTCATGCCGCCTATTCCTTTATATAAAGATACATAGACAGAATCAAATAAATTAGAAATCTGTGCTAAAGATTTATTGTAAAAATGTGTAGATTCCCACAAACGTGCACCATCCATATGAAAATGGGTATTGGACTGTTTTGCCCAAGATGACATTTTTTTAAGTTCTAGCCATGGTGTTAATTTAAATCCTGCTCTGCGTAAGGGTAACTCAACAATCAAAGCGGCAGCTTGTTCTTTAATACTTTCTACCATTGAACAGTCAAATGGTTCAAAATCAGTTCCAATGGTTATACCCTTTAAGCCTGTAATGGTTTGGTAAGCATTTTCTTCATCTAATGCTATGTGTCCTTTTGGGTGAAGTATTATATTTTCATTATTATTTAATTCACTGGCGACTTTCATAGCAGTCAGTTGTGCGATTGTGCCTTTATGGACAAATAAAGCTTTTTCTTTGCCCAATAGCTTTGCAACTCTTGTTTCTAGCAATTCAACCAATTCACCTTGGTTATAACAATCAATAGTACTGGTTAGGTATTTTGATTGAGCCATAATATCTAACCAATATTGATGGCTTTGTCTGTGCATTCCTAGGTGGCGTAATTTCATAATAAAGTTTTATACTTTGTGTAAAGTATTTTTGATAGCTATTAAAATATCTTCACCCAATTTTTTACTGCGTTCAGGCGACCAACCATAGTCTTCGTCAGGCAAATCATGATTATCTTTAAAAGGCATTTCGACAGTATAAGCTAAGCAGTTAAAAGTTTGTCCAACATAATTGGTAGCAATTCTTAAGTCACCTTTGCCTGGTTCATCATCATCGTATTTGTGTACATCTTGAAAATCAGGGCTGGCAGCAGTAAAAGCGTTTTTAAATGTATTTTCTAACTCTTTTAATTTATCATTGTAGTTAGGATTGCCTTCGCAGCCGGCAACAAAATTATACGGAATAGCTTCATCACCATGTATATCTAAAAACATATCAACACCTGATTTGTGCATTTGTTCTCTGACTAGAAATACTTCAGGGCTGTCTTTCATACTAGGTTCTAGCCATTCTCTGTTTAGGTTTGCACCTGAGGCGTTAGTACGTAGGTTGCCTCGATAAGCACCATCGGGATTCATGTTTGGAACCACATGGAATCGACAGTGTTGTAATAGAGATTTGGCAATAGGATTATCGCTGTCTAATAGTGACTCCAACATACCTTCCATAAACCACTCTGCCATGGTTTCTCCAGGATGTTGTCTGGCAATCATCCAAATATTTTTCTTCTCAACACGATCGAATTCCGTATCTTCAATGATTAAACAATCAAATTCTCTGCCATCTAATGTTTCGCCCAAATTAAACAAACTAGTTAATTCAGAATGTTGCGCATAAGATAATAAATCAAGGTGTCTCTCAAAAGAATAAGGAGCAAAATAAGCGAAATAAATATCATCAGTATCAGTTATAAAATCTACTGTTAATTGTTTGCCGTCGTAATTTGAGGGAATTCTAAACCATTCTTCACGATCTGTAGACGCACAGATATCATAATCTTGCCATCCTTCTGGATAAGAAGTTTCGCTCGCATTGAGAATTTTTAAAGTACAACTTTGGTCTTTTACACCATGTAAGCGAAATGAAAACCACTGTAAAAAATCCGAGTGTGAATCTTTTTTTATTTTCACCTGTATATCATTATAGTTATTAACATTAACTACTTCAATACGCCCACCATCAAATAAACTGCTAATTTTCATCTAATTATTTCCTCATTATATTAGTATCAGATATTACCATATCTAATAATATTTTTTGTGACAATTTATAATTGGCACCTATCCTAATCATTTTTTATTTTCAGAATATCGCGTCGTTAAAAAGTTTTTTTGAGCTCTTAATAACAGTGTCATTCTGAATAATTCTTCCATTACATCAACAACTCTATCCTTGAAGCTAGAGTCTTTCATGCTGCCATCATCATTAAATTCAGTATAAGCCTTAGCAACTGATGACTGATTTGGTATGGTAAACATGCGCATCCATCGACCTAATACACGCAAACTGTTGACCACGTTGAAAGATTGAGAGCCACCACATACTTGCATAACAGCTAAAGTTTTTCCTTGAGTTGGTCTGATAGAGCCTTCGGTCAATGGTATCCAGTCGATTTGATTTTTAAAGACTGAACTCAAGTTGCCATGTTGTTCAGGAGAACACCAAACCATGCCTTCAGACCATTTGGCCAACTCTCTTAATTCTTGAACTTTAGGATGGTCACTTTTATCTTGGTTATAAACGGGTAAATCCATTGGGTCGAAAATCTGCACTTCCGCACCAAATGATTGCAACATTTTGGCGGCTTCAAATATTAATTTACGACTGTATGATTCTTCTCGTAACGAACCATAGAGTAATAATAATCTTGGTGCATGATTTTCAATTGGTGATTGTTCAAATTGTTCAATCACAGATTGTACTGTGTGTTGAGGTAAGAGGTTTCTGTTCATATAAATATAATGTTTAATCTAAAGAAATAAACTCAGTTAAATCTGAGTCTAAAATATATTGTAGTTCTGAAAAATTATCAGTATTCGTTTCAGTAAATAAAAAACCAAACAAAGGGTATTGATTATGATCTATTTTACGCAATTCTAGAGGGTTGTTAAATTTAGACATTAATTTATCATAATTAAAAGCTTTGATTTTTTCTTCTGCAACACCTGTTGAATTATCTAAAACGATGACGCTGTAAAGTTTATCTTCTTTGCCATTTAATAATTTAGACCAATCAGGTTTTTGTTGGGTGTAATAATAATGATATTGATTAAATCCATAAGCAAAATAAGACATGTCAGCGGTTGTGCACCAGCCACCAAAACGCATAGGATTGACTTCTATCGGGAGCAACATACCTTTTTTGTTTCTTCTTAATTCAATATGAACTGGGAAATTTTTGACTTGTGTAAGTTGGCCAATTTTGTTTACAAAATCAGTAAACTCTTCAAGGTTGTCCTCTATGATTTCCTTTGATGTGGTGTAAACACGATCACTGACATCTTCTTCCGAAGCAAATGTATGACGTAGAATACTTAATACAACAGCATCTCCATTTTTATCAAAATAAGCATCTAAGGCAAATTCTTCGCCTGTAATATATTCTTCAACAATAAAGTTATTGGTGTTTAAAACTTCTATAGGGTATAAGTCTTTTACTTGTTTGGTTTCTTGTTCTATTAAATTAATAGTTTTCTCCCAATCAGCTAAACCATTGACCTTGTAAACACCCATACTAAAAAAGCCAACTGTTGGTTTGATAATAAAAGGAGTCGGTAATTCATCAAACTTAATGGTTTTTAATGAATCGACTTTCAGGCCTTTAAAGAACAAATCTGGATACAAGGTTTTTGTCAATTCTCGAAATTTCAATTTGTCTTTGAACAAGTTGATTTTTTTAGGTAATTCGCAAAATGATAGATTTTCACTAATCCAATTGATAGCATTTTCAGAATTCATATAAACAATAGGGTGGCTTTGATTATTAGCCATGTTTATAGCATCAGATTGACTAATGATATTGGCTGATTTGTTTAAGTTTAATTCATTGATAATCTCAGTATCAACAACAGGAATACAATACTCGTTAAGTGTTTGTTTTAAAAAATCTGAAACGTAAGGTTTATCAACAAAAAACATAGTTAACTTGGGAAGAAAGGATTGTGAATGTTAACATAATTCAAAATCCTTTCCAGTTGATTTTGGCCTAACTACCCAGTATTTTTCAAAATGTTTAACTGGTTGTGTGTATTATTTAACGCTTGATCTAAATCCGCAATAATATCATCAACATCTTCTAAGCCAACTGATAAACGTAAGAGTGTTGGGCTGATTAAATGTTCAGCTAACTCTTCTTCAGTATACGTAGAATGTGTCATTGAAGCTGGGTGTTGTATCAGTGTTTCGGTATCGCCTAAGCTCACTGCGCATAAAACCATTTGTAATTGATTCACAAAATCAGCTCCAGTCTGTTTATCGCCTTTTACTTCAAAAGCAATCATGCCACCTGGTTGAGACATTTGCTTTTGAGCAAGATCATAAAATTCAAACTCAGGTAGGCCAGGATAATAGACTTGACTCACTAAATCATGATCATTAAGGTAATTGGCAACTTTCATGGCGTTTTCACAATGTCTGTCCATTCTGACATGCAAAGTTTTTAGCCCACGTAAAATTAAAGAAATATCCATGGCAGAAATAACCGAGCCTGTCATATCCTTTAATCCAAAATAACGAATAGTTTCCATGGTTTCGGCATCTGAAATAACAAAACCAGCAATTAAGTCACCGTGTCCGCCGAGATATTTAGTGGCAGAATGCACAACAATGTCAGCGCCCATTTCTAAAGGGCGTTGTAAATAAGGTGTGCAATATGTATTGTCAATCATCAACTTAGCATTTGAATCTTTAGTGACCTCTGCTAGTGCTTTGATATCAACGATGCGCATATTCGGGTTAGCTGGAGATTCTGCGTAAACTACTTTAGTTTTATCTGAGATTATAGATTTTAAGTTTTCAACATTCGATAAATCACAAAAAGTAACAACCACACCAAATTTCTTTAAACCATGTTCCAAAAAACTAAAGGTACAACCGTATAAAGTAGCATCAGCAATAATTTCATCACCCGGTTCAATCAGTGACCAAAAGGCTGAAGTTATCGCACCCATACCAGAGGCTGTGGCTAATGCTGCTTCACCACCTTCAAGGTTGGCAATTCTTTCTTCAAGCAATGTTTGAGTCGGTGTACCTAATCGAGAATAAATGTAGTGATTGTTTTCACCTTCAAAAGCATCAGCACCTTGTTGGACATTATCAAAGGCAAAAGTTGAAGTCATGTAAACAGGCGGATTTAAAGAACCGTGAAACTGTTTATTGTCATAGCCATAATGTATGGCACGGGTTTGAAATTTAGCATCTTTTTTCATAATCGTTATTCTTTTTGTGAATCAATACCCCATTCTAAATAAAACTAACAATAATAATGATAAATAATGTGTAATTTATTCTTTACATTTTGATAGTGTTTTTTATTAACGGTTTAGTTTTAAAGCTTTTTTTGCTGTATGCAATTCGTTACAATAGAAATTATGAAAATTAAACTAACAACAGAAAACAAGCTGGGCTTATCAAAAGAGATTTTGGCAATCTTGGCTAAAAATGATATAGATGTCAAAAAAGTTGAGGTGGAAACAGGATTGATGTTTGTAGAAACTGAAGCCATTGAGAAGCACCAAGAAGCAAAAATGGCTTCGCTTTTAATGCAATTGTCAGGGGTTAAATGGGTAGAAAATATAGCTAGTATGCCAGCCTATGAGAAAAATTTATTTCTTACTTCTTTATTGAATGCAGTATCTGACCCAGTATTTGGCATCAATAATAAAGGCCAAATTATTTACCAAAATGAAAAAGCAAAACACAGTTTTAAACTTGAAAAGTCTGCAAGCCAATCGATTAAAGAAATATTTTCTCAAAGTGATTGGGCAGGTAAAATTGACATCGCTGCATCGGGAAACTTACCCGTACATATCAATACAATTTCTGGTGCAATGTTGGTAGAAGTTAGAGCGATTAACGAAGAAGATAAAAAGACTATTGGTGCAGTGTTGGTTTTTCATAAACCTGAAAATATTGCCACCCGTTCATATGTTATCGAAGGAGCTGGCATTAAAGGATTTGATTCATTGGTGGCAAAAAATCCCAAAATCCAAGATATTATCAACCGTGCTAAACACATGAGTAATACAGATGTGCCTTTGGTGATTTATGGTGAATCTGGCGTTGGTAAAAAAACTATTGCTCAAGCGATTCATCATTCAGGTAATCGCAAGAACAAATTGTTTTCTACTATAGATTGTTCGACCACTAAACCCTCACAAATTATTAGCAATTTATTTGGCTTAGCCAATCCAGTAGATGGTAAAGCTGGATTGTTAGAAATATCAGATGGCGGGACGATTTATTTGCAGTCTATTCACGATATGTCACTCGAGTGTCAAAAATTATTATTGGCATTTATTCAGACAAAAAATTTCAAGCGTTTGAATGGAAAAATATCCAGACAAGCGGATATAAAAATTATTGCTTCAAGTCCAGAGCCGTTAAAAGTTCATGTGGAATCCAATCAATTTGATAGCGGTTTATTTTATGCGTTAGATATTACTCAATTAAGCTTGCCACCATTACGTGAAAGACAAGATGAAATTGAGTCACTAACTGCCTATTTTTTGCAGCAGTTTAAGCAAAATGGTGGAAAAGATATTTCTGAATTAACTTTTTCTGCGCTGAATAAAATAAAATCATACTTTTGGCCTGGTAATATAACACAGTTAAAAGATGTACTGTACAAAGCCAGTTTGGTGACTGATAACGATGTTATTGATGTAGAGCAAATAGAAATTGATGGGCATGTACAAATCGAAAGTAATCTCGATAACCGCAGTTTGCCTCAAGCAGTTGCAGAATTTGAAAAACACTTCTTGCAACATTGGTATCAAAAATATTCATCAACTCGAAAGTTGGCACAACAACTGGGGGTTTCACATACAACCATCGCACAAAAGTTGAATAAGTATGATATCCACTGATAAAATAACTACATTACCTTTAGAAAGATTCTCGGAGAGTCAAACATGGCATTAAATACGCCTCATGGCGGAAAATTAATTAATTTAATTCCTGACCAGAACCAAATTGATCAGTTGAAACAAGAAACTCTCAACCTACCAAGCTGGGATTTAACTAGCAGACAGCTGTGCGATTTAGAATTGTTGTTAAATGGTGGGTTTTCGCCCTTGACTGGCTTTATGAATAAAGCAGATTATGAATCTGTTTTATCAGATATGCGCCTTCAAGATAATACATTGTGGTCAATGCCCATTACCTTAGATGTTAAGGCAGAAGTTGCTGAAAAACTAGCACAAGGTGACAAGCTAACACTTAGAGATAACGAAGGAGTCGCTATTGCTGTTTTGACAGTTACAGATTGTTGGAAAGTAGATAAATTGGCAGAAGCTCAAGCTGTTTATGCGACAACTGATGAAAATCATCCTGCTGTCAAATTTCTTGTACACAATACACATGATTATTATATCGGCGGTGAAATAGAAGGCCTACAATTGCCTGTGCATTATGATTATAGAAAGCATCGTTATACACCAACAGAGTTAAGACAAAAATTTAAACGGTTAACTTGGAATAAAATAGTAGCGTTTCAAACCAGAAATCCTATGCATCGCGCCCATCAAGAAATCACCATGCGGGCGGCAAAAAATATTCAGGCAAATTTATTGATTCACCCTGTTGTTGGAATGACTAAGCCTGGTGATATTGATCATTTTACACGGGTAAAATGTTATGAAGAGTTATTGAAAAAATTCCCTGAAAAAACCACTGCATTGTCATTGTTACCTTTAGCTATGCGGATGGGCGGCCCAAGAGAAGCGTTGTGGCATGCACTGATAAGGAAAAATTTTGGTTGTTCACATTTGATTATTGGAAGAGATCATGCAGGACCAGGTGATGATTCAAAGGGTGTTCCTTTTTATGGGCCTTATGAAGCACAAGAATTGTTACAAAAGCACGAAGATGAAATAGGCATCAAAATGGTTCCTTTTGAAATGATGATGTACTCGTCGGATCGTTCGGAATATATTCCTGTTTCTGATGTGAAAGAAGGTGAAAATATTCTTAATATTTCAGGCACAGAATTGCGCAGACGTTTACAGCAAGGTTTAGATATTCCTGATTGGTTTTCCTATTTTGAAGTCGTTAAAATTTTACAAAAAAGTTATCCTCCAAGAAACAAACAAGGATTCACCATATTTTTTACCGGCTTATCTGGCTCAGGGAAGTCCACTATTGCGAATGCATTAATGACGAACTTGATGGAAATGATTGAACGACCAATAACACTTTTAGATGGTGATATTGTGCGAAAAAACCTGTCATCAGAATTGGGTTTTTCTCGCGAACATAGAAACCTTAACGTGTTGAGAATTGGTTATGTTGCCAGTGAAATTACCAAAAATGGCGGTATTGCCATTTGCGCACCTATAGCACCTTATGCAGAAACGCGTGCAGAAGTTAGGCAAGAAATTGAAGCACTTGGTGGTTTTTTAGAAGTGCATGTAGCAACTTCCATCCAGGTCTGTGAAAATCGAGATAGGAAAGGATTATATGCCAAAGCTAGAGCAGGAATTATTAAAGAATTTACAGGCATTAGTGATCCTTATGAAGAACCAACAAATCCAGAAGTAATCATTGATACAGAATATTGTAATCCAGCAGAAGCCTCACAAAAAATTATATTAAAATTAGAAGCGATGGGTTTAATACAATAGTTTCTATATGTTTTAATAAGAAGTGTACAAAATATTTTTCTAAGTTAAAAATATAGGTGTTATAAGAAAATGATTGTTCAATTAGATAATTCAAAGCATGAAATGGCATACGACATGAAAAAAGTTTTTCATGATTCTTATGCCGTAGAAGCCAAGCTGCTTAAAGCTGAAGAATTTCCCCCATTGAAACGAACCCTTGAAGAATATATCACAACAGATACAGTTTTCTTTGGTTATTTCAGCGATGAAAAAATATCAGCTATTGTTGAAATACGAAGCAATGGGCAGATCACTCATATACAAAGTTTGGTTGTTAGTCCAGAGTTTTTTAGACAGGGAATCGCTTCAGATTTAATGAAGTTTGTTTTAGAAAACTTTCAAACGGAAGAGGTCTTTGTAGAGACTGGAGTCGACAATATCCCCGCCATCATGCTTTATGAAAAGTTTGGTTTTAAACAAGTAAAAGAGTGGGATACTGATTGTGGGATTAGAAAAGTAAAACTAGTTAAGCTAGTTAAATAATTAAGTTTTCAAGTAAGAGACTCTAGCACCAGTGGCAATCAGCCGCAATTGTTTGATGGCTCGTTGTTCCAATTCTTTTCTCTGTGAAGGGCTGGCTATTAAAGACTCTGAACCAATACTGAAAATAATCGCAACCATAGCCTCTGCTTGACAATAAGCAATGTCTTTTTCATAGCCTACACCTTGAATATAATCAGATAGTTCAACCGTAAAATACTTTATTTCACGTGCAGCAGCATCTCTTAGTGCTCTTGTCGTTCCAGATCTTTCATGGAATAAAATACGCAATATATTGGCATTGGTTTCAGTAAATTCCATAAAGGTTTTAACAGAAGTTATGATTACACTGCCATTTTTTTTGATTCTTTGCCTTGCTTTACGCATTAATTGCCTTAGTGTTAATCCGGACTCATCAACCAAAGTTAAGCCAAGTTCCTCCATGTCTTTAAAATGGCGATAAAAAGAGTTAGGCGCAATACCTGCTTGACGTGCCACTTCGCGCAAACTTAAGCTAGCAAAGCTTTTATCTTCGCTTAACTCACTAATCGCCGCATCGATTATAGCTCTTCTGGTTTTTTCTTTTTGTTGAGTTCTAATATTAGCCATAAGTTTGAAAATCTTAAAATATTGTTTATGTTACAATAAAATTCTAAACTTAACACAAATATAATCATGAAAAACACACTAATATTATTACAACTCCTACTTATTTTGAGTTTTAACAGTTATTCTCACGAGCAACAAGCTACTGCAACTTATTTGGGTAATGAAGGTGTTATGGTTCAAAATGGAGAGAGTAAAATTGTTTTTGATCCTTTTTTTCATAATAATTTTAATTATTATCAACTCGTCCCAGAAGACATTCGTGAATCAATTTTCAAATCAATTCCACCCTACGATAATATAGATGCTATTTTTATCAGTCATGCGCATGGCGACCATTTTGCTGCTGATGATATGTTGAAATATTTAAAGGTTCATCCAGATACAATGCTAATTGCTCCTAATCAAGCAATTGATAAATTAGCCGCATTGAATGATAGTGCTGCAATCATGAAGCAAACGATTAGTATTGAATTAGTTTATGGCCAAGAGCCTAAAATTATGCAGGTTGATGATTTACTGATAGAAGCTGTAAGAATACCCCATTCAGGGTGGCCAAACCCAAAGCGAGCAAGTATTTCAAATTTAGTTTTTCGAGTGACATTAGATGATACTGTCACAGTCATGCATATGGGAGATGCTGATCCTAACGATATTCATTTCAAGCCTTACAAAGAGTATTGGCAAAAAAACTTAACCAACACCGCTTTTCCACCTTA